>OGZP01001464.1_pt1 | contig 17127 bp, 15 predicted proteins | sample 1576811 | NCBI WGS metagenome assembly OGZP01 (sample SAMEA3541553, study PRJEB24748) | human gut metagenome | biome: human gut; feature: human-associated habitat; material: faeces | place: China | collected 2012
CCGCTTTACAAATGGGCTGCGACCGAAGAGGTGGCAGCTGGTTTCAATGGAAGGAATAAAAAAATGAAGGAACTGACAAAAAGTGAAGAACAGATGATGGATATTTTCTGGGACAGTAAGGAGGCACTGACCAGTGTGGATATTGTAAAAATGCAGGTGAAAGCAACCTGGACAAATGGGCTGGTACATAATATCATTCGTTCGCTTGTTCAGAATGGATATCTGAAAGAATGTGGAATGGAGCAGTTCGGACGGCAGTATGCCAGAAAGCTGATGCCGGCACTGACAAGGGAAGAATACATCGCAAAACTGATGATTCAGAAAAGTGAAGGGAAGAGTTCTGTGAAACAAATATTGGTAGCACTGGCGAAAGAAAGTGAGGACATGGAACAGGTCATCGAAGAACTGGAGGAGATCATTCAAAAGCTGAAGGAAGAACAGTGATGCAAGTTGAACGCACGTATGAATTATTTGAAAATTATATAAAATTCATACAATTTTCAAAGAATAAATGTCTGAATATTTAGAAAATAAAATAATTAAATAAAAATATAAAAATAGTATTGACAAATGAGAAGAAGCGTGCTACTATAATGACAACAACAAAGAAAGCCAAAGACAAACAAAAAACTACCTGTCAGGAGACGAGAAATCCTGGTAGAATAGAAAAAAGTCAGAGGCAAGGTTGTAAAAGGAACTGAATAACACGTAAGAACAGAAAGTAGAGGTCAAGTCCAATGGATGGGTCAGAAATAACAACTGTTCAGTATAGACGTGGTATGGCTGGTGTTTCCTGCGAAAACAACCTTTAACGATATAATTTCAGAAGAGATCGAATTTATAACAGATAATCGGAGATGGGAAAATCTGAAAGATATGGTTAAAGAGTAACGAAACAGCCACTATATTGAAGGATTACCACATTATTCAAAGGTTTTTAGATTATGTGTAAAGAAATATAATCTAAAAAATATAAGTATTTTATATATCATTCTCAGATATGGTTTTTACAGAACAGTCGGTTACTTTCATACAGTCGAAAGGAATAGAACCACATTTGAAGAAGAAATATATAGAAGAACGTATAGAAAATAGATATTCGGAAAAAGATATTTGAAACTTTGGGTTAAATAAAAAGCAAATATTATATATCGACTATAATATTTAACATAAATAGCAGGAAACTTTGAATAGAATCCTCCGATTACATTCTAAATAAAAATACAATTAAATATTGAAAATAAGGGAAACCGTTACGGAAAGTAGTGGAAGTAACGGTTTCCTTTTTTGTTCTTAAAAACAATTCTGTTACGAAAACAATTCCAAAAAATATAAAAAGGTGCAGCATGAAAAAAATAATGATTCTGATAAGCGTAATCTTTTTGATGTGTACAGGTATATGGTTTCGATTTCATACGAAAGAGTGCCGTGTAGTATCGGATCTGGCATATGATAAAAATAAAAAGGGTGATCATCTGGTATATATCCGGGAAGGGCATGAACTGGTTCCATTTCTGGTATTGACTTCTGATTATAATGGCGAGACACTACTGTTGAGGAAAGAAGTACTGAAAATGAATATGCAGATAAATTCTTATGAAGCGTATTATGAAAACAGTTTTATGGATGATTATTTAAACCATGAATATATCAGACAGCTTCCGGATGGGATGCCTGTTTTGGAATCTGAGATTAAGATAACGGATGAGAAATCATTGGGAGTTTCAGGAACAGGGACAAAAAGTATAAAGAGAAAGATTTTTTTGCTGGCATACAGTGAGGTGATGGAAGATCAGAATATAAATGCAGCATCGGAAGGAACGTTTCTTAGATTTTTTGAGAAGGAAGAACAGCGTATTGTTTTGAAAGAAAATCAAAAAAGCAGCTGGTGGCTGCGAACGCCGAACACATATTATACTTCCTGCGTTTATGTTATTGGGGCGAATAACAAGATCGGCTTTTCCAATGCATATGATAAAAATGGAGTGCGGCCGGCATTTTGTGTGCCGGGGGACTGCAAAATGGAAACCGATCAGGATGGACACAGAGTATTGCAGCAGAGGCAGTAAAGGAGTTTGGGAATATGAGAAAAATGAAAAGGATCATCAGTCTTTGGCTGGCTGTTATTTTAGTGATCACCGGTGTGAATCTGCCATTTGGCATCCTGGAAATCCATGCGGCAGCAAATGTGAAGCGGTATACGGTATTGGTGCTGGATACCTCGGACACAGCAGAATTTACATATAATAATGAGACGATTTACACGGCAGATACGGCATTATCTGATGTCAAGAGTGCTGCCGGGAAATTTATCCGGGATATCAGTGCAACAGGCGGAGATAATTATGTGGCGGTCATTTCTTATAAAGATTATGCAACTACTGTATCTGGTTTTTCAAAAGAATACAGCTCGCTGATCAATAAGATTAATAATCTTTCCGCTTCCAGCACGACCAGAGATATATCAAGTGGTCTGGAACTGGCAAATTCTATGTTAAATCATGCAGATAGTGAAAATGTGATTAAAAATGTTGTGCTTTTTTCTACCGGAATGACCAACGAAGGCGATTATAATTATGATGGTTATTACGATGGAAATGTTGTGGGAAATGCATGGCACAGAAATGATACAAATGTTCACCTGTATGCATATGCAAATCATACACTGGAAGAAGCAGATCTGTTAAAAGATCAGGGAATTAACCTGTATTCTATCGGTCTGTTCAAGACGATGGCAAATATGCCGCAAGAAGGAAAGAATATTGCAGAATTTTTCAAAATGACTGCGTCTGATATCGCAACATCCGAGGATTATTTTTATCCGGTGTATTCGGTGGATGATCTGGAATTTACGTTTGGAGAGGTCGCAGATGATATTCTGTCTTCGGTAAAGGAGATAACGTTTACCTACAGTGGAGACAGTACAGCCAAATGTTATTATTCGGACAATTATTTTGCAAAGAGTGCCTATAATTATAATCCGAGTCTGGCAACGATGTCGCTCAGTTTTGCAATGTCGGCATTTGGAAGCAGTGATGGCGGTCAGACGGATTACACCAATAAAAGCAGCAATGCCAGAGCGTTGTTGAAAGAAATGGGATTCGCAGATGAAAATATAGCAGTAAATGACTGGTTTACGAAGAAACCGACGACGGATTCGATTGGCGTTATCATCGGAAATAAACCTGTGAAAGTAAAAGATGAGGAATATACACTGATTGCAGTTGCTGTCAGAGGCGGCGGTTATGAGCAGGAATGGGCAAGCAATTTTACGATTGGTACATCCGGACAGCATCAGGGATTTAATACTGCGAAAAATAATGTTCTTTCTTATTTGAAACAATATATTTCCAAGCAGGGAATTTCCGGACAGGTTAAAATATGGGTCACGGGATACAGCCGTGCAGCGGCAACAGCGAATCTGGTGAGCGGTGAACTTGATAAGGGAATCGCTTTGGGAAACGATATCTCGTATCAGAGAAAAGATGTTTATGGTTATTGTTTTGAAACGCCGGCAGGTGCATTGAGCGAAGAGGTAAATGGGGATTCAAAGTATGATAATATATTTAATATTATTAATCAGAGTGATCCTGTGCCTTATGTAGCACCGGCAGCCATGGGATTTGGCAGATATGGTATTGATCGATATTTGCCGTCTGCGGAGTCAGAACCGAAAGATTATGCAGATCTGAAAAAGAAAATGCTGGCGATCTACCAGGCGATGCCAACAACAGAGAAGTATGTTGTAGATGATTTTCAAATGAAAAAAATCTCTGTGGACAATCTAACCTGGAATGCGGTTGGGTTCTTAAAAGATGGGCTGATCGTTAATGATACGAAACATAATTATTCTCAGGGCGTATTTCTGTCAGATTATGTTACAATCTTATCTAAAAAATTTATTGTAAACAGAGAAAATTATGTTGATCGTTATCAGAATGAGATTCGGGAGATTTGTTCCGTAGTTTTTGGTTGTACCGATGAACAGTCAGGACGTCTGACGGATTCGATCGTATCGCAGGTAAAGAGTGAATGGTATAAATTTGTGGGTGCATATATCTGGAATACCGGGATCAATCCATGGGGAACGGAAGAAAAGGCATTGAAAATCGTATCGGGATGGCTCAGGAAAGCACTTCAGGATGCAGGAATCACAGATTATAATGAGCTTGTCATTGATTATGCGGGTGTGAAACTGAGTGATCTGATGCTTGCACTTGTCAGCAATCATCCGAATTATTTTACAACGGCTGTTTTAAATGGAGAAGGACTCGGGGCAGCTCATTATCCGGAACTGTGTTATGCATGGCTGGCATCGATGGACAGCAATTATGTCGGAACAACTGCAAATCGCCTGAACAATGGCGGATTCCGGATCATTCGAATCAACTGTGAGGTTGATGTTAAGGTTTTTGATACAGAACAAAATAAGATTGCATCGATCATCAATGAGCAGTCGGATGAAACAGGAAGTTATATTGCAGGGGTGGATAACAATGGGCAGAAATATGTTGTCCTTCCGGTGGATGAAACTTTTTATGTGGAAATGACTGCACGTGAAAAAGACAGCGTCAATTACAGCATCAATGAATACAGTGCTCTGGCCGGTGAGTATACGCGAAACATCAATTATTTCAATATTGAGATGGAAAAAGGAGAAGTGGTGGAAGGCGTTCTCCCGGCATACGATAAAGCGGAGCTGGAGAAGGATACTCCGGAAGGTTCTGATGCGGACTACAGACTTTATGATGCAGATGGAAACACAATAAATTCGGATTCGGATTTGTCCGGAGACGATGCAAAAAATGCATATTTTACGGTGGAAGCACTTGTATCTGATGAAAAAGCCGGAACTGTGATTGGCGGAGGTATTTACCAGTATGGGCAGTTTGCGAAACTTCAGGCAATTCCGGAGGAAGAATATGTTTTCGAAGGATGGTACAGAGAAGGAATACTGCTTTCAAAAGAAGAGGATTACAGGATACAGATACTGTCTGATGAAAGCATTACTGCGAAGTTTGTGAAAAAGCGGACACCAAAAGTGGTAAAACTTTCAAAGACGAAATATGTATACGATGGAAAGACAAAAAATCCAGGCGTTATTGTACTTGATGGTGATGGCAACAGAGTATCTTCCGATCATTATACGGTATCGTATCAGGCAGGAAGAAAGAAGGTTGGTCAGTACCATGTAAATGTAAAAATGAAAAATAAATACTGTGGCAGCAAAACACTTTCTTTCAAAATTGTTCCGAAAGCGACGAAGATCACCAAAGTCATCAAAAAGAAGAAGGCACTGAGTATTTCCTGGAAAAAACAGAAAAAGCAGGTGTCAGGATATCAGATTCAGGTATCAACAAGCAGAAAATTCAAATCAAAAAAGACAAAAAATATCAGTGGTATGAAAAAGAACAGTACTACGGTATCCAAGTTAAAATCCAGAAAGAAATATTATATCCGGATCAGAACCTGGAAAAAGAAAAACAGAAAGAAATACTATTCTGCCTGGTCAAAAGTTAAAATCGGTAAGACCAAATAAGAGTATCGGGGAGCCGCAAAAAAACAGCGGCTTCCTTTTTGGATATTTCCGGGGAAAAAGAACCGGTCAGACGGAAAAATTGCGAAAACCCTCGGTTTGACAATGTATTTTTGGTGTAGTATACTTTAAAAACATGAAGAGTAATAGTAGAATAAAATAGGATAATAACAGGCAGGAACATATACGAGGTGAAACAGTGGATAAATACGAATACAACCTTAAGTTAGAAGAAATAACAAAGCTGGCTGATCAGGGATATTATGAAGATGCGGCAGATATTATTGATACGATTGACTGGCGGAGAGTAAGAAATGTCAGAACGCTTTGTATGATCAGCGAAATTTATGAAGAAGTCGGAAGATTGCAGGACAGTAAGGCACTTTTGCTTCGTGCATACCGCAAATCTCAGGCAGTGAGAAACATTTTGTTCCATTTAACGGAGATTTCCGTAAAACTGCGGGAGTTTGATGATGCAGCGGAATTTTACAGTGAATTTGTTGAAGCAGCACCGCACGACAATTCACGTTATCTTTTGAAATATATGATCTATCGAGGCAGAGGTGCGGCGATCGAGGATCAGATTGAGATTCTGGAAGAATATAATCAGAAAGAATACACGGAAAAATATGCCTATGAACTTGCAAAACTTTATTATCGTGCCGGACAGAAGGAGAAATGTGTTGATGCTTGCGATGATCTGGTTGTGTGGTTCAGACAGGGCAAATATGTTATCCGTGCACTCGAACTGAAACAGAGGATCAAAGCACTGACACCGGTACAGCAGGCGATTTATGACAACCGCAACGAAGCTACCATGCCAAAAGCGGAAATGGTAGAAAATGTTGCACCGGATCTGGAAAAAGCTATTCTGGAAAATATGCCAGAATCCAGCAAAGAAGTGATCACGGATGATGTGATTTCTGTAACGGAAAAAGAGATCGCACAGAGCGTCGCAGAACATACAGCTGAAAAAGAAGAAAATGATGATTACGGAATCTTTGCAGCATTTTCTGAAAATCAGGAAAAAACCGATCAGGAAGAACAGGATTTCCATAAGGAATTGCCGGTAACGACCCCGGAAAAGACTGTCGATCATGAGAATGCCGCAGAGAAGGCAGCGGATGATGCAGAGGTCGATGAGAAAATTGTGGATGACGCAGATTCCGAAGCGGAAAACGTATCAAAAGAAAAGGCAGATGCAGCCGGTCAGGATGCACCGGCAAAAACGGATAAAAAATATGAATTTAATACAGAAGACCTTCAGGCAGAACTTGCAAAGAGTATGCGGGATATTCTCTCCGGTATTCAGAGAAAACCGGATGAGAGTGACATTATCGAACCGATGAATGATGTGACTGCCGAGGCAGAAGAAGCAGCTGAAGAAGTTCCGGCAGAAGAGATCAAGAGAAACAATATTGATGATATTCTGCTGTCCATGAGCCTTGCACAGAAAGAAGCGGCAATCGCAGCAGTTCTGGGCAAAAAGGTTGAAGCAGAACCACAGCCAGTGAAAGCAGCAGAATCACATGTGGAGGAAGTCGCTGAAGTTGAGCCGGAAACAGAGGTTGAACTGGCTGAGAAAATAGTTGAGGTTGCACCAGAAGTTGAACCACAGGTTGAAGAAGTGGCTGAGGCTGAACCAGAAGAGGCAGTACCGATTGAGAAAGTAATTGAAGAAGTAGCAGAGCCAGAAGAGACACCACAGGTTGAAGAAGTAGTTGAGGCTGAACAGGAAGTAGAAGTGCAGCCGATTGAGGAAGTTGCGGAAGTATCTCAGGCTGAGCCGGAAACAGAAGTGAAAGAGGACGCAGCCGAAGGCGCAAGTGCGAAAAAGGCGGCTCTTGGAAATACAAGGGATATTGCAAAAGAGATTGAAGCGGAGCTTGAGAAACAGGCGGCGGAGCTCGAAAAGCAAGAGAAGGAAAAGCAGGCCGAAAAAGAAAAGGAAGAAAAAAAAGAAGCAGCATCTGTAAAGGAAGAGGATGCAGCTCCGACGGATCTGACGGAAGAACAGAAGTATAATTTCTCTTATTTTGCAACGGTGGCAGGGCTGAGTCAGCAGATTGCTTCGGCATTATATATGGTAATGAAGAAGATGAAATCTACAGATCAGACGTCCAGAGTCGGCAATCTGATCATTCTTGGTGCAGAGGGCAGTGGAAAGTCTACGCTCGGTATTCGTTTTGCAAAGACGATCAGTGAAGAAAAAGGCGAGGAATCTGTAAAGATTGCAAAGATTTATGCAGAGGATTTCAATAAAAAGGATATCCCGTCTACGGTTGCCAAGATTGCGGGTGGTACGCTGATCATTGAGGAAGCCGGTGATCTGGATGATGCCGTTGTGGAACAGCTTTCCAAAGCGATGGAGTTCCGTACAGATGCACTTCTTGTGGTTCTGGAAGATGAGAAGAAATATCTGAAAGAGCTGTTTGAGAAGCATCCGGATTTCGCAGAGAAGTTTACAAGCGAGATTGTTATTCCGGTATTTACCAATGATGAACTTGTCGAATTTGGACGTACTTATGCTTACGAGGAAGATTACACGATCGACGAAGAAGCAATCCCGACGCTCTATGAGAGAATCAGTGAGCTGCAGGAAGCGGGCAGACCGGTTACTGTGATCGACGTCAAAGAGATTGTGGATGAGGCCATCCGCCAGTCTGAAAAGATCGGATTCCGGAAACTGAGCATGGTTCTCTCCAAGAAGAGATACGATGCGGATGATCGTGTGATCCTCTACGAAAAGGATTTCAGATAGAAAAAAGAGTCTTCTACGACTGAGTTTGAGTAAAAAAATTGAGCTCGGAAATCCAGTGTTTATGCGGGTTTCCGGGCTCTTGCTATGTGGTTTGAGTACAGATTGAGTACAAAAAATATTAGAATTAACTTGCCATCTGGTTTGTTTGCCTTCGCCTATTTTGCTAATAGCTCCAATCTTTTGGAGATTAGATATTCTACGGCGAATAGATTCAGACGTATAGTTTGTGTATTCCGAAATTTCACGTAATGAAGTATTAGGGTGTGTTAAAATAAAGTCTATAATTTTTCTGTCAATTTCATTGTACCCATGTGTTTTACTATAGGACATTAGTTCGTGTTGCTTTTGCTTGAATTCATCATCATTCCCAGAAATTCGTGCATCATATATAGATTTTAATAATATATATACATCGTTAAGCTTTCTATAAATTGAAGTGTTTACAGATTTATCAGTATCTAAACTATGTACCAGTGCATTTCTGTAGCGACGAAATTCATCTATGATGCTGTAGGTTTCGCGATTGATGATTTCATTGCGAAGCAGAACATCTAGTGCTTCGAAAATTTGTATTTTATATGTGGAATTTGGGGATTCTATTAAAAAGCAAGCAAAATCTTTTAAAAGTTTTTCAAGTAAATTATAATCTGTTATAAAAGGACTGAAATTTTCAGAAGGCTCACTTTCCACTGTTTTGGTTTTATATTCGGCATCAATAGAATCTTTGTCAAGGCTGCCTTTTTCTGTTATTGTATTCGGATTTAAATAGCAAACAAATCGTATTAGTTCAATCATAATATAGACAAAAATGATGACTGTCTCTGTCATGAAAAAAGGTGCTAATAGGTTGAATACATTGTCATATACAGCTAGAACAATTAAACAAAGAATAATATTAATAGTACTTAGGATAATAATATACATTAAAGAGATATAGTAGTCATGTCTTGTATCTTCCACATATTCAGTAATGGTAGTGTCTGCTTCTGAAAGTGTTTTCAGTTTGGAATCTACCATACTGTAAGCAGCAATTGTCAATCCAAGAAGGGCTCCTATTACCTAGGCTAAAGATGAGTATATATAAAGAATTTGATTTTCGCTTAAGAAAACGTATTCAATTTTGAATATCCAACAATTTATTAAGTTGAGCAATGACAAAATAATGCAACTTAATAACAGGATTTTATGGAAATATTTTTTAATAAAACTCATTTTTAGCTCCTCAATTGGGTAAAAAAATAGAACGCCGTCGCAACGCCGTCCTTACAAAAACACATAGGTTTTTATGATTCTGGTACTATTATATGTGCCTTGTATCGATTTGTCAATAATTTAATGAAAAAAACCTCTTGACAAATTGTTCCATTTGTGCTTATTAAAAAAATGCAGAGATAACTTTGCATGCAAATTCGTAATTGCTTTTGATTAATTCATTACTTTTAAAGAAGCTTTTTTTCTCTGGCATTCGATTAAAGAACAAATATTTCAGTTCTTTTATTCTATGATGCTTCACCTTATCGGATACTACTAATTTGTATACATAAAGAAGGCAAGTAAATTCCAACATAGGTCTACAGGACAATTTCTTCTGTCGCTGATTTGAATTTATAGAGATAATTTTAGAAATTTCTTGGCTTATCTCTTGAGGAGATCTTGAAGTTCCGTGTGCCAAATCAGCTAAAATACAATTATTGTGTGCAGCTCCATTTCTAAGGCTTTTAACCAAATTTATTACAGGTGTAGATAACTTCGGAAAACTTCTGGAAGAATAATAAAATTCATAAAATTTGATAAAGTCTCCAAATGTAAGCATCTCTAGTAAAACCCATGCAGGACAATCATCATATGCAACAATTTTATTTTCCTTTTTCTGCTTTGCTGTATTATATATGCGTTGAATAGTAAAATATTTATGAATCAAATCACTTGTAAAGGGGGAAGAACTGGTGGCTTCGAGTTTTCCAATAATATAAGTGTTTTGAGCTAAAAAGCTTTTTACAATATCATAACCGTCTGTAGACGGATTGCTTTCAATGTCTTTTAACATTTTAACTTTCAAGTCGTGTTCAATGTCCAAGCACATTTTCGAAACAATAAAACGAAAATGCATATCAATAGTAGATAATTCTTGCAAATATGCAAAGTCTAAACAGATGTATTTGCCGTTATTGATACCTTTTTTATGTTTTTGATAGTTTTTTCGGTATGCAGCTGTTCGGAGATCATTATTAATATTTGCCAAGTAGTTTTCTGCATCGCTTTCAGAGGTATATTTAAAACTAATACCTTTTTCGTTTTTCATCTTTGCAATTAGTTGCTGAGCTGTTTGTTTTGGTTTGTCGGTTCTATTTCCCATAGAAAATCTTCTTTCTGAATCTGTGTTTATAGATTTAGTTATTAAAGTAGTCTGAATTTACTTTTACTTTAACCTCATCAGAAGTATCAAGCAACATCTGACTCCTTTGCGATTCCAATTCTACCTTCTCTTTCGTCTCTGCTATTTCATCTATAGCTGCTTTTGTAGCTTCATTTGGATTATCACCAGCGGATTCCAAAACACTCTGGTAGATGTAATTCATTTTTTCCCATTTCAACAGGTCATTAAATACCTTGTAACTTCTGATATTCAACAATGCATCCTGCAAAGACAGCGTATGTGCCTTCCATCTGGTGGTGTATCCGATTTCGAGATAAGAAGAGAGAACCGGATTCAGATGGATGGATACAGTATCATCTTTTAACATTTTGTCCTCCCCTCGCTCTCCGCTGATCTGGAGGATGCCGGAATTGCAAAGAACCATAAGTACGCCCATCAGATCACCGACTGTTTCCAGACGAAGTCCGGCAGTATCACTGCCATTCAAAGCATTATAACTGACACCGAGTGCAGCTGCAATTTTCTCTAACTGAGGAGGTTGTGGCTGCATTTTATTTGTTTCGTATTTTCGGATAGAAACCGGATGGATGCCGGTCAACTCAGCCAGTTTATCTTGCGTGATGCCGATTTGCTTTCTGCAGTATTTGATTTTTTCTCCTATGGTCATTTTTATCGTCCTCCATGTATCGAGATGGCTACATTATAACATGTTTGAAAAAATTTTTCTACTGGCATTTCAAAATGCTTTACAATAGCGATGTCGCTACATATAATGAGAATATAAAATGTAGCGATGACGCTATAAAAAGAAAAGGAGGATGTATATATGGCAGAAAACAACAAGATTTATATTACTGCAAATGAACTCGCAGAAATGCTGGGTGTTTCTGTAGGTCATGCCTACAAGCTGATCCGTAAGCTGAATCAGGAACTGGAAAAAGAAGGATTTCTGGTGATTGCAGGCAAAGTTCCCAGACGCTATTTTGAAAAACGCTGGTATGGTTTCAGTGCATAGGAGGTGGTCGAATGAAAGCGGAAAAAGGCAAGAAAACAGGAAAATGGTTGATTCAGTATCGTTATACGGATTGGCAGGGGAAACGCCGGAAATCCACTAAAAGAGGTTTTGCGACCAAAAGAGAGGCGGAGGAATGGCTTAGAAATTTCCTTATTACGCAAAAAGCAGACTTTGATATGAAGTTCGAGAATTTTTGGAAGATGTATTATGCAGATATGGAGACACGCCTGCAGGAGCATACCATGAGAACGAAAAAGTATATCGTGGAGCTGAAAATTCTCCCGTATTTCGGGAATAAGCGGGTAAATGACATTACTGCAGCTGACATCCGTCAATGGCAGAATGAATTGATTAAAATAGGGTATTCACCCACTTATCTGAAAACAATCAATAACCAGTTGAGTGCAATCTTTAATTATGCGGTTCGATATTACGATTTGAAAAGTAATCCCTGTGCAAAAGCTGGAAGTATGGGTAAGAGCAAGGCAGAAGAAATGGATTTCTGGACAGGAGAGGAATTTAGGAGGTTTATCGACAGCGTCATGAACAAAAGACTTTCTTATATGGCATTTATGACCTTGTACTGGACGGGAATGCGTTTGGGAGAACTTTTGGCTCTGAATCCGAAAGATGTGGATTTGGAAAAGAGAACAATTGCTATCACAAAATCATATCAACGTCTTGGTAAGAAAGATGTGATCACTCCACCAAAGACACCGAAAAGCAAGAGAGTGATTACCATTCCAGAGTTTCTGGCTGCAGATATCAAAGATTATATGGACAGCTTATATGATTTGCAGGAGAACGACAGGCTGTTTCCCATTACAAAATATTATCTGGAGCATGAAATGCAGCGAGGAATTAAAGAAAGTGGCGTAAAGCGGATAAGAGTACACGATTTGAGGCATTCCCATGCAAGTATGTTGATCGAACTGGGATTTTCGCCATTGGAGATTGCGAATCGGCTCGGCCATGAAAAAGTGGAAACTACGCTGAATACCTACTCACATCTTTATCCAAACAAGCAGACAAAACTGGCTGAACGGCTGGATAGGGAGTACAAGGGGGATTTGTAATGAGTGGATTAGATAAAGATAGAAAACGCAATCAGACAGTTTGTTTTCGGATGACACCTGAGGAACGCAGAGAATTAGAAGTGCGCATTACAGTGAGTGGACTGCCGAAAGGGAAATATTTCCTTCAATCGGTACTCCATCAGGAAGTAAAGATTGCGGTTGGTAAATATCAGAGTGATCGGTTAAGTCTTGAAATAAGGCGGTTGTGGGAGCGTCTGGATCATCTGGAAACAGAGGATTTATATGAGGTACTGGCAGACTGCCGGGCATTAATGAAACAGGTAATTGAAATCACTGGTAATGGTTGTTTAGCAGCTTGGACAGCAAGTGATTTTAAAACAGAGATATTGGAAGATGAAAAATAAAAGCCTTTAAGTGTCGGCAAACACCTAAAGGCGGAGACTTGGTAGAAAATCCAAATCAATCACTGAGGTTATTCTACCAAAGTCTCCACCATCTTTCAACAGAAAATGGAGGTAATTTTGGATAACAGAAGAAACGAACCGAATTTAAAACTAATAAATATGGAACAAGTAGAGATAGAAAAAATAGACTGGCTGCTTTATCCCTTTATTCCCTTTGGGAAAGTTACGATCGTGCAGGGAGATCCCGGTGAGGGCAAGACCACAATGGTGCTGCAGATTATTGCAAAGCTGACAAAAGGCGAGGCAGTATTACCATCGGGCAGTGATGAACCAGATTTGGAGGAAAAACGATGGCTCTGGAGCCGGTAAATGTAATTTATCAGACTGCAGAGGATGGACTGGGCGATACCATTAAGCCCCGACTTCTTTCCGCAGGTGCAGACTGTTCCAGAGTGATGGTAATTGATGATAACGATCAGGCGTTGACTATGATGGATGCCAGATTAGAAGAAGCTATCATAAAGACAAATGCACGCCTTGTAGTTTTAGACCCGATACAGGGGTTTCTGGGGACCGCTGTAGATATGCACAGGGCAAATGAAATCCGTCCCTTGATGAAGCGTGTGGCTGTGCTTGCTGAAAAATATCATTGTGCGATTATTTTAATCGGTCACATGAACAAAAACAGTAATGGGAAATCGTCATACCGTGGACTTGGATCTATTGATTTTCAAGCAGCCGCCAGAAGCGTACTGATTGTCGGAAGAATCAAGGATGAACCAGAAATTCGTGTTGTGTGTCATGTAAAAAGCTCCCTTGCACCGGAAGGAAAATCCATTGCATTTCGTTTAGACAAAGATACTGGATTTGAATGGATCGGGGAATATGACATTAGTGCAGATGATTTGTTGAGCGGGGACAACCGGGGACAGAAAATTCATGCAGCAAAGAAATTTCTTAAGGAAATCCTTGCCTCTGGTTCTGTAGCACAGACAAAGGTGGCGGAAGAGGCGGAAAGCAGGAGAATTAAAAAGAAAACTCTGTGAAATGCGAAAAAGGAACTGGAAATTGATTCTGTGAAGATTGGCAAACGATATATTTGTCCTTACTTTTTCTTGGTGGAATCACAATCGTGGCATTTATTGTTCTCAGGGTATTATCATATTTTAACAGGAAGAGGCGATGGATTTCGGTTAATGGGGAGCAAAGAGATATTCCAACGTCAAAGCTGGGTTGTACAAAAATCTACAATGCCAAAGACATAGTAGAAGCGGGAAGAATTGTAGAACTATTAAAAGAACATGGAATTGCTGCTTTTTCACAGGAAGCAGGTGCAAGTGTCTCTATGCATGGTGCATCAGGATTTGGTATGTACGGTATGGATGTATTGGTGGAAACTGATGAAGTGAAAAGGGCATTGCAGATTATCGAAGTTGCAGATGATTCACAGGGATCAGAAAAATTTTGACATTTCTATTGAAGCGTGATAATATGATTATAGAAAAAGAGTGCTACCGATAGACGGTTAGTCCGATATAAAGTTAGACAAAAATTGCCGCTTAGTTTACCAGACTGGGGCGGCTATTTTTGTGGTTTATGATTATCCTTACCGAATGTGTATCCGATACTAAAGCAGGTTAAGCCGAAGCCCACTACTGCTATAAAATCTACAATACTCATTGGCTTAGCCCTCCTTTCCAGTGGATTCCCTTTCGGGTTTCTATGTAATCAGAGGGGTGCTGAGTGCCGGTGGCACTCGTTTAGCACCGACCGTAACGGAGTGTAGACCATAGTCCCTCTGGAGAAGAACTAACCGCCTACCGTTATGGTAGCACCCATGTTCAGATTATAATAATAAAAAATTACGGGCGCAATAAGAAAATGGCAGAGGAAGTAGTAGGCGTTGGCAATAAAGAATTTAGGACAACCTTATTCCAGTAAACGAAAAAATGGCAGATTCCAGAATCATGATTCTGTCATCCAGGGTCATTGATAAGGTAAAGAGCCTTGAGGAAGAGAATGTTCTGGTAGTAGCAGGCCGTGGAGTGCGAAATGAAAAGGATGTGGAAATTAAAATTTTATCAGAACTGAAAAAAATCCCGGAGTAGAAATACTTTGGGATTTTTTTGAAAGGTTGACTTTTACACGGTAAAGTGTAATACTTATTGTAAGTGACGAATGTGAGGAGTGTTTTTTATGCCGGATGATAAAGTACTGCAGGTAGCGATACTTATATGGGGATGTGCATTTTGTGCCATAGTTGCATTATGTATGTTTCTGAGCAGTAATTATGACAGGGAAAAGCGTCGGTATCTTATCCTGATGGAGAGTTTTGCTTCTCTGTTATTGCTGATGGATGCCATGGCGCATATTTTCAGCGGATATCCCGGAGTTCCGGGCAGTGTGATGGTTCGGATTTCGAGTTTTCTCGTATTCGTTTTAACAAATGTAGCAAGAATTCTCCCACCTCTTCAGGTGGTGAGATGAATTGCACATCTGATCATATCTGCTCAAAAAAATCTCTATAGTATAAAAGAAACACTTGTTCTCCCTTCCCTGATGTAGTATACTGAAAAAGAACAATTAGTTCATAAATACATATCCGTCGATATAAGAAAAAGGATGATAAATATAATGGAGTTAGACCATGAAAGATGCATTCTGGGGTCAGATATTCTGTCTGCTCAGTGCAGGCGGAGCAACGATTGAAACGATACGGCAGTATATAGAAAGCCAGGGTGAGAAGAATGAACCGCGCCGTAAAAATAAGGATCTATCCAAATAAAGAGCAGAGAGTTCAGATAGAGCAAACAATCGGCTGCAGCCGCTTTATCTATAACCAGATGCTTGCAGATAAGATCAGCTATTACCAGAAAGAAAAAAAGATGCTCCGGAACACACCGGCCGGATATAAAAAGGAATATCCATGGCTGAAGGAGGTGGATTCCCTTGCCCTGGCGAATGCGCAGCTGCATCTGGAAAGTGCGTTCCGGAAGTTTTTTCGGGAACCAGCCTGCGGATTTCCACGTTATAAATCAAAGAAGCATGCAAGAAATTCATATACGACCAATGCACTAAACGGAAATATCCTTTTGCAGGATACCCATCTGAAGCTTCCAAAGATGTCCGTCATAAGGATAAAACTTCACCGTCAGATTCCATCAGACTGGAAACTGAAGTCTGTAACTGTGAGCCGTGAACCATCCGGGAAATATTTTGCCAGCCTTTTGTTCTGCTGTGAGAACCAAACAGTGGAAAAAAGACCGGCAGAGAGATTTCTTGGGATCGATTTTGCCATGCAGGGAATGTGTGTATTTTCTACAGGAGAAAGAGCCGGGTACCCTATGTTTTACATAAAAGCAGAGAAAAAACTTGCAAGAGAACAGAGAAAGTTCTCCCACTGTGAAAAAGAAAGCCGGAACTATCAGAAACAGAAAAAAAGGGTAGCTTTATGTCATGAAAAGATAAAGAACCAGAGAAAAGATTTCCAGCATAAGCTCAGCAGGGAGCTTGCGGAAAGATATGATGCAGTATGTGTGGAAGATCTGAATCTGAAGGGAATGTCCGGAGGGCTGCACCTTGGGAAAGGTGTGCAGGATAACGGGTACGGGCAGTTTCTGTTCATGCTGGGATACAAGTTGGAAGAATGCGGAAAACATCTTATAAAAGTAGACCGTTATTTTGCATCCAGCAAGATCTGCAGTGTATGCGGACATAAGAAAAAGGAACTGGCATTGTCGGATAGAATGTATGTTTGTGAATGTGGAAATAGGATGGACCGGGATGTGAATGCAGCAGTCAACATCCGTGAAGAAGGAAAAAGAATCTATAAAGAATGTGCCTGACGGCACAAGAAAAAAATCCGTAACCGGATAAACATAAAAAACAAAACCGCGGGACACGCGGGGATAGCCTGTTTTAGCTTTGCCCTAAAGGGTAATTGAGCAGGAAGCCCCCACTTCAAAATCGTAAGATTTAAGTGGTGGGAGCATGTCAC
>OGZP01001470.1_pt1 | contig 17100 bp, 15 predicted proteins | sample 1576811 | NCBI WGS metagenome assembly OGZP01 (sample SAMEA3541553, study PRJEB24748) | human gut metagenome | biome: human gut; feature: human-associated habitat; material: faeces | place: China | collected 2012
TTTTTTAGATTTGACGAACTACAAATATACAACATGAAAAAGCGTTTGTCAAGAGAGAAGACAAATTAATCAAACCCTGGTACAGGATATGACGGTGTCTTATACGGATTTAGGTTGACACCTTTTTAGAGACATAAAAGACGAAAGATTATGTCTAAATTATCTCGTAAGATTTATTCTGAGACTTTCAAATTGGAAGTTCTCCGTGATTACTTCAGTAGCGGTATGTCAATGATTTCTACTGCCAAGAAATGGGGTTTAACCAGCCATACTTACATTCTCCGTTGGCTAAAGTGCTACCCTATTGATTCGGATTTACTATCTTTGTCCCCTGAACTTCTGTCAGAGCTTCAAATGAAAAAGAATCCAAAATCTAAAGAAGAACTTCTTGAAGAGGAAAATTTGCGTCTTCGAAAGGCGTTGGAACTTGAAAAGCTCCGCTCCCATGCTTTCCAGAAACTGATTGAACTCACTGAAAAAGAAGAAGGGATTTCCATCTTAAAAAAAGATGGTGCCAAATAGTTACCGGCCTTCGTGAAGAGTTTCCCCACCTCAGCGTGAAAACTCTTTGCGGACTGTTTGGCATGTCCTCCCAGGCCTATTACAAAAAGAAAAAAAATCTTTTGTCCCGTCAGCAGATCAGGACGGCCCTCCTGGATACCATCTGCTCCTACCGCTCAAAGGACCCCGGTATCGGCGCGCTGAAATTATATCATGAGCTCCGCTCCCTTTATGGAGGGGAGATAACCGGGGGCCGGGATGCCTTCCTTCATCTGATGCGTTCGGAACATCTTATGCTGTCCCCGAAGAAACCCAGGCATACAACGGACTCCAACCATCTTTACAAGAAGTATCCGAATCTGATAAAGGGGGTAACGGCACAATACCCGAATCATATCTGGGTATGTGACATCACTTACATCTGGATTGAAGGGGGCGTATGCTACCTCCATCTTGTAACGGACATGTACTCACATGCCGTTTTAGGATGGGTGCTCTCTCCCAGTCTGCATGCCGAATATACGTTACAGGCACTGGGACAGGCCATAAACCAGGCCGGAGGCGGCAATCTTTGCGGTACAATCCACCATTCCGACCGGGGGGTACAATATGCCTGCGATGCCTATATCGACACACTGGTCACTCATCATATACGTGTGAGCATGACCGAAGATTACAATCCGACGGACAATGCGGTAGCGGAGAGGATGAACGGCATCCTGAAAACAGAGTGGATATATGGCATGTCACTGTTCAAGGATAAGGAGATGGCCAGGGAACAGATTGCAGAAATGATTGACTTCTACAATAATGAACGCCCGCATATGAGCATAGGAATGAAAAAACCGATGGATGTATATTATGGTGAGGTGCCCGGAAAATCATTGTGGAAAAAATAAAGTTCAATATGACAAATAATCCATATATTTGCGATACCGGGAACCCGGGACATGACGGTTTAAGCCATTGTCTCACAAAAGTCAATAGGGCATCGAACCCTATTGACTTTTACCGAGAACCCGAGCACACTCAGATTTGTCCATTGTTTTTATGAATGACAACTATCTTAGGAGCAAGGGGAAGAAACTAACAACGGTTTTAGTAATGAATAACAGAATGTGACAACTTATTTAGTAACTAGCCTCTAAAAGTAACAACCAGTTCAAGTATAAGTCACGGAGCCTGACACTATGACATATATACGTGCAGGCTCATGCGTACGTACGTGTAGCTCGATGTGTATATACGTGTGGCCTGATGCGTATATACGTGTAGACTTATGCCACCGTATGTGTAGCCCGATGCGTAGGCAAAAAGACCTTGATGTTTTCCAAAAAGATGGTGATGTTTTTATGTAAGGGAAGATGGAACCACCCTCACCAAGTCGGTCATTCCTTCTTTTCCCTTCATTCTTACATTTTATCCAAAACATGCGGATAATCAGTCGGTTAAGAATGACAGGACCTCCCCTCATCCTCCTTTCAGCCGTGCTTTCCAAGTCCCTTCACAAGCTGCCTTCAGCAATTCCCTTGTGTACTTTCTACACCTCTTTTTAGACTACCGTAAATGAAAGCGTTATCGAAAAAGTTCAAAAGCCGGAAGAAGTATTACAAATGAAAGGAGGCTGAAAGGGTGGTGGCACGATGTCCATTCACTACCGGAACCACCATCAACAGGACGTTTCAGCGATAGATGAAAGGAGGAAGGAAGAAAACGGCATAATCATTGGTGGATGTCAGAATTCAGGACGATGTACTTTAGAATAGTTAAAAAGCTATCCGGGTACTAACCTTTTGTTGTATCTTAAAAATATTTTATTCATCTTTGTCTAAACTTAAATACTATTTTTTATGAGAAACACCATATTGATATTGTGTATACTTGCATTGTCAGGCTGCACAAGCCAGTCGAAAAAGCAAAGTGATGAAAGTGAAGAGACAGCCTTTGTCTTGGATTCCACCATCAGAATCGGCGATGCCATCGAAAAGGCACTGCCATCCATGAAATTATCCAAAGTGGTGGACAGTATCGTATATGTGCCTTTGGAAACAAAAATATATTTGACCAACGGGTTACTACAGTATGTAAAGCCCTATTGGTGTGCATTTCCCGGACGCTTATTCGATGCTAAAGGAAAATATGTCAAGCAAATAGGAAAACTGGGAGGCGGACCGGGAGAAGATACCAGTCCATGGGGCTATATGGTTACTTATGACGAAAAACGCGGCTTATTCTATACACAGGGAAACAAAATCATACAATATGACAAGAACGGGAAGTTTACAGGAGCAGAAAAGACGATACAATATACAAGCGGAGGCATGATCAGTGGCGGTTCTTTGACAGGCCTGGCAGGTATGGCAACAGCTGACAGCCTATATATGCTTGTCAATTATCCCGATTCTGCATATTGGATGAATACGAATCTCGACATTGTGTATAGCGAACGTATTCCGCTAGACAGCAGCCTGCATCAGCCGGCCAATGTTTATGCTCAAGGTATCCAATATGAGTTTTCGGACTACGACGGACATACCTTATTCTATAATTTCTTTACCGATTGCATGTACACAGTAACCGATAATGGACTAAAAGTGAGATGGAAATTTGATATGAAAGATTTAGGGCCGGACAAACGTGCTTTCCTCAATGACTATATGACACATATCACAGGAATAGTGAAGATATCACGCCAGGCAAAGGGGGATGAAAAGACTAAAAAACTTCTTGCTGAAAACAGTGAATATGCCAAACTGGTAGACAATAAAAAAAGGATACTCAATGCATACGAATCCGAACGCTATGTGGTGATGCAATGGATGAACATTATTGCCTATGAAGGTATACGAAAAAAACATTCCCCTTATTTATTAGCCTTCCTTGATAAGACCAACGGAAATACTTTTGCCATATCACAACATCTGACTGATGACATTGACGGTGGAAAACCTTTTGAGTTAAGACTGGGAGTACACAATGGCGCCATGGTCAGCTGGATATGGCCTTATGAACTGAAAGATTATATTGCCCAACAGAAGGAAAAGGGCGAATGGGTAAGCGAGAGACTGGTAGCGTTAGCTGATGGATTGAAAGAAGACGACAACCCTGTATTAATTATGGCTTATTTAAAGAAGAAATAATAATAGATTTTATCATAAAAACTACCTTTAATACAATGAAACTAAAATTTATACCCTATATCCTCTTCTTTTTATTGGCGGCTTCGTGCCAAGAAAAAGGGAGTAAACCTGACACTATACAGCAGGAATACAAACCGCACATCATTGATTTAAGTGAAGCGGAGTATTCGGAAGAGCCACAACTGTTGTCTGATTTTGTAGAAAGCATAGAATATATAAAATTTTCGGAAGAACCATTGATTCCCGATTTAGTCTTTACATATCCGGTTGAGGATAATGAAGGAAATTTGTATTTGGATAGCAGTAATGGTATTCATAAATATACCCCAAGTGGTCAATATGTGAAATCACTCTTCAAGAAAGGACAAGGGCCGGGAGAACTTGCCTCCAAAATCGGACGATCTATCTTTAATATAGAGAAAAACTATGTATTGGTTACAGATTATGGTAAAATGGATTATCAGAAATTCTCATTAAACGGTGATTTTCTAGGAACTGAGCCATACCAACTAGAGACTGTATCAAAAGCCATATTTGCCTTTTGGAAAAATACCGAGCTTTATAGTTATATAAGAAATCCTCCTTATGAACAACATTCTAAAGTTAATCCAGACAGTCTGTATTTTTTCACAGTTCGAAACTTGGATACGGATTCTGTCATTTTCAGGCTAAAGAACCACCATTTTGACATTAAGGGAGAAGTAATTGGTCCCCGCATTGCTATTCAAGCTGCTCCGGCCTATAGGGGCATTATAAGTGATTCATTATTATGGGTAAAACCGGTACATGTGGATACGGTCTTTTGCACAACAAACTGGAAAGATTTGCGTCCATTCTATATCATAAAACAGTCTCCAGACGCAGCAGACTATGAATGGTTTACAATATGTTGGGCAGGAGTAAACAATTACTCCACGAGTGAACTTCTTAATAAGAAGCAGTTATCAGATGTATGGGCATTAAAGAACGGCTTATTGTATGCCTATTTTCAAGGTGAAGAAAAAAGCGGACACGGTTTTTGTCCTGCTGATGGAAAAGCCAAAACCTATTCCAAATTGTTCAAGAATGATGTAGATAAATATTGTCCTTCCATTGATTTCAGTATACCGATGAACATAAGCTCTCTCTTTTGCAAAAACGGTTATCTCTATATGTTGGTAGATGCTTTCAAATTCTTTGAAGAAGGTGCGAAGCCTCCTTTTCCTGATTTGAAAGAAGACAGTAACCCGGTATTGGTGAAACTTAAATTGAAAAACGGGAAAAGGAGATATGTTTGACAACACGAAAAAAAATATCCTCACTATCTCCGGTTGGATACCATGCACTGTGATCTCCACTTACCTGTGGATGATAGCCAAAGTTTTCCTGCTTCTTCCTTGTGGCTCTACCATATTTTTGATAACTTGCCACTGTTTTTCAGTCTGGTTAGTTGGATAGTAGCTCATAACTTATTCGAGCAGAGATATTTAAGTTACAAAATACTATTAACTAACTGATTGACAAATGGATATTGATTATTTCATAAAAACAGTTTCTTATTAAATCTATGAAGAAAAACCTGCTTGCTATTGCAGCATTTGCTTTGTTACTGACCTCGTGTGAAACCAAATTGGTAGAAAAGGTAGACCTTATTCCGCTGGCGGAAAATGTAGAAATCCATAAAGGTGCTTTTCCATTAAGTAATTTACAAAGCATACAAGTACCCGATGAGTGGAAACTCACCGCAGACAATTTTGTGAAAGACTTGCAAAAAACAGCCTCGTTAACCGTATCGTTAACTGATTCGGAGGGTAGTTTGGTAATCGTTAAAGACGAGTCACTTTCTGCCGAAGCTTATCGGCTGAATATAGAGAAAAACCGGATTAAAATAGAAGCCGGCGATATACAAGGTGTCAATCATGGTTTGGCCAGTTTACTCCAACTGATTATGACTGCAAAAGATGCTCAATTACCGGTGCTCACCATACAGGACAAGCCTGCATTCGGTTACAGAGGATTGATGCTGGATTGTGCCCGTCACTTCTGGACGGTAGATGAATTGAAGGAAACACTTGACCACATGGCCTTTTTCAAACTCAACACCCTTCATATGCATCTCACTGATAATCAAGCCTGGCGATTATCTATGGATAAATATCCCGATTTAGTAAAAGAAGGTACCTATTATTATGACTTTCCCGAATTGTCCGGAAAATATTATAGCAAAGAGGACTTGAAGGAAATCGTAACCTATGCCGGAACACGGGGAATTGAGATTATCCCGGAAGTGGATTTGCCCGGGCATTGCATTGCTTGCCGCATTGCCTGAGCTATCTTGTCGGGGAGGAAAATTCGAAGCTACTCCCGAGGAACGTGACTGGAACAAACGCAAACGTGGCAATGAAAATATGATTTGTATCGGCAATCCTCAGTCATTCGCTTTTGCGGAAGATGTAATAGATGCACTTATCGAAATTTTCCCTTCGCAATATATACATTTCGGAGGGGATGAAGTTCCTACTGATATTTGGGAAGAATGTCCCAAATGTATGGCACTTTACAAACGCGAAGGAATGAAATCTCCGGGGGAAATTCAGGATTACTTCACTCGTAAAATGAGTGACTTGATTCGTTCTAAGGGTAAAATAATGATAGGCTGGGGTGAAATCAATGACAGACATGCAGCCGGTCCGAATGATGTATTGACTATTTGGAGGGACAATGGTGTGGAAAAGCAGAAGATTGCCTTGGAACATGGCATATCTGTTATCATGTGTCCTCAACACGGTTGCTATTTCGACTGGGGGTATGCAGGAAACTCTACCCGTAAAGTCTATGAGTGGAGTCCCGTATCAGAAGGAGTCACTGCTGAACAACAAGCGTTGATAAAAGGAGGACAGGCTGCCTTGTGGACTGAACGCATCACTACTATGGACCGTGTGGAATGGATGCTTTATCCGCGTATCTGTGCCTTGTCAGAGGTGCTATGGAGTGAGCCTTCTGCCAGAAATTGGGATGATTTTTATCAACGTATTACTACGTTTTATCCTGTTATGAAGAAACTGGGTATCAATTATTATGAAGATGATGCCATGAATGAAAAGGAGTTTGTTCCGTCAAACGAAAAGCCTGCTTTGGTTCGTAATGCACATATCGACACCAATATTCCGGGAAATCCTCCTTACCATGCAGAATATGCTTTTGATGGTAAATCGAATACTTTCTTCTGGGGTGGAACGTCCGTGGGACCGGAGCATTATTTTACAATCGTTTTAGGTGAACCGATGAAAGTAAATGAAGTGAAAGTCATAACAGGCGATTCCAAAGATTATATCACCATGGCCGATCTTTTGATTAGTGAAGATGGTGAGAACTTTGTGAAAGTAGGTAAATTTGATGATTTGGGACAAGCATCGGCTACACCGGATGCTGCCAAAACAATAAAAGCAGTCAAGATTCAAATAACCGGCCAACATACTTGCTGGCCGATCATCAAAGAAATTATCTTGAAATAGAAGTGCTGTTACTGCTACCACCCATCCTTTCAAAACCGACGATAAACCGAACGTTTTGTGAGGTGGTGGTAGCACAAGCACTACCAAAAGTACTATTTGTATATCAAAAATATGCAAGGAATCTTAGACAAGTCGGGCAGTTTTCCCTGCCACTCTTTTACTGTCTTGGTCTTGATATATTCTCCTTCACAAGTGATATTGGCAGCAATGCACAACTTGGTTTGAGGACGACAGTTTTTCAGAATATCTTCCGCCATCTTATTGTTTCGGTAAGGAGTTTCGATAAAGAGCTGCGTTTGGTCTTCTGAGTAAACGCGCTGTTCCAATACCTTAATCCGCTTGGCTCTTTCGCCCGGTTCAATAGGAAGGTAACCATGGAAAGCAAAGCTCTGACCGTTAAAGCCCGAACCCATGACAGACATAATAATGGAAGAAGGCCCTACCAACGGAACCACTTTCAGATTCTTGCGCTGGGCAATGGCTACCACATCGGCCCCCGGGTCGGCAACGGCAGGACAGCCGGCTTCAGAAATAACTCCCATAGACTCGCCCGACATTAACGGTTTCAAATAGCCGGAAATGTCTTCGGGTGAAGTATGCTTGTTTAATGGATAGAATGTAAGTGAATCAATATCAATGCTACGCTCCACTTTCTTCAGAAAACGACGGGCAGAACGCACATCCTCGACTATAAAATGCTTGATATCAAGGATTATTTCCTTGTTGTATACCGGTAATACGTTCTCAACGGGAGTGTCGCCCAAGGTAACGGGCAACAGGTATAATGCTGTTTCCATAATTCTGTTCTTATCAGGGCTTGAAATCAACTTCACTCAATATGCGGCGATAATCGGTATCGTTCAATAAATCATTTATGGTTACGTCGTCATGAGTCTTCATATATTCGTCTATCAGCAAAATGCCCATCCATACACCGATACTTGCCGGGGTTCGCTCACCTGTCATAATCGGTATAAAGGGATCTTTACGAATATAGCTGCGTACAATCAACGGATCGGTAGCATCCAGATGTCCGTTGTCCAGCATACCTTGCCATAAGGCTGATTTGTTCTTCCTGCACCATTCCGCCTCTTTCTCGTCATATCCCATCTCTTTCTCAAATGATTCATAACCCAATATACGGGCTACTACCCAATTGATTTTTCCCCTGTGCAAGATCATATCGAGCAAGGTACGTCCGGGTCCCCAAGGCATGGGATATTCACTCAATAAATAAAAGGTGAAACAATCCGGAACAATGCGGTCGGGCTCCATGCTGCGGCATTGGTAATCGTAGTAAAAACGTTTATAGAGGGGATAGTCGGCCCCCATATATTTATCTATGCTGAACCCTACGATACTGTCTCCTACCACTACCGACTGGTTGAGAGCAGAAAGTTGGGCATAGAAATGAGGAACGGGCAAAGAGGGAACTTCTTTCTTCAACTGCTTGAAGCCTTTGGTGAGTTTCTTCTCTATCCAACCCATATCCTTGAATTTTTCTTCGGCATCCTGTATCAATACCAATAAAGTGGTATCGGCATAATACTCCATCAGACGGTCGTTTATCTTATTGTCATCCACTTCGCCAATGGCCAACACATCTTCTATCAGGAGCTTGGTGGCTTGCGGAAAATCAGTATTCATCTTTTGCAGTGCCGAAAGGTTGTTCATAGTCACATACTCAAACAACAAACGGTCATAACGGGCTACTTTTATATTCAATTCGGCAGAATCGCTACTCTTTCCTCCGTTCCAATGGCAAGAAGAAAGAGCAACGAGACATACTAATATGAATATAACTTTGCGTATCATCGGTGATTATCCGTAAATGATATTTCCGTTTTCGTCTTTATATTCATCCAATCCCTTTTCGTAAGTTGCCATGGCACGAAGGCTCATACCCACACTGGAGAAACCTCCGTCGTGGAAAAGGTTCTGCATGGTCACTTTGCGGGTGAGGTCGGAGAACATTACGATACAATAATCCGCGCATTCATCGGCAGAAGCATTGCCCAACGGAGACATACGATTGGCAAAATCGAACAGTTTGTCCATGCCTTTCACGCCCGAACCGGCAGTGGTCATGGTCGGTGACTGAGAAATAGTGTTCACACGCACATGATGTTCACGTCCGTAGATATATCCGAAGCTGCGTGCAATAGATTCCAATAATGCTTTTGCATCAGCCATGTCATTGTATCCGTAGAATGTACGCTGTGCAGCTACGTAGCTCAAAGCCAAGATAGAACCGTATTCTGCAATAGCATCCAGTTTCTTGGCTGCCTGAATCATTTTGTGGAATGATATGGCAGAAATATCTAAAGTCTTGCCCAGCATATCATAATCGAGGTCATCGTAAGTACGTTTTTTACGAACATTGGGAGACATACCGATAGAATGCAAAACAAAATCTATCTTGCCACCCAGCACTTCCATTGAACGCTTGAATACATTTTCCAAATCTTCTACACTCGTAGCATCAGCAGGAATCACTTCGCAATGCAGCTTGTCCGCCAAAGCCGAAACTTCACCCATACGAACTGCCACCGGAGTATTGGATAATGTAATGACAGCACCTTCCTCAACAGCTTTTTCTGCTACTTTCCATGCAATGGACTGTTCATTTAATGCACCAAAAATAATACCTCTTTTTCCTTTCAACAAATTGTAACTCATACCTATATTAGTGTTAAATTAGTTTGCAAAGATACAAACAATAAATGAATTATGCCTCATTTTTGCACACAAATGCAAAAAGAATGCAGTTTTAAAACAGTTTTTCGCCTCCAAATGTTTTAAAATAGTGAATATACAAAAAAGATACGGATTATGCAGACTTCATTGTTCTTTTACCCCTAAAGAACCGATATTCTCTACACATCCGTATCTTTATATTTCTATATATACCGTTTATCCCAAGAACGAAATCAATACACCGGCAGCTACTGCCGAACCGATTACTCCAGAGATATTACTAGCCATACAATACTGAAGTACATGATTCTTCGGGTCATACTTCAATGCTATTTCATTGGCCACACGGCTTGCCATCGGCACAGCACTCAGGCCACATGCACCAATCAACGGATTTATCTTTTTCTTGGTAAACAGATTGAATATCTTCACAAAAAGAATACCACCGGAAATAGACAGGGCAAATGCCAGGAAACCGCCAATCACGATGCCGATGGTTGTCCAATTGAGGAATGCTTCGGTAGTCATAGTAGCGCCCACCGAAAGTCCCAGAAAAATGGTGGCGGCATTCATGATGCTGTTTGATGCCGCATCGAACAAACGCGAGGTATCGCTGCCAATCTCTTTCACCAAATTACCAAACATCAGCATACCAATCAAAGGCACTGCACTCGGTACGAACAAGGCCACGACTGTAGTAACGACAATCGGGAAAAGAATCTTCAGCACACGCAGGTTTTTGATTTCTGTCTTTGAAGGATATTTCTTTTCTTGCTCTTTCATATTGATACTCAATTCCTTCTTGGTACACCACAGTTTGACCACCAAAGGAATGATAACCGGAACCAAAGCCATATAAGAATAAGCTGCAATGGCAATGGGACCTAACAGATGAGGAGCCAGCTTGATGGTGGTAAAGATAGCTGTCGGACCGTCAGCACCACCGATAATACCCAGTGAAGCAGCTTCCTTCGGTGTAAAGCCCATCAAAATGGCTACCAGCAATACGGTGAAAATGCCCAACTGTGCAGCTGCACCGAAAATAGAGAGCCGCAGGTTACGAAGCATCGGACCAAAATCCGTCAGAGCACCCACACCCATAAAAATAATAGGAGGCAGGAAGCCTGTCTTTATCAACATATAGTAGATGAAGTTCATCAAACCGAGATCATGGGCAATTTCATGCAACGGCATCTCCCAAATATTCTTCATCACGCCATTCACCATTACCATGCCGTTTTCATCGGCTTGGACTACGCCCATTTCACCTCCGGGGAAGTTGGCCAGCAATACTCCGAAAGCAATCGGAATCAGCAATAACGGCTCATACTTTTTCTTAATACCCAGATAAAGCAAGATGAACGCAATGGCATACATTATCAGGAACTGCGGTTCGGCAATAATATTGCTGAAAGCAGTCATTTCATATAGTCTTGCAAATATATCTTCCATTATAATATCTTCATTAATACGTCATCTTCCGACACAGAATCACCCGAATTTACACAAATGGCAGTGATGGTTCCGTCATATTCGGCACGAATCGCATTATATGTCTTCATAGCCTCTACATAACAGATAACTTCGCCTTTTGCCACTTTATCACCTACCTTCTTCGGGGTTTCCTGTGCATTCTTTACCAAGAAGAATTTTCCTTCCAACGGAGAAAGGATATCTTTTCCTTCGCCCACCGGAGCAACAGTTTGAGCCGCCGGAGTACCTCCTGCAGCAGCATTGAGGGTAGCAGGATCTACGGCACCGTAAGCTACTGTGACACGATAAGGTTGACCGTTTACATCTACCGTCAATACCTTTGTTTTGTTCTCTGCTTCGACAGGAGCCGTTGCATTGGCTTTTTCTTCCCGGCGTTTCTTCACATCCGCCAAGAAGTCTTCCTTTGCCTTTCCACTCTTATAAGCCTCATACTGAGCCGGATGCATGGCATATTCAAAGAGTTCTTCATCGTCCTGACCCTTATCCCATTGCTTTTCGAGCATCATCTTACGATATTTATCCAATTGGTCGGGATAATTATCCTGTGGATTACCATCAAAGAACTTACGACCTTCGCGTTCTGCCTTTTCTATGATTTCAGGAGCCAATTTGCCCGGCAGACGGCCGGCTTTGCCCAAAATCATATCCCAAATATCATCGGCAATCATGCCCCAGCGTTCTTTACCCTTTTCCATGGCCATTACGTTCATCATGGCAAGGTTTTTCACATACTGGCTGAACGGAGTCACCAAAGGAGGATAACCGACACGTGGCCATACATAAGCCACTTCATTGAAGAGCTTTATCAATAACTCGTCCTGAGTCATAAACGGCAAATTGCGTTTCGCCTTATACTTGTTGATCGATTCAAGATTTGTTTCGAGATCGGCCATCAAGCTTCCCATCATACCTCCCGGAAGTCCCGGAGCAATCAGCAAGGAGTTCATCAGACGGTTCTTCGGGCTGATATATAGTCCGAGGAAGTCATCCATAAATTCCTGAATAAGAGAACGCACTTTCATGTACGCCTCCATATTGATTTCGGGCACTTTGAAACCGGCATCCTTCAGCATGGCCTGCACACTGATAAGATCGGCATGTCCCGTGCCCCATGACAACGGCTCCATGCCGACATCGATATAGTCGCAACCCGCCTGACATACTTCCAATATAGAAGCCATGTTGAAACCGGGTCCTGCGTGAGAGTGATATTGGATGGGGATATTTTTTATTTTCTTTATTCCTGCTACTATTTTACCCAGTGAAACAGGACGTCCGATACCTGCCATATCCTTGATACAGATTTCATCCGCTCCGGCCTCGATAAGCTGTTGGGCCATGTTTACATAATATTCCACGGTATGTACCGGAGAAAAAGTGATGCATAGGGAGCATTGTGAAATCATGCCGGCATCATGGGCATAACCGATAGAGGGGATAATATTGCGAACATCATTCAAACCGCAAAAAGTACGGGTAATATCTGTTCCTTGCGCGTGTTTTACTTTATAGAATAACTTGCGGACATCTGCCGGAACGGGACTCATTCGAAGACCATTCAAAGCACGATCCAACATGTGTGTCTGAATACCTGCCTCGTGGAAGGGTTTGGTCCACTCGCGCACTGCTTTATTCGGATTCTCGCCAAACAATAAATTTACCTGTTCAAAACCACCGCCATTTGTTTCTACACGTGCAAAACAACCCATTTCAATAATGGCCGGGGCAACTTTTACCAACTGGTCTACGCGGGGCACATACTTGCCTGCGCTCTGCCACATATCGCGGAAGACCAGACTAAATTTCACTTCTCTTTCCATTTTCCTTAAATGTGTTTTTCTTTTGGATTATAGCTTCTCAATTTTTATCACCTGACCTTTACCTGCTGTCAAAATCTCTACTGCCGCCTTAATAGCATCCATAGCTCCTGCATCGGTTGTAGGAGCTACAGTAGGCACTTTCCTGGGAGCTTCTTCGGGAGCTACCTTGTTGACAATAGTAATGAGGTACTTGCTCAGATAGATAACAATGAGTAGTATGACAAAGACAGTAGCCATTCCAACTACCATCAGCATCAATCCGACTCCTATGTTCTCCATAAATCTAGTGTTATTAATAGTACTTACTGCACTTATAGGTTATTCAAAGCCTAAAAAGTGCTCAAATTTAGGCATTTCGGTTTTATTTTTATAATAAAGGGGTTGAAAAATATGCAAAATTAGTAGAAAAGAAGAAGATACACGAAGAAAGAAAGCGTTCCAAAAACCTAAAACAGCCATCAACTCAGGAAAAAACAGCACTTTGGTCTGCTGTAAGGGCAGATTGAATCTGCCCGATGACATTACGAAGTCCTTAAAAAAGAATTTCATTCAGCATCTTGCGCTTTTTTTCAACAGGTTCGTCTTCAGCGTATCCTACAGGAATCAACACAGCCGGCTCTATATATTCGGGCAATCCCAAAACAGTGCTGCACTGAGAAGCATCGAAATTACAAACCCAGCAAGTACCCAAACCCTGCTCGGTAGCAGCCAGACAGAGATGTTCCACCGCAATAGCTATATCAATATCTGCATGATCTTTATTGTCGGCACGACGATGCCAAGACTCTTCATGGTTTGTGCAAGCCACAATGATACAGGGAGCTGTGGCAAGCCACTCACGCTTATAGCATTGCTGCAACGCCTTTAATGTAGGTTCATCTGTGACTATTTTAAACCGCCACGGTTGGAAATTAACTGCCGAGGGAGCCAAGCGTACACACTCCATGATATACTCCAATTTTTCTATCTCAACCGAACGACCGGCATATTTGCGGGCAGAATAGCGCGCTTTTACTAATTCTAGAAAGTTCATAAGCATTATTATTAGTTTGCAGACAAAAATACTAACTTTGCTAATATATCCCAAGCTTTTTGCAATGAGTATCATTTATCAATTGCTTACGAACTATTTATATTCTCATTTTGTAATTTTCAATCCTATTATTATCAAATTACTATTGTGATTTGCTTTCAAATTAGTATCTTTAAACCATTGAAAACAGCAATTCGCGTAGCTTATCCCTGTCGGTGCCGTTGTGATTTGCTTTCAAATTAGTATCTTTGAACCATTGAAAACAACTGAAGATAGGATGGGCAATAAAAAACCTTTGTTGTGATTTGCTTTCAAATTAGTATCTTTGAACCATTGAAAACAACCGGAGGTGTTTATGTATATAAGTAAGGAAGGTTGTGATTTGCTTTCAAATTAGTATCTTTGAACCATTGAAAACAACGCTATACATAATATAAAAGTTCATCATGGGTTGTGATTTGCTTTCAAATTAGTATCTTTGAACCATTGAAAACAACTAAATGTTGATAGAGGTTTTACACGTTATAGTTGTGATTTGCTTTCAAATTAGTATCTTTGAACCATTGAAAACAACGAATGGGTGGAAAAGGCATGGCGTTTCTTGGTTGTGATTTGCTTTCAAATTAGTATCTTTGAACCATTGAAAACAACTTCTTTTTATTAATATGGCAAGCCGTCACGGTTGTGATTTGCTTTCAAATTAGTATCTTTGAACCATTGAAAACAACATGGAAGCAGAAGTAAAACAAGTAATCAAGGTTGTGATTTGCTTTCAAATTAGTATCTTTGAACCATTGAAAACAACTCAAAAATTACTTCTAATATCTTTTTTTATGTTGTGATTTGCTTTCAAATTAGTATCTTTGAACCATTGAAAACAGCTAGGCAGCCAAGAAGGATTAATTCAATACGGTTGTGATTTGCTTTCAAATTAGTATCTTTGAACCATTGAAAACAACTAAATTATACAGATATGGAACTGATAAGAAGTTGTGATTTGCTTTCGAATTAGTATCTTTGAACCATTGAAAACAACCATCGGCAGATATGCAGTTTTTAGAAAGCGTTGTGATTTGCTTTCGAATTAGTATCTTTGAACCATTGAAAACAACCACGGATGTGGCTTACAACATGGTTTATTGTTGTGATTTGCTTTCGAATTAGTATCTTTGAACCATTGAAAACAACTATATCAATAAATCACAAATCGAAGAACGGTTGTGATTTGCTTTCGAATTAGTATCTTTGAACCATTGAAAACAACCAACAATGAAATTACGGGGCAACTCTTACGTTGTGATTTGCTTTCGAATTAGTATCTTTGAACCATTGAAAACAACTATTATCTAGTTATAATGTATAGCTCTTTAGTTGTGATTTGCTTTCGAATTAGTATCTTTGAACCATTGAAAACAACAACACTGGTGTGTAACAGAACTAGGAGAAGGTTGTGATTTGCTTTCGAATTAGTATCTTTGAACCATTGAAAACAACGCTAAAAAATGAACTAGAAGTCAAACTCAGTTGTGATTTGCTTTCGAATTAGTATCTTTGAACCATTGAAAACAACAGACAGTGCGCCATTAATCTACACGCCGAGTTGTGATTTGCTTTCGAATTAGTATCTTTGAACCATTGAAAACAACACTCTTGAACAAATACTTTATGCATTCGGGGTTGTGATTTGCTTTCGAATTAGTATCTTTGAACCATTGAAAACAACGTAATAAGGTTGCTTATAATGCCTATAATAGTTGTGATTTGCTTTCGAATTAGTATCTTTGAACCATTGAAAACAACCTTCGGCAGGTGGATAGTAACCGAACACGTGTTGTGATTTGCTTTCGAATTAGTATCTTTGAACCATTGAAAACAACTGTATTGCCTACTCCTGTGAAATCAACAGGTTGTGATTTGCTTTCGAATTAGTATCTTTGAACCATTGAAAACAACTTGCTTCTTCGTCAACCTCCCTGCCTGGAGTTGTGATTTGCTTTCGAATTAGTATCTTTGAACCATTGAAAACAACCGGAGGCAAAAGATGGTGCCGGGGCGTTTAGTTGTGATTTGCTTTCGAATTAGTATCTTTGAACCATTGAAAACAACAATACTACGAGTAGAAGCGTAGTAGATAAGTTGTGATTTGCTTTCGAATTAGTATCTTTGAACCATTGAAAACAACAAAATAGTCTTGCATACCGTCCGAATCGTCGTTGTGATTTGCTTTCGAATTAGTATCTTTGAACCATTGAAAACAACAACCACGTTCCGCGCTTCTTGATCCTTCAAGTTGTGATTTGCTTTCGAATTAGTATCTTTGAACCATTGAAAACAACTAGCTTTCATTACTTTTCTCCTTAGTAAGTGTTGTGATTTGCTTTCGAATTAGTATCTTTGAACCATTGAAAACAACAGGCTGCCTTCGTAATCATACAGCGTCCATGTTGTGATTTGCTTTCGAATTAGTATCTTTGAACCATTGAAAACAACATCGGTAAGCGTATTGCCGAGCTTAGAAAGGTTGTGATTTGCTTTCGAATTAGTATCTTTGAACCATTGAAAACAACTGCCACGATGTGCGCGTATATGCTTACCCTGTTGTGATTTGCTTTCGAATTAGTATCTTTGAACCATTGAAAACAACTTGTTGCCACGCATGGCGGTGATGTATTTTGTTGTGATTTGCTTTCGAATTAGTATCTTTGAACCATTGAAAACAACATTATCTAGATATAATGTAAGGCTCTTTGGTTGTGATTTGCTTTCGAATTAGTATCTTTGAACCATTGAAAACAACTGAATATATGTTACAAGCTAATTACCAATTAGTTACACATATATTCAGAAATTAAAAACAAAGTTGTTTTCTAATAAGAAATCCCGTTTCAGACGGGATTTCTTATTTTTAAAATAATTCCAAT
>OGZP01001496.1_pt1 | contig 16829 bp, 13 predicted proteins | sample 1576811 | NCBI WGS metagenome assembly OGZP01 (sample SAMEA3541553, study PRJEB24748) | human gut metagenome | biome: human gut; feature: human-associated habitat; material: faeces | place: China | collected 2012
TCATATTCCCTTCCTCCTTTTACATTATTTTTTTATCTTACTATACCAAGCCTTTTGACTGTTCACTTTTGTCGCAACATTCTCGCCTTATCGACATGATTTATAACGGTATTTCATTCCGTACTTTTTCGCAAACTTCTCTGCAGCACTTCCTTTATCTACGGTCAATGTAAGATTTTTGCTACCATAAAAAGCCCATTGATCAATGTTTTTAACGGTTTTTGGCACATACAGACTACGAAGATTCTTGCATTTACCAAAAGCCAGCGGTCCAATCGTACGACATCCTTTTGGTATATTGACCTTTTTAAGATTACTGCAGCGCAAAAATGCTGATTTGCCAATTACTTTACACTTCTTTGAAACGGTCACCTTTTGAAGACTCTTACAATTTAAGAATGCGCCCTCTCCAATGTATCTGCATTGTGTTGGTATATTCACCTTCTTCAAACGAATACAATTAGCAAATATTTGTTCATTTAAATGTGTAATATTGTTAGTCAATGTCACCTTCTGCAGTTTACGGCAATTCTTAAACATTGCACGATTCACTGCTGTGTTCGTCATGGTTTTCCACTTTTGCTTATTCGGCTTATATCCAACACCTTCCACACGTGCTGTCTTAAGCTGGTCACAATTTTTAAATGTTGCAACAGTATATTTCATAGTTTGTGGAACAACAACATTTCGCAAACCTTTTGCTTTCATAAATATAGCCTGACCATATACACAGTTTTTGTTCGTTTTTACAAATGCTGGAAGTTTTGTTATTCCATAACATTCAGCAAAAGCACCTCTTCCCAGAAATTTAATGTTTTGTCCACCAGTGATCTTAGTTAGTTTTCTGCCACGCGGAAAAGCATATTCACCGATATATTCCACGTCCTTGCCGATGCATATCTCTTTTAAATGTGATAATCCCATAAATGCCTTGGCATCAATCACCTCGATACCATCTGAAACAATCAACTTTTCCCATTTTACATCACTGTCCACACAACCAATTTCTTTTACGGGAATACCATTGATTTTTGTTGGGATAACGCCTGTTTTCTCCGTGCCGCTGTTTACATAAATCTTCGCTGCTGTTTTATTACGGATTAAGCAATACGAATAATTACCGATATGAGACATATTTTTCTCATCTACATTTGCTTTTGCCGGCGTAGCATAAGATGCCTTTGCACGGTCTGGTTCATATGCTGAAGTGACTGTCGCCGTAACACTGCTACAGATTAGCGCTAAACTCAATGCCATGATACCAAAACATTTTCTTTTCATTTTTACCACCATTCCTTTCTAAAAATCCCTTTTATAATTTCTCAACTACTTTTACGTGCCACTTCTTAGCAAACTTTTTGATCCATTTCTTGTCTGCTTTGCGAAGCTTTTTGTTGATGACAAGTCTCTTTGTTGTTGAGTTGCATAATGTTTTAACCTGATATTTTTTACTTTTACAGGCATCTTACGATATTTACTAACATCTACTGTAATACCATACCCGGTATATCGGCATTTTTCAGCACGATCATACTGTTTATAGGATGTATTAAGCTGTTTCGAATTACTCAATTTAGGTAATATAATCTTCTTAAATCTTGCATTTCTATTAGCATGAAAGTACACCAATTTTTTATTTTTGCTTAGATCCAAATTTCCCATCGATGCCTTTGATTTCCGATCAATTGTCACCCCAATAAGATTTGGACATCCGGTAACGTTAATTTTTTGTATAACCTTACTGCTTACATCCAAATATTTTAAGCTTCTGTTTTTAATAATAAGCTTCTTCAAAGAATTACTGTCAATGAGCAGCTTCTTTAACCGCTTGCACTGATTGATATTCAAATTCGTAAGTTTACCGCCTACATATACTTCCTCTAAATTAGGTACCACAGATAAATTTAATGATTTTATCTTGTTATTCACAAGATGAATCGTTTTTAATTTATTTAGTTCACATTTCCCCTTGGAATCCTTGACAACAAGGCGTTCTAAGCTGCCGGCATTACATGCTTCCAATGTTTCAAGCTTTCTCATATGAGAAATATCTATTGTTTTTAGTGTTGTCATTTCTTCCAACGGATTGCTATTCTGTTGCAAATCTTGCCAACTATTAGCTACATCTAAGCGTTTTAATGTGTCTTTGTAAATCGAAAGATCAAATATTTTATTGCCACCATAATACGCAATTGATATCTGTTCCACTCTCTTAAATCCATAAATCTCTTTCTCTAAATCCTTTACATAATTCATCTGCACAACTCTCGCATTCGGAAAACATTTTCCCCAATCCTGACTGTAACCGCCAAGCTTAGTATGCCCATTTAACGTCGAACACACTGTCAATTGTTCTACTGACGTTATTGGTGCATTAACGTAAACATTAGATGCAGCAATTTCCAAATGCTTTAGATTTCTGTTTGCTGTGGAAAGCGTTACCTGTCCTGTGGCAAATAGATTCAATTTTTCAACATACGGAAACACAGAGAATATATCCGTATTTTTACAATTCCAATATTTGCAGTTATACTTTCCCCCTTGAAAAAGCTGTTCCATTGTAACCTGTTTAAGATTTGTAAAAATCTCCATTCCGGTAAAATCTATTTCCATCCCGGAAGTAACTCCATATGTATACAGATTTTGCTCATTCCAATCCAGCTTAGTCACTGCTTTAATTTCAGCATCAGAAAGTTCTCCATCGTGATTTGTGTCCTGCTTGTTTGCGAAAGTGCGTACACATGCATTCGGAAATGTCTTCTCATCAATTTTAACCGATGCCGCATCTGCTGTTCCTCCTGCAAAGCAGGCGATTCCTAACGCTGCTATCGTACTTAAGATTATTTTTTTCCATTGGATCATAATGATCACTCCTTCCTGCTATTATGAATTTTTTGTTTCCCTTATACCGCAACACAACGGTATAAGGAATATTATTTTATATCATTTATACATCTAGTACATCAAATATTGACAACAAAATCAATAGTTTGAACACAATCTTAAGAATTCTTAAGAATTAAAACATCTTCTACCAATGCGATAATCTCTCCCATGCTGTATCCATATCACACCCTGTAATAGTGGTTTTGATCCATTGTGATGGCGTGTAACCAGCTGCCTTTACATTATTTTTCAAATTCAATACAGGAATTCTTCCTGTATTATTCGCACCCGTATATGTATTGTTAATAAAAATTCTTGGATTAAATTTTTTTATTGTTCCCTGACCAGCATATAATGACAATAAATGTGTCATTGCATTTTTAGAAGCCAAAATATATCTATCATAAATAAACGATATATTATCATCATAATATTTATGACAAAGTTTCTCTTGGTCAGAACGAACATATTTGTCCAAATATTTTATCACGCACTTTCCTGAATCAAATTTATTTTTCAAAATAGCTTTGTTTGCAGAAAATCTAATTGAGTCGGTTTTTCTAATAACTTTCCATTTAGTCTCTCAATTCTCTTATTATTATATATTTTACTAAACTCTGACTTTGCAATAACGTATTGGTGAGAAAATGTGTCTCCCGCTAAATGTAATGCAAAACCCAAAAAATTAAGTTCCTTTATTTTTTTAGAGAATAAAGATGTACTTTTATACACATTATCATACGCATTATTAATAATAATACGTAAATCTTTTCTAGCCTCAGTAATTGCACTTCCCGGTTGTTCACTACTATTATAATGATTGTGAATATATTCCTTTAATTGATCCTTTGTGTAATTCTGATGTTCAATTAAATAAACACAATTGTATAAACATCTCTCTGCTGCAACATAATTAGAATATGTATCTTCATATCGACCAGCATGTAATACTCTACGCTCAGCCAAAGATACATCGGCTTCAGCTACAACTTCGTACAAATACTCTAATTCTTCCTTAGAAATACATGTTGGTGATATAATGTTTAACAATCCTTGATGTGAATTATGTAGTTTTGAATTTTTATAACAATCAGAATTATCAGAAGCATTCCATCTAGCCTGCACAACTGTTGGTACCGCATATTCCGTAAGCTGATCCTCATTGCTCTGGCTCACTTTATTCTCATCACTCACTTGATAAGTATCTGCTACCTGTTCTGCATAATCTAGATCAACTATTCCATTTCCTGCCTCCTGCTCATCCCAAGCGGCATTTGCACTGGCACGAAGCAAACTGGCAATTTCAGCGGAAGTTTTCGATCTGTTCTGTGCCCACAATATTCCCGCCACGGCTGTTACATGTGGTGCTGCAAAACTTGTTCCACTCTGTACCCCATAAAAACCCCACGGAACTGTAACCGGAACATTTTCTCCCGGTGCAACTAAGTCAACACCTTTACCTCGCGAACTAAACTCACTGACTTCCATCTTCTGGTTCACAGATCCGACACCCAAAACCTGTGGATATGCTGCTGGATATTCAACGGTACTGCCATCTGCTTCTCCGCTATTACCTGCAGCAGCTATCAACAACACTCCCGCTTTGTCTGCCCTTTCAATAGCATCCTGCAATATTTGTGATTTTGCAAGAGTACCAAAACTCATATTGACAACATTCATTCCATTGTCAATACACCAGTTTATCGCTGCAATGATTCTACTGATTGGAGCCTGATTGTTTTCATCCAACACTTTTACAGAATATAGTTCCACTGCCTTATTGTCTTCCAACACGCTCTTCGTAGTTTCTCCATCTGACAAGATAACATTCTGTACTGCTGTTCCATGTCCGGTTGCATCATTGCCAAATCCATCTTCATCCGGATTGACAAAATTCACACTTCCGGCAAGCTGTCCTGCTGAAAATTTATCTGCACCGGAATCTAAAACTGCAATTTTTACTTTCTTTGTCACCTTTTTCGGCAGATCCGCATTCTCAGCATGAATTGCCTTGACATCCCATGCCCCATCGACTACATAATCCAAACTCTTCTGCCATGTTTCATTCGATTCACCGCTGCCCTCCAGCAAATAGTCTTTTTCAACGATAGTATCCTTCGTTTTATCTATAGCATTAATATCTGATCTTGACACGTCCGCTATGATAAAACTATCATCCTGATAATCTTCCTGTGTTTCATTCGTGTCTACAACCTTATCGTTATATTGTTCCTTTAAGGAATCCTTTTCAGTAGACACAACATAGGTAATATCCCCCTCTTCTGTTCTGTTAATTTCCTATTCATCTTCTTTTACTAATTGTTTTACATTTGTCGTAACTGTATTTTGTTGTGCTGTAACTATTGGTGTTGCTGATAATAACAATGTAATTGCTATTGTTCCGGCTAAGCATTTTTTTGTTATGTTTCTCATTTTTCTCTTTGTATTCATAATGACTCCTTCCTTGCATCATTAAATAAGTGATTTATCACTCTATGATATGGGATTATACTTGTGACGTATTACATGATCCATAAAATGTTGTATTAAAATTTGTGCTATGATCCTTGCTGCGCCAACTTGCTAATAGTATGTTTTAATCCTTTTCTCTTAGGTTTTTTATTTACAATTATCCATCTTTAGGATTTATTACTGATCATCTGTTATCTTTTGTTAAAGTTGGCAAAGCAACCGGCGTAACCTACATCTCATTGCCGGCACTTTGCCGCCTCTCATTCAAAACTATATTAGAAATTACCAACTGTAAGAAGTTTAACTTGCTTCAAATCTCTGATTAGTCTGCAAAAAGTGCAGTTGACAAATATCTGTCACCTGTATCCGGTAATAATACGACAATGTTCTTGCCTGCATTTTCCGGACGATTGGCTAAAATAGTTGCTGCATGCAATGCTGCACCGGAAGAAATTCCTACCAATACACCTTCCGCCTTAGCAAATGCTCTTCCTGCTGCAAATGCATCTTCATTCTCAATCGGAAGCACTTCATCGTAAATCTTAGTATTCAATGTATCCGGCACGAAACCTGCACCGATTCCCTGAATCTTATGAGGTCCTGCTTCTCCCTTAGAAAGAACCGGAGACGTTGCCGGCTCTACTGCTACAACCTTGATATCCGGATTCTGCTCTTTTAAGTACTCGCCGATACCTGTAACTGTTCCACCGGTACCTACACCGGCAACGAAGATATCAACTTTTCCGTCAGTGTCTTTCCAAATCTCCGGTCCTGTTGTTGCACGATGTGCAGCCGGATTAGCTGGATTTTCAAACTGACTTGGGATGAATGCGCCTTCGATTTCTTTTGCCAGCTCTTCTGCTTTGGCAATAGCACCCTTCATACCCTTAGCGCCTTCTGTAAGTACAAGCTCTGCACCATAAGCCTTTAAGAGATTTCTTCTTTCTACTGACATAGTATCTGGAAGTGTAAGAATAGCTCTGTATCCCTTAGCTGCTGCTATTGAAGCAAGACCGATACCTGTGTTACCACTTGTTGGCTCGATGATTGTAGCTCCCGGCTTTAAAAGTCCCTTTTCTTCTGCATCGTTAATCATTGCTAATGCAATTCTATCTTTAACTGAACCGGCTGGATTAAGATATTCAAGCTTTGCAAATATATTTGCATCTGTAACTCCTGCCTTCTTAGAATAACCATTAAGCTTAAGTAATGGTGTCTTTCCTACTAATTCTGCTGCGCTTTCTACATAATTACTCATATTATTAATCCTCCTATAATCTGTTCCTTTTTGTTATTCCCATAAACCTATATGTTTAATGTGTTTATGATTGAATTATATTCCCTGATGTCTAATCTGTCAACCACTAATTTTAATTTTTTTATAAAAGACCAAACAGCACAAAAAACTTTATCGCCACACTTGACAAAGAACCAAAAAATCCCGTACCATATGCATAACGCATATAATACGGGATTGCTCTAATCCTAATCAGCTAAATTTCTCAACAACATCTGCCTTCATAATTCTGTCGGCATATTCAACACCATATTTCTTTACTATATACTTATAGCACTTCTGCAACTGTGGTGTTCTTGTTGTAGTGTCATGTGCATCCGAAGCTACATAATCCACAACATGGTCTTTTAAAAGTGCCTTGACACATCTCTGCACGCCCCAGCCATTATCGCCTGTGACAGAAGCTGCATTAATCTGTATATCAGCTCCAAGCTGCTTTAACTCATATATATAATCCCAGTCCTTGACTGTGCATACATATCTTTCTACGTGTGCAACTATAGGATGATAGCCTGACATAACAACATCAAGCACTGCGCCTCTTACCTTCTCCGCCTGAACATTAGGCGAGAATTCTATAAGAACTGTGTCAGAGCCGCACATCGTCTTTTCATCAAGCTTATCTAAGTTATCAAGTATCTCTGACCTGTAGTATATCTCCCTTCCAAGATATACACCCATATCAGGAAACTCCCTTTCAGCCGCATCTGCTAATATCTCATAGTGTTCTACAATCTGGCTGTAGTGTGCCATACCTCTCTTAGGATGAAAATGTGGTGTGAGTATAACATCTCTTGTACCATCCTCATATGCCATTCTTAACATCTCAAGACTTGTATCTATATCCGGCGAACCGTCATCCACCCCAAAAAGAATGTGGTTATGAATGTCTGTAAAGCCTGTACATATCGCCTCATCTTCAACTTTTTTCATATTATAATATAACTCTCTTTCTAATTAATAATCCGTTCACAATATTTTTATTATAAAAATATCTCTTCTCTTTGTCAACAAGACTACAATTATTTAAGTTTTATTTTATGATATCAGGGTCAAAAGGTCTAAACCCATATGAGCTTGCTCATATATGGGTGAATGACCTTGTGACCCCAACATCATCTTACAATGCCTTCGATTTAGAGATTTCCTCCAAGTATTTCTGTCCTATTGTGCTTATCGTGGCACCCTTTCTTGATATATAACCGATTTCCATCTGTTCGTCAGAGTCAAGCTTTACTGCGCAGTACTTATCACCATTAAGCTCCTCACATATGATGCCTGAACACAGTGTATAGCCGTTAAGACCGACCATAAGATTAAGCATTGTCGCCCTGTCATTTGCCTTTATGAGCTGCTTGTACTCATATGTACTGAGCACCTCTTCTGCATAATAAAAAGAATTATATTCTCCCTGGTCAAACGAAAGACAAGGATAATCCTTTAACTCTTCAAGGCTTATACTCTCCTTCTTTGCAAGCGGATGCGTATTGCTCATATACACATATACGTTGCACTCTAACAGTGGATGGAATTCAATCGCACTCTCTGCAAATATCTTTTCAAGCACTTTCCTGTTAAAGTCATTCAGATACAATATGCCTATTTCACTCTTTCCGTTCCTTACATCCTCTATAACCTCGTGAGTCTTAGTTTCGTGTACCGCAAACTCATATTCGTCCATACCATACTGCCTGACCAGCTCTACGAACGCATTTACTGCAAATGTATAGTGCTGCATAGACACACTGAACTTTTTCTTGACATCTGACTTGGAAATGTATCTTGCATCCAGAAGCTCAAACTGTTCCATAACCTGTCTGGCATAGCCTAAGAACTCCTTACCGTCAGGTGTTACTGCTATACCATTCTGGGAACGTCTGAATATCTGTATTCCGACCTCCTCCTCAAGTGCATGAATAGAGGTTGACAGACTTGGCTGCGATATATACAGCTTCTTCGCCGCAATATTAAAAGACTCTGACTCCGATACGACAATCGCATATTTTAACTGATTAAGTGTCATAATTTCCGCCCTTTATGCCATCTTCTGAAGGAATGCCTTCGTTCTCTCACTCTTTGGATTGTCTATGACATCCTCCGGCTTTCCCTCTTCAACTATAACTCCGCCATCCATAAATATAACTCTGTCAGCTACATTTCTTGCAAATGCTATCTCATGTGTAACTATAACCATTGTCATCTTTTCATCGGCAAGCGCTCTTAAAAGCTTAAGAATACCTGCAGTTATCTCTGGGTCAAGTGCTGATGTAGGTTCATCAAAAAACAACATCTTAGGATGCATGGCAAGTGCCCTTGCTATCGCTACTCTCTGCTGCTGTCCGCCTGATAACTGACCGGGATAATTATCCTCTTTATTCTCAAGTCCTACTTTGCTTAAAAGCTCCCTTGCTTCTGTAATAACTTCGTCTTTATTCCTCTTCTGCACATTTACAGGCGCATCTATGACATTCTTAAGCACCGAAAAATGTGGAAAAAGATTAAAATTCTGAAACACCAGACCAAAGTCGTTTTTTAAGTGATGAAGCGTATTCTTATCAACATACTCTGTTGCACCGGATGTATTGAGTGTAGCACTCTCACCACAGTAAGCAAGCGTTCCCTCATCCATTGTTTCAAGAAGTGTAGCACATCTTAAGAAAGTAGACTTACCAGAACCCGATGGGCCTATGATAGCTACAACCTCTCCCTCTTTAACTTCTATAGATATATCCCTTAACACTTCAAGATTATCAAATGTTTTCTTAACATGTTTCATTTCAAGTAAATTCATAATAATCTCCATTTCTGCACTGCTTATAACTATCTTACTTATAATAACGCATTTTCTTTTCTATAGTTTCCATAACCCATGCAACAACAAAATTAAATATGTAATAGAATACACCCGCTACGAAAAGTGGCATAATACTTGCGTTAGCCGCCGCTATCTGCTTTGCAAGTGTGAACATTTCTGTGTATGCAAGTGCAAATGCAAGTGATGTATCCTTAACAAGTGTAATCACTTCGTTAGTTACAGATGGAAGGACTATTCTCATCATCTGAGGGAATATTATTCTTATAAATGTCTGGCTCTTAGTGTATCCAAGCACAGAGGCCGCTTCATGCTGTCCTACCGGTATCGCCTCTATACCTGACCTGAATATCTCTGCAAAGTAAGCTGCATAGTTAAGTGAAAATCCTATGATAACCGCATAAAATCTGTAACTATATGATAAAGATATTCCAAATATATAATATGGTCCAAAGAATACAACAAGCAGCTGAAGCATAAGAGGAGTTCCTCTCATAATAGATATGTATATCTTTGCTAACCACTGTACAACCTTTATCTTGGATACTCTTATAAACATAAGTAACATACCTAAAGGAAGTGAGAATACTAATGTAAGGAAGAATATTCCAAGTGTTGCTAACATACCGCTTGCAAGCTTGCCTACAACATCTGCAAAGTTACTTACGAAGCTTCCTGATGCCTTATCCTCTGTCACATCATTTACCTTATTGTCTGCACTTAAGCATATGCTCTCCTCAAGTCCCCAGTCCTTTGCGATACTTTCAAATGTTCCGTCAGCAAGCATTTCATAGAGTGTATCCTGAACTGTATCCCTGAGTTCTGTGTTGCCTGTCTTAAAGCCTATGCCGTACTGCTCCTTTGATACCTGCTCTGATAACATCCTAAACTGGCTGCCCCTTGCTTCAAGCTCATACTTTGCAACACCCATATCCATACATATAGCATCCACTGAACCTGACTCAAGGTTCATAAATGCTGCATTGTAATCGCCTACCTGCTGAAGTGATGCGAAGCTCTTAGCAAGTGCAAGATTCTCTTCTGTTGCATCATCGCCTGTAAATGCTGCAAGTGCTGACGAATCAGCCTGTACAACTACAACTTTTCCTGCCAGGTCTGATAACTGGCTTATAGCTGAACCCGACTTAACTATAACTACCTGTGAATTATCTATATAAGGAGTTGTCCACGTATAATCTGACTCTCTTCCATTCATGGTAAAACCATTCCATATACAGTCGATCGTTCCGGATGCCAGTTCCATATCCTTAGAATCCCAGTCGATAGGCTGTTTTACAAGCTCCCAGCCATTACGTTTACAGACTTCCTCTGCAAGTGAAAGATCGAAGCCTACATACTCCCCATTATCGTCCTTATATCCATAAGGTGGGAATTCCGCATCGAAACCTACTGTAAATGTTGTTATACCACCTGTTTTTTTCTTACTGCCGCACGCTGTCAGTGTTCCAGCTATCAGTGAGCACACCAGAAGCACAAGTAACATACGCTTCAGCATCTTATTATTGGTAAAAGTCTTCATTTTCTAACTCTCCATTTCACTTCACTACCACGTGAATAATTTATAACTTTAACACACTAAATCGTACCCTACTTACTGCCAGATGTCAACTCATTTTCCCGAGTTTCATTCTGTTTTTGATGAGTTCATCCTCTCGCCTATATATCCTAACACTGTTTCTGCAAATGTATCTACATTAAATGGCTTTGATATATGCCCGTTCATCCCATTTTCAAGTGCCTTCTTCCTGTCCTCATCAAATGCATTGGCTGTCATGGCGACTATCGGAATTCCCGCCTTTTTGGTATTATCAAGACTTCTTATAATCTTTGTAGTTTCAAAGCCATCCATACCCGGCATCCTTACATCCATAAGAATTATGTCAACTGCATCCTCCGTTGCACTTTTAATATATTCTATTGCATCAAGGCCATTGGAATATTCCGTCACATCTGCTCCGCTTTCACGCAGTATCTCTGTAGCTATATCCCTGTTGTACTCATTATCATCCACAACCATAATCCTTATAGATGAAAGAATTCTGCCAGTTGTATCCTCACTGTCATCTTCCTGATATGACACACCGCTATCCTGTATATTTTCTTTACTGTGAATATTACCATTTAACACATTTTCTCTTAACTTAGTATTAGTATTCTTTATTATATACTTCATAGGTATTGTAATTGTGAACTCAGTTCCAAGTCCAATATCACTCTCGACCTCTATAGTTCCGTTCATAAGCTCGACAATTCTTTTGGCTATCGACAAGCCAAGTCCAGTTCCCTCAACACTTGCATCACTGTCGTATGCACCTCTTGTATACATATCAAACAAATGCTGTATATCCTTTTTAGCTATACCCCTGCCATCATCTTTTACTGTAAATACGTAATCACTATAGCTTTTATCTGGCTTTTCTACTTCTTTTACATTTATATGTATATGTCCACCTTCTGGAGTATACTTTATTGCATTACCCACTATATTAATAAGTACCTGGTTGATACGCATCCAGTCCATATACACATAAATATGCTTTATATCCTTATCCATGGAAAGCTGCTGTTTCTTGCCTGATGACTGGATAACAAGTATATTATAAAAGTTATCCATAAGCTCACATATATCTGACTCATCCTTCTCTATACTGACCTTTCCACTCTCTATGCGCGACACATCAAGAATTTCATTAATCAGTCTTACAAGATGATTACCTGCCGTCTTTATCTTATTTATACAGTCTTCTACTTTGACTATATTATCCATATTATTCTTGGCTATTGATGTATAACCAAGAATAACATTCATAGGTGTCCTTATCTCATGTGACATAATAGAAAGAAACTCTCCCTTTGCCCTGCTTGCACTTTCTGCCTGCGCAAGTGCCTCTTCGATTAGCATCTGCTGTTCCATCTCTTTCTTTAATACGTCTTCTATATTTCTTATTGTCATAGTAACGCAGACAGGTATATCTTCCTCTCTTTCCTCTACAATAAAGCTTACAAGACACCACTTGTATGCATCCTTTTCAATCTGCCTTTTATAGCGGTATTCGACAACGTCCCTGTCCTTTAACTCATTTTTAATATTCTCTGCATTTATGAGCTTTTCTATATCTTTACTTGGATTTTCACATATAATATTATGAAAAATTCTTCTCGTTATCTTCTTTGAATAGCTGAGTGTTTCATCCGAACTCCAGTACTTTGGATATATCATCTGACAATAATCCTCTGCAAGATTAACATGATACACTTCATAGTACGCCTGTAATGTACTTGATACTGCCGCCTGATAAAGTCTCATCTGCGTTATATCCTTAACAAGACATGCAAAGTATCCTCCTGCAAACTGATATGCCGTAACACCGAAATACTTCTTTGCAACACTGCTGTATATCTCTGTCTCCATAGGTACTCCGTGATATGCCACATTAACGTACAATTCCTTAAGCGTTACATCTTTATATGAAAATATATGTCCATATGTATTATGCAGCATATAATCCCTGTCAAGCTGCATATAATCTGCCAGCTTCTGGTTAACGTACACTATATCCCACTCGTCCATACCTGACTTTGCATATGGTATCTTAACTACAATATATCCATCCGGCATAGACATATAATAACGGTCAAGCTCATTACAATCTAACTTAGGTTCAACAACAGAATTCTCCATATCTATCTCCCACTTTATCACTGCTTTAACTACATTTGCCATATTCAGGAATACTTCCTGTTACAAGTATACCCTCACTTTACTTAACTACATTATTCTCTCTTATGTCTGATACAAGCTGACGTCTGAATGCACGACAGCCATTCTCGTTCCAGTACTTCTTTTTTTCTATCTTTATAACTTCAAATGTTGTGTTAAGTATATGTGACTTATAGCTTGTTACTGGTGCTTTACCCGGATAGAATACTGTGATGGAATCCCTGTATTCATCCTCATCAAGGTCATAATCCTTTGCAAACTGTTCAGCCAGCTCTTCGGTGGTTATTCTCTTAATATGCGCATAATATCCGACAAGATATGCAAAGTAATCAACATCAAACTTTTCAACCCAGTAATCATCCGATGCAACAAACACAACAACAGGAAATTCTCTTTGTTCATCTGTTATAAGCTTCTTAAGAACTCCATACTCTTCTTTATCGCCTATGCTTCTTACATTCTGTCTTAATCTTTCTATATCGCATATTCCTATATTATCTGCAATCTCTCCATAAAAGTTCGGACGGCTGAATAATATATTTTCATTATCTCTGTACTTTTCTGTAGGCTCTGAATACTCATTGCTCACATCAAACATAAGCCTGTCGCCTTGTTTTTCTATAGTTGCAACTGATATCCACAGCCTGTTTGCTATCTTTGAATCAAGATGCGTTGTAATCTCTTTAAAGTAAAGCTTTTCCGGCTCATAAGCTATCGATACACGATATCCAGGACTTTCATTATCATAATTCTTAACACTACCTGGCATATCATCAAATACTTCTGAAAATCTAGAACTTACCCACGAATATATGTAATTCACAGCTTTTTTATAAGCATCTTCTATAGACAGATTGGTAAGGTCTATAAATGAATGTGACTGGAACACCTTGTATATACCAAGCTTCTTAAACGGTTCAAACTTTCTTCTCCTGCTTACAGCTTCCATAGCCTGCCCGTGTTCTTCGTCTATTCTCTTAAATACCTCATTCAGTCTTTCATCATTAGGGCCTATCTGGTTTACTATCCTTACTATATTATTGACTGTAAGTTCTATGCCCTTCTCTGACGTATCCATCCAGAGCTGCTCAATAGCCGCTGGTCTTTTAAACTTGTAAAATATCTTTGCAAGTTCCGTATCCGAGTCAAACAGTTCCTCTATATAAGGATGAAGTGGCTCATTTTCAAACTTAAGCCTGTAGTGGCATCTTAGCATATCATTCCACTTCTTATCCTTGTAATGCTGGTGTCCAAGGTCTTCTAACAGCACCACTATAGAGTCATCGCACAGCTCAAAAGTGGCAAGTATACTGTTCATCTTACGTGCAAGTGCCTCATTTCCTATACCGAAAGCCGAACCTTTATATCGCATATCATGCTCTATCTCGTGCCATCCCTCAAAAGAATTTGTCCTTACCTGCACCTCAAATGTGTCATCAACATATTCTGTAAGATAAGGATTGACTATAGTCTTGCTAAGGTAAGCCGGAAGCCGGAATATTCCATTGACTTTCATAGCCTTGAACTCATACTCATTATTTTCTGTAGTTTCCCACATTCCCGGCGATGCAAAAAGTGTATCAAGAAGCTTTCTGCATGTATCAACGTCATCAACAAAATACAATATAATTCGTATACCTATAAGATCCTGCATTTTTTTATCAGCATTTTCTGTACCTGGTCTTCTGTAATCCTTGAATATAAGCTTGTTGACCATCGAATCAACAGCCTTTACCCTGTATGCTATTCTGTAATAAAAACCTGCTCTTTTTAACTTTTCCTCTATAATACTTAATAAATCGTCCTTAACTATCTGTGGAACTACTATCTGTTCTACATTTTCTTTTGTGAATAATTCATTAACCTCATTCATAGGTGCTACCATCCAATTTCTATATTTATTATTCTTACCATATATATTGATATCAGTTCCAAAAATCTTACCATTCAGGCACTAATTACTTTATATTCCTGACATTATAATAATGTTAATATTCAGACCCCATCTATCTCTCAGATTTATATAACTCTTAACAATATCATAATAATGTCAGTATACCATATTTTGCCTTATACGGACTAATAATTTGCTTAATTTTTTATTATATGTTATACTCTAAACACTTAATTAGAATATCGATGCTTTATTTTGCATATATATGCAGATTATAGCATATCGGCATATGTTACAGTTATTATTATTTATATATACTAGGGGGAATTAACTATGGTTATTCACGAATCAGCAGAAGATTATCTTGAAACAATACTTATGCTTAGTAAGAAGCTGCCTGTTGTGCGCTCTATAGACATCGCCAACGAGATGGGCTATAAAAAATCAAGTGTAAGTATCGCCATGAAAAATCTTAGAGAATCAGAACACATAAGAGTCACTAAAGAAGGATATATATATCTTACAGATTCTGGCAGGGAAATCGCCGAAATGATATACGAAAGACACCAGATTCTTTCATCATGGCTCATAAAGCTTGGAGTTGATAAGAAAGTAGCTGAAGAAGATGCCTGCCGTATCGAACATGACATAAGCAAAGAGTCTTTCAACGCTATCAAGAAAGCTATCTCTGCACAATTAGCTGAGTTAGATAAGTAGTCGGTTTTAATATTTTATACATATTGCACAAAGGAATGCCAGCAGTTTCAGGTGATTAACCACGAAGCTGCTGGCACGCTTAGCTACTACTACTTATGTTATATTAAATAAGTCACTTAGATATATCTTTGTAATATAGATACATTATACAATATATTATTTTTTTATTTTCTCAATCACAAAACAACCTTAACGTCATAATCCTTATATATATCCGCTACATTCTTATCCGTAATAAACTTAACTTCGTCTATCCTTGCAAATGTAACTGAACTTACATTATCAAACTTGGCTGAGTCAGCTAACACATACTTATAGTTACTGTGCTCCACTGCTGTACGTTTGACAGCTGCCTCACTAATATCAGGAGTTGTTATTCCGCTTTTTATGCTTATTCCATTAGCACCAAAGAAGCCTTTATTAAAGTTGTACTCCCTGAGTGCCTCAACTGCACTGCTGCCAACAACCGCCTCTGTTGAGCCTTTCAGCTCACCGCCTATAAGTATAACCTTAAAGCCTGCTATTGCAAGGTTTCTTGCGTGTGCAACCGCATTAGTGACATATGTGGCATTTTTTTCTCTTATATAATCTATCATACATCCTGTTGTGGTTCCTGCATCAATATACACGAAATCATCTGGTTCTATAAGCCCTGCCGCATACTTAGCTATCGCCTTCTTTGCATCCAGATTAACATCTTTTTTCTGCGACACAGTCGGCTCTTCTCCTGAAAATTCATAATTAACTGATACAGCACCACCAAAAACTTTGACAAGCTTGCCCTCTTCATCTAGTGTGTTAAGGTCCCTTCGTATAGTCGACTCGGATATTCCAAGCTCATCCTTAATCTCATTCACAGTTATGCTGCCTTTTTTCCTAAGTAGCTGCAATATAATCTCATGTCTTTTTTCTGTCAGCATATCTTTTCCTTCGCTCCATTCCTAATCTGTATATAATGTCTGCTTCGCATGACTGTTCGTTCGTTAATGGCGCAAGAAAAGTAAATGTC
>OGZP01001509.1_pt1 | contig 16703 bp, 17 predicted proteins | sample 1576811 | NCBI WGS metagenome assembly OGZP01 (sample SAMEA3541553, study PRJEB24748) | human gut metagenome | biome: human gut; feature: human-associated habitat; material: faeces | place: China | collected 2012
TAGGCTGCTTGTAATGGCACATCGTATTCATCAATAAGAATGATGACTTTTTGATGGTAATATTTTCTTAAGCACAGTGATATAGTTAATAATGATTCAGATAGTTCGTTTTTTGAAGCTGTATTTAAATGATATCTTTTTAATAGCTTTTTTTCTCTTTCATTGAAGATATCGTCATCTAATATATCTTCAAATTGATCAAGAAGACGGGCAATGATGTATGAAAATTTTACTAATTGATTTTCTATTTTTGATTCTTTCATATCTTTTAAAGATATGAAAATTACAGGATATTGATTTTGATGTTTTAATGCTTCTTTATTTTTAGAGATATTTAATCCATCAAACAAATAAGCGTTTTCTTTTTCCTTATTAGAAAAGAAATAATAAAGCATTGACATATTCAGTGTCTTACCAAATCTTCTAGGTCTTGTATATAAAACAACCTTTTCTTTTAATACTTTTTCGATAAGATTTGTTTTATCTACATAACACGCATCTTTATCAATTAATTCTTTAAAATTTTCTATTCCAGTAGGTACTATTTTCATAAAACCATCTCCTCTAAAAACTATTATACTTGATTTTATTGTCTTTTTCCATCAAACAATAGCACTTCTCCTTGGCATATAAAATTGCTTTTTATTTTATGAATTCACCAATAAAAGTAGCCTTAAATTATGTTATACAAATAAAAAATAGTGAAACCAAAGTCCCACTATTTTCTTATATATTTTAAATACAACCCTGATTTATTTAATAAATCACTTTGTTTTAAATCAAAAACATTTCCAAGATAATCTTTGCAATCTTCAAAAAGATTAGGTTGATTACTTTCTCCTGAAACAACAGGTGAAACAACTAAACTTAATTCATCAATGAGGTCTTCTTCAATAAAGAACTTATTAGTAATACCTCCACCTTGTAATAAGAGCTTTTTAATTGAACATAAATCATAAAGCTTTTCTAAGGCTACCTTTAAAGATATTTCTTTTTTTCCTGCAAAAAGATAGGAAATATTTAATTTCTTTAATAATTCAAGGTATTGATTAGAAATAGCCTCTGAAAGTATGACAATAAGATTTTTATCTTGTAATCTTCTATTTTTATAAATAGATGAATCCCATGCAATTTCTCCTTTTAGATCAATAACAACAAGCCATTTTTTATTTTCTTTTTGATAAACATGATCTGTAAGATTGTAAGTAATATTTGAGGATTTATTTAAATGTGTTAATGAAAATAATTCAAGCGCTGTTGTTTTTCCATAAATGATAGCATCACCATCATAATTTGTAGAAATTTCACTATAGATTTTTGCAAGCTTTGTTGTCTCTTTTTCTCTAAAGAATCCACCAGCAATCTTTCCATCGATTGATTGTAACATATGACAGATAACATAAGGTCTATTCATAACCAATACCTTCTTTCTTAATACTTCACTTCAATTAAAGATTCTTGTGCTTTTACTGAAGATTCACTTGTATTTTTAATTTCTTTTAAATCTGCATAATTTGTTACTAAAACAGGTGTTTCTAAAGAATATCCTGCTTCTTGAATTTTAGCCATATCAAAGTCTAATAATAATTGACCTTGGTTGACACGATCACCTTGTTTAATATGAGCTGTATACCCTTCTCCATTAAGTTGAACAGTATTAATACCTACATGAACAAGTAATTCAACACCGGCATCACTTGTAATTCCAATCGCATGTAAACTTGGGAATAAAACTGTAACTGTTCCAGTTACTGGTGCATAAACTTTACCTTCTTGAGGTAAGATGACAACACCTTTTCCTAAAGCACCTGAAGCAAAAGCGGCATCGCTTGATTCTTCAATCGCTTTAACTTCACCTTTAATTGGTGATAAAACTGTTTCTTCTACTTTAACTTCTTTATTTTCTACAACTGTTTCTTCTTTTTTATAGAATAACATTGTTAAAACAAAACCAACAACTAATGAAACTGCACCTGCAATCAATGAAACAACCATACCAGTTGCATCACCTTTAGGTGAAATATAACTTACTACACCAAAGATTCCTAGTCCCCCGATAACATATTGTTTAACAGCAACAGCCCCCATGATAGCTCCACCTACAGCACCACCGATACAAGAGAATACAAATGGTGTTTTTTCTGGCAATAAGAAACCATAAATAGCTGGTTCAGTTACCCCACAGAATGCTGAAATAACAGCTGGGATAGCTAAAGCTTTTTTGTTTTTATCTTTTAATTTTAAATACATTGCTGCAACAACGCCAGTAGCAGCAAATGTTGTTCCTAACATACCTGGTAAAATTGTATCATAACCTAAGTTTCCAATATTAACCATGGCCATTGGTACTAATGCCCAATGTAAACCAAAAATAACAAGACATTGCCAGAAAGCACCAACAACTAATGCTGTTACTAATGGTGAAAAAGCATATAATCCAGCAAAGATATTAGATAAGATACTTGTAAGTAAACTTACAACTGGTCCAATGACTAATAATCCAATTGGAAGTGAAATAATCAATACAAAGAATGGTACAAAGAAGTTTTGTAACATTTCTGGTACATATTTTTTAGCTAGTTTTTGAATTTGTGCTGCTAAAGCCACAATACAAATAACTGGTACAACTGTACTTGTATAATTTCCTGATACAAATGGAATACCAATAAATTTAGTATAATAATCACCAATCATTTGTAATGTTCCAATTGCTTTTCCAGCGGCTGATAATGTATCTGTTTGAATTGTTGGATAACATAAAGTAGCTCCAATAATCATCCCTACAACAACATTAACATTGAATTTTTTAGCTGCTGTATATCCTAAAATAATTGGTAAAAAGTTGAAAATAGAATCACCAATTGCATTTAAGATCATATAAGTTCCACTATTATTGAAACTTGTTCCTAAAATAAAGACTAATAAAGCATTTAATCCTTTAATAATCCCAGCAGCACATAATGGCCCTAAGATAGGTTGGAAACATCCTGAAATAATATCAATTAACTTATTGAAGGCACCTTGAGGAGCAACTTCTTCTTGTGGTTTGTCATTAGAAATACCTGCTAATTCACATACATCTGCGTATACTAAAGGTACATGATTTCCAATAACGACTTGATATTGTCCAGCAGATTTCATAACTGTCACAACACCAGGATTGTTTTTTAAAGCATCATCATTTGCTTTAGATTCGTCTTTTAAACGAAAACGCAATCTTGTAACACAATGTGTTAAACTGTTGATGTTTTCTTTTCCACCAACATTTGCCAAAATTTCTTTGGCTAAACTTTCATACTTACTCATAATTTTCCTCCATATTTCTCAAGTATTGAAATTTGAAGGTTTGGCCAACTTAATGTCACCATCCAAGTTAATGACGATTTCCTAAATAAACAACACGATGAATATGTATTGTTAGATAAAGTTTTTCTTCGTCATAAAGTTCATAGTTATATTGTTTTTTGATGTACATAGCTATTTTTTCTACACATTTATAAGCATTAGCATACTTTGTTTGTACAACATCTAATAAATCATCTTCTTGTTGATTTTGTTTTTTATCTTCAAGTAAACGTTGGGCAAAGAATTTTAAATGTGTAATAAAGCGATAGTAATAAGCACTTTCTTCATTAAATTCTATTTTGAAGTGATAACGAACAATGTTTTCGATTTCTTGCATGATCTTTGTAATTTTATACATATCATGAACATCGTCATCTAATTATCCATTAACAATATGTAAAGCAATAAATCCTGCTTCATCATTAGGTAATAATACGCCTGTTTTCTTTTCAATGATTTCTAAAGATTTTTTACCAATAGCGTATTCTTCTTTATAAAATCTTTGAATATCCCATAACAAAGCATTCTTCACTAAAATATTTTCTTTAGCTCTTTCAACTGCTGTATAGATATGATCGACCATTGAAATATAAATCCCATCATTTAAAGACTTTCCTAAACTTAATCTTGCTTCATTCATGATTTCTTCCCCTATTTGTAAATACTCTAAAGAAATATCTACGACAAGTTCTTTAAATCGTTTCGATGCTTCAGGATTTTCTAAATAGAAAACTTTATCAATTTGATTGGCTTCAACCGTATCACCTGTTTTCTTTTTAAAACAGATTCCTCTTCCCATCACAATCTTTTCTTCATTATTTTCCATAACAACAGCTACATTGTTATTTAAGATCTTACTTATTTCCATAATCACCCCTCCAAAATAAAAACCTATTTATTGCATGCTTAAAAAAGTGGCAATAAATAGGTTTAGCTTGTACTTAAACAATCACTATCCTAAAAACTTCCTAGGTATAATAGCATAGTTTTAAAACGGTTACAATCATTTTTATCAATTAAATAACCATCCCATAATATTTGGGTCATTACTAAACAAATGACCACCTTGTCCATGTTGATTTTCAATTCCTTGTGTTAAAAAATAATCATTATTTTTTACATCTAAATCAACATAATTTTCATTTTCTTCATCACTTAAACCTTGTTTTTTATAAAAATTTACAAGTTCTTGATAAACCTCTTTAAAAGGTGAAGAACCATAATACTCATCATCTTCACCAATAACAAAATAAATTGGTGTTTTATTTTCTACAACTTTATTAAAATACCCATCCCATTTCGATGAACACATCAATGCTCTACAATAAAGCTCTGGACTTTTAGTTAAAACTAAAGAAAGAGTTTCTCCGCCACCAGAATAACCACTGATATAACCTTGTTTTGAATTAGTGGCATAATGTTTTGAGAAATATTTTGTTAAAGCAATGGTTTTATTGGTAGATAATTCTCCTCAATCTTCTAATTGTGGCGCTAAAATAATCATGTGATTATTATATTTTTGACTTGTAAAAGCAAATTCTTCAGTTTTTAAGTTTTCTCCTACACCTTGAAAATAAATACCGTAATATATAAAGCATATGATTGCCTTTTGTCATATGCTTTAGGAATATATGCATTATAATGAATATCACCATATCGACTTTGGGGAACATTATCTAATGAAAAGTTCTTATATCGTTTTGTATTTGTAGTTATTTAAGTATTTTGAGATTGAATGTCTGATTTTTTATTTATATAGAGACAGCTGCTTACAAGCATAAGGCATACTATAATGCATAGTTTTTTCATTAACGTTTTAATCCACAAATCATTTCTACTGTTGCTGGATCATAGTGTGAAAAGAATGAACTTGTATCTTTATTTAGAGATGCAATTGTTTGCATATCTTCTTCACTTAATTCAAAATCAAAGATATTTAAGTTTTCTTGCATTCTTTCTTTTCTTACTGTTTTAGCTAATGGGACAATTCCTCTTTGAACAAGCCATCTTAAAATGACTTGTCCTACTGATTTTTGATATTTTTGTCCAATTGCAGTTAATGTTTCATTTGTAAAAATTCCATTTTTGCCTTCAGCAAAAGGTGCCCATGCTTCTAATTGAACACCATATTTAGTGTTATATGTTAAAGCAGCGTCTTGTTGATGGAAAGGATTCACTTCAACTTGGTTAACAGCAGGTACAACATCTGTATCTAATGCTAAATCAACCAAACGATCTGGATAGAAGTTAGAAACACCGATGGCTTTAATTTTACCTTCTTTATAAAGATCAACTAAAGCACGATAAGCACCGTGATAATCTTTAAATGGTTGATGTAATAAAACTAAATCTAAATAATCTAATTGCATTTTCTTTAAAGATTCTTCAACAGAAGCTTTTGCTTTTTCATAACCATAATTAGAAATCCATACTTTTGTCGTAATAAATAATTCTTCACGAGGTACACTTGTTTCTTGAATTGCTTTACCTACTGCTTCTTCATTACCATATGATTGAGCAGTATCAATAAAACGATACCCTGCATCAATTGCATCTAAAACAACTCTTTTACATTCTTCTTCATCTTTTACTTGGAAAACACCAAAACCAACAACTGGCATTTTCACTCCATTATTTAATGTTTTGTATTCCATTGTTATTCTCCTTATTCAAAATTACATTTTGTTGTAGCCATACGATGTAATGATTCTTCTGTTACATGATAGAAAGGTTCATGTTTATTAACAGCTGCAATTTGTTTCATTTCTTCATCTGTTAATTCAAAATCAAAGATATTTGCATTATCTTTAATATGATCCATTGATTTACTTCCTGGAACAAGACCAAATCCCATTTGAAGATGCCATCTTAAAATGATTTGTACAGTTGATTTATGATATTTTTCAGCAAGTTCAACAAATACAGGTTCTTGTAACATATCACTATTTCCATGTCCTAGAGGATACCATGATTGAAGTTGTATATGATTTTCCTTACAAAAATCATAAACATGTTCTGCTGGATAATAAGGATGACATTCTACTTGCATAATCATTGGTGGAATTTCACATTGATCTAAGATTTCTTGAATTTGTTCAACTCTAAAGTTAGATAAACCAATCGCTTTGATTTTTCCTTCTTTATATGCTTTTTCTAACATTTTATAAGCATAAATATAATTATTTACAGGATGATGTAAAATCATCACATCAACATAATCAACGCCTAATCTTTTTAAAGTATCATCAATTGCTTGATCATTTTCATAAAGTGTTGGTCCTAATTTTGTTTCTAAAAAATAATCTTCTCTTTTTAATCCTGATAATTTTAATCCTTTTCCTACTTCTACTTCATTACCATAACGGTTTGCTGTATCGATAAGTTCATAACCATTATTTAAAGCAAAAGCTACATTATCTTCAATTTGTTTATCAAATTGTTGAATGGTACCAAATCCTAGTTGAGGGATTTGGTATCCATTATTTAAAGTAATGAAATTAGTCATGAATTTTTATTCCTTTTAAACGTGTTTCATTGGCAAGATCTTCAGGATTATGAGATGGTTTGTTTGTATCTAAGGCTTGCATTTCTTTCATTTCTTCATCTGTTAATTCAAAGTCAAAGATATCAATGTTTCCTTTCATTCTTTCTTCATTTGTAGATTTAGGTAAAGAAATAACTCCTTCTTGATAAATCCATCTTAAGATAATTTGACCAGCATTTTTATTATATTTTTTAGCTAATGAAACAATTGTTTCATTTTCTAATAAATCTTTATTTCCATGTCCTAACGGATACCATGCTTCTAAATGAATATCATTTTCAGCCATCACTTTTCTTAATTCTTTTTGTTGAACAAATGGATTAAATTCTACTTGATTTACAGCTGGCATAACAGTCATACCATTTTTAAATTTATTCCATAAATTAACGGTAATATTAGAAATACCAATAGATTTAATCTTACCTTCTTGATAAGCTTCTTCTAAAGCTTTCCAAGCTCCTAAATAATCACCATATGGTTGATGTAATAAATAAAGATCAATATAATCTACTCCTAATAATTTTAAAGAAGTTTCAATACCTTTTTTCGCATTTTCATAACCATAATCTTGTAACCATAATTTAGAAGTAATAAAGACTTCTTTACGATCAATCCCACTATCTTTAATCGCTTTTCCTACATCACTTTCATTCATATATCCTGCAGCTGTATCAATATGACGATATCCTGCTTTTAAAGCAGCTAAAGTTGCATCATAAGTAGGTCCATCATTAGGAATCATGAAGACTCCAAATCCTACAGCAGGGATTGTTTGTTTATTGTTTAATTCAAAAGTTTTCATTATTATCTCCTCCAATTTCTATCTTTATTTTAATTTTTAATTCTATATATGTACAATATCAATAGTGCATGTTAGTATAATTGGAAGTTATACTTGTTGGTTTGCTTCTATAATATCTTTTAGACTTACTTTTTCATGGCGATAACGTGCCTTGGAATTAGCATCTTTGATTTTTGTAATAATTGCTTTTGATGGACAGTTTTGTGCACAAGCTAAACAAAACTCACAAGTATTTTGTTTTCTCTTTGCTCTATTGTTTTCAACGTATAATAAACCACGTGGACAGATTTTCGTACAAATACCACAACCTACACATTTATCAGTGACAGTAATTTGTTCACCATTAATAAATTGAAATTTGAAGTGCAGGAATTAACTGAAAATCACTTAGAAATGGATGTGTAAAGCAAAAATAACCGCACCGGAGTAAATCAATACTCTAGTGTGGTCGTTTAGTTTTTTTGAGTTCCATTTTAAGTCTTCGCTTAAAAATTGCTATTTTATCAAATCACTAAGTAAAACTCACAAAATGATTCTCTTATTTATATTAATATTTCATCTATGATATTTTGAATGTGAATTTTAGTTGCATCTAATGTAGGAATTTTTAATTCAACATCTCCATATACCATTGGCAATTCTGTACAACCAAGAATTATTGCATCTACGCCTAAATCACTATAACCTTTATTAGCAATTTCAATAAACTTCTCTTTTGTATCTTTTGTTATAACACCATGTTCTAATTCATTTTCAATATGCCATCCTATCCACTTGCAATCCTCTTCACTCGGTGTAACAACTTGTATTCCTTCCTTTTCAAATGGTTCTTTAAAATAGGTGTCTTTCATTGTTCCTTCAGTTCCAAGCAATAACAATTTATTAAATTTCTTCTTTTTCGCTTCACTTACACATACTTGAACCAAACTAAGCATAGGGATAGTAGTTTCCCTTGCAACTCTATCAAATACCATATGCCCTGTACAACATGCCAATGCAATAAAGTCACAATTTGCTTTTTCTAGAGTTCTTACTGCCCCAAGTATATATTCTGTCATTCCCTCATAATCCTGTGTAGCTCCAAATGGTATCATTTTAAAACAACTAAGACTTTCTATCGTAATTTCAGGTAAAACTGGCTTACCTAGTTTTTTCATAACGCCATACTCTATTTCTTTATAATATTGCAATGTTGCTTCTGGACCTACTCCACCAATCAATCCCAATTTTTTCATTTTGATTTCTCCATAGTTTAATTTTTTTATACAATAACATGCTTGAATTTCTATTACAATAAGAGTATTTAAAATATCCTAGTAACTGTTGTTTTCTAATATTAAAAGAGAATCAATTAAGATTCCCCTTTTTCATCTAAGTGTTCATCGCATAATTTAGTAATACCATCTAACATATAATACCAAGGTTCTTTAATAGAATAGAATGTTGGGATGAATTCTTTTGGTACAAAAGATAGCAATCCTTTTTCTATTTCTAAAGTATCTGGTGTCATTGGTGAATAAAGTGCAATGGCATCAGGACCAATTAAAGAAATGGATGGTAATAATGATTTAATTACAAGTTCTTTAACCCCTGCTTGACTCCAAGCAAGTTGTTGGCAATCATCTGATAATTGCATTCTTCTTAAAAAGAAACGTATTTCTCCCGCAATTCCTTCTTTTCCTGTAATAACTTGCCCATTTACAAGAATTCCTTGACCACCAACCCCAAAACCAAAAGGTTGTGAATGAAAGATAATATTTTTATATTCTTCATGTTCCAAAGAAAATCCTACTACTGCCGCATTAGCATTATTATAAATAAAGACATCGATATGATATTTCTTTTCAAATTCATTTTTGATATCTTGATCACTACCATCAATGGATGAACGTAAATGTTGATTATCTTTAATAATACCTGGTGTAGCAATACCAATAACATCAATTGTATGATGTTTTAATAAAACGGTATCGATGATATCATACAAATCATTCATATCAAGACTTGCTTTAATAATCGTTTGTTGATCAATAATTGTTGATTTATCATAAACACGATAATAAATACGAGTTTGTGCTCTATTAGTTGATAAAACAATAGAAAGAATACGTTTATTTGATTTTTTACAACAGTGACATTTCTTAACTTGTTCTTCTTTCTTTTCTTTATTATAATTTTCAATTTCACTTTGAATAAATTTAATCGCACCAATTGCATCATAACTTGCAAAAGTTGCTGTTGGTATTTGTAAAACAAGTTTATCAGGTAAACTTTATTGTAATCTTTTTAACATATAGCCAATTTGTGGAGCGATTAAAACAAGATCATAATTTTCTACTTGTTCATAAATATTTGAATAATCAACCGCATCAAAGTGATAATCTTCCCCTAACATTTCTACTACAGAATTAAGGTTATCTGCAAACATTGATGTTGTAAGACCTGAGGAACAAGATAATAAAACACGGGTTGTTTTTTTGTCTTTTAAACCAATTAATGTTTCAATCATTTCATCATAAAGTTGATGGGCATGATTTTCATCATTAAGTTCAAAATGAAGATAAAACTGCACTTCTTGATTTTTATAAGAAATAATATTAAATTCAACAATTGTTCCATTGGTAACATCAGTAAATTGAATGGTAGCTTCACCATAAGATGTTGTTAATTTAATTGTTTGTTCACTTTCTACATTGATTTGATAATCATCATTTTGATGATCAATAATCCATTTTTTAAATAGATCAGATGTATACATTTTATCTTCACACCTTTCTTTTATCTTATAAAGTTTGTACGACGGAATTCTTCTTTTTCTGGTAAACCATATTTTTCTTTACCATCATGAATACATTTCATTAAAAATGACATGTTTCTAGCAAGAACGCGCATTGTTTGTAATCCTTCTTCATCTTGGCTTGCTTCTCCCATTTCTCTACCATGGATTGCATTCCAATATTGTGAAGAAGCAATTGGCATACCTGAGATTGCAAAGAATTTATTGATTTCATCATAAGTTGAAGAAATACCACCACGTCTTGCGACAATCGCACTAGCACCTACTTTCATACTTTTATCAAAAGATGTACTATAGAATAATCTTGTTAGAAAAGCAATTAATGTAGCATTAGCAGAAGCAAAATAAACAGGTGTTCCTACTACAAGACCATCAGCTTCTTCAAATTTTTTAGCCACTTCATTGACACAATCATCAAAAACACAATGATCTAATCTTGTTTTACATGACATACAAGCAATACAACCACGAATGTCTTTATTGCCAACATGTACGATTTCGCTTTCAATTCCTTCTTGATCAAAAATCTTCACCATTTCATCTAAAGCAACTTTTGTATTTCCTTGAGGACGAGGACTACCATTAATAATAAGTACTTTCATCTTATTTCTTTTTCCATTTCTTTACTATTATTTTAATCATTATTTATCCCATTGTACATGACTAAAAACAAATATCACTATAACAAAAAGTTATACTGTGTTATAATACGGAAAAGGAGAAGTGATACAATGATTGAATTCAACCAATTGAAACATCTAGTGGCTATTGCAAAAAATAAAACGATTTCTAAAGCAGCTGAAGAACTTCTTATTTCTCAGCCTGGCCTTACAAAATCCATGCAACGTTTAGAAGAAGATTTAGGTTTATCGTTATTTAATCGTAAGAAAAATAAAATAGAATTAAATGATAATGGTTTACTTGCGGTTGAATTTGCGAAAAAGTTACTTGATGGTAGAGAAGAAATGATCAAAGAACTGACAAAACATAATCAAAATTATTTATCTTTTGCTAGCTGTGCACCTGCTCCTTTATGGGGAATTGAATATACTTTTCAAACAAATACAAATTCACAATTTGAAAGTTTTCTTATTCAAGATGAGCAAACACTCATTAATGGTTTAGAAAATGGAGACTATTCATTAATTGTATTAACACATCCTTTAGATAATAAAAACTATATTTGCCAAGAATTCTTAAATGAATCGCTTTACTTATCTGTGCCTCCGGCACATCCTTTAGCACCATTTAAAGAAATTTCATTTTCTGATTTAGATGGACAAAGTGTTCTTTTATTATCACATATTGGATTTTGGAATGAAGTATGTAAACAAATGATTCCTGAATCTCATTTGTTATTCCAAGATGATCCCTTTGTCTTTAATGAACTTACAAAGATGTCTGCTTTACCTAATTTTAAAAGCGACATTACAATGCAAAGAGACAGCGAAGAAGATAATCGTATTTTAATACCTATTACTGATCAAGAAGCTCATGCGAGCTACTATGCTATTTATCCAAAAGATAAAAAACAATTCTATCAACCACTTCTTAAACAAATAAAAGATCTTGATTGGAAAAAAACAAAAGATTTACCTAAAGTATTCAATAATCAATAATAAAATATTTCCTATCTAAAAAGCTGTTACATTTGTAGCAGCTTTTTAAAATTCAACAATTTCATTAAACATAAATATCATACGATCTATCTTTTTATCAGTATGAAAATGTCCACAATACCATTTCTTATAATCTAATCTTAATTCTAATTTATCTAAAAAAAATTCTGTACTATAATCTACTTTTAAAGGATTAATACCTTTCATAAATACTTCTCGAGGAAGATATTTATAAGGACAAGTATGAGAAAGTACAACATCTATTTGTGGATTCTTTTCTACGTACATTAAAAGTTTATCTTTTATTTCTTCACTGGGTTGTTCACTTGGATACCAATTATATCCCATTTGTAAACGATAGTTTTTATCAACACTATAAGCTCCACCAATAACTAAAACACTTTGTTCATTAAATTGATACACTTCACCATCTTTCGCAAATAATATATGAGGATATTCTTCTTCATAATAGACAAGCCCATCATGAAATATTTTTGTTTTATAGCCTTCTATATTTTCAGGACGTTCTTCATGATTACCATGAATACAAAAGAAAGTAATCGGATATTGTAAAAGACTATTTTTTAAATAAATATCTTGTTCATTAGCGTAATAGTTAATACCTGCATCTCCTAAAACAATCATAAGATCATCTCTTGTTGTTTTATTTTTACAACAAAATGCATAAACTTCACTAAAATCTCCATGCTTATCACCTGTTATATAAATCATAATTTCTCCTATTGATATTGTTTTAATGTCTTTTCAATTCTTTTTTTCATTTCTTCTTGTAAAGAATAGGGTTTAATAACTGTAATTTTATCTTGTAACATCATTAACCATCCTATTAATCCTTCATTAATTAAGACATCTTTTACTATTAAATGATAACGATTTTCATAATCCTTTGTCACACGATTATCTTGTCCGAATTTATCAACAACTTCTTTAATAATCGATTGATCAAAACTAATCTCTAAATCTTCTTTTTCTCCGGAAATATACATATTAATTGGATTATCAATTTGATTAACATCAAATTGTTCCCCTTCAAAATATTTACTCTTATGATTTCTTACAAGTCTCATACGATCTAATCGATAAAGAGATAAACTATCTGGTCTTTTATCAAAATAACCAATCACATAATATTTAGAATTATTTTGAATGAGTTTATACGGAGAAATAATATAAAATTCTTTATTATCTTGATGATTACCATGGATATTTGATATTTCTACCAACCTATTTCTTTTTATTTCATAATTAACATACTTAAAATAAATATTTTTCTTTTCATTTATTGCTTTAATAATGGTTGTCATATTTAATAATAAATCATAATTTCTTATATCATTTTGTCTAATTGTTTGGTTTTGAATACGGGATAATTGTTTATTTGAACTTAATGTTTGTAATTTTGTAAGTAGTATATTTACTTCTTTTTGATCTAAATCATTATTATAAAGAATACTATCCCATATATATTGTATTTGTCCATCATTAAAGAATTCTTCATTTATTGCATAGCCTTTACGATGTTTTGTTTTAATAATATCTTTTTGATAAATATAATGAGATAATTCGTTAATATTTCTAATTGCTTGATAAACCGTTTTTATATCTACTTTAATTTGATATTTTTCTTCTAATAACATCTTAATTTCTATTGCTGGTATATAATCTAATGATTCTTTGATAATAAGATATGTGTAATAGAGTCTGTCCATAGTTTTCTCCTATCTTGCATAATTAAGTGAATATGTCTTGTCTTTATGATACAACATTTCATAACGATATGGTGAATAATTATAAAGAGATTTTTCAAAGCGTTTAAAGGCTTCATCAAGTGTTACAAATGGTAAATGAAAATAAGCTTGTTTATATTGTTTTTCTAATAGAAGAATAAGACTTGCATAGTAATGTGTTTGTTCATCACTTATCATTTTATAATGTGTTATACCTAAGATGACTTGATTGAGTTGATTCATTTTAAATGTAAGCAAATGCCTTACTAGACAATAAATTTCTATATTAAAATCACTATGATCTAAAATATAATAAAATAAATTATATTTATATTCGACTAATGGTTTAAAATGTTGATTGATTAATAAATTCATCATGACTAAATGATATTCCATTTCATTATAAGATAAGCAACAATCAATATATCTTTTAATATTTGAAAAAAGCCATAATTGAATATCTTTTCTTTTATTTAATTTTCTTTTTAATTGAAAAACATCAATACACGTATTCATTAAATCATAAATATCTTGTTGATAAATTCCGTCACTATGAATTAATAAATATGTTTTTACCTCCATAATTGATACATCTGTCATTTGTTCATAACTTTTAACTACCATTAAAATCATCCCCTTTTCTTTATCTATATTATAGGGAGATGATGATTTTTATGATTAATTTGTATCTGTTTTAAAACCAAAAAAAAGGAGTTAAATAACTCCCTTATTTTCTAAGAATTTTCTAATTTTCTTTGTTGCTGCTTTAAGTTCTTCTAAACTATAAGCATAAGAAACACGAATATAACCTTCTCCTGCTTCACCAAAAGCACTACCTGGTACACAAGCAACTAACTGATCATTTAATAACTCTTCACAGAATTCTTCTGATGTTAAACCTGTTGATTTGATACATGGGAAAACATAGAAAGCACCTTGTGGAGTAAATGTTTTTAAGCCCATTTCATTAAATGTTTTGACTAAGAAGTTTCTTCTAGCAAGATAAGCTTGTCGCATTTTTTCAATTTCATCATCACAATGTCTCATTGCTTCAATAGCTCCATATTGAGCACATGTTGGTGCTGACATAATGACATATTGATGAATTTTCTTCATCATACTGATTAAGTACTCATTACCTAAAACATATCCTAAACGCCATCCTGTCATCGCATAAGCTTTAGAAAAACCACTGACAAGAATAACTTGATCTTTGATTTCATCAAAAGCAGCAATAGAACAAAATTCATGTTCATAAGAAAGTTCTGCATAGATTTCATCAGTAATAATCATAATTCCTGATTCTTTAAAGATTGGAACAAGTTTTTCATAATCTTCTCTTGTCATGAAACCACCTGTTGGATTACTTGGATAATTTAAAAGAATAGCTTTTGTTTTTTCATTGATTGCTTCTTTTAATAACTCTGGTGTAAGTTTAAATTCATTTTCTTCTGTTAAAGTAATATTTCTTACCACTCCACCAGCAAGAGCTACACCAGGAGTATAGGCAACATAACTTGGTTGTAACAAGATCACTTCATCACCAGGATTAATAATCGTTCTAAAAGCTAAATCAATCCCTTCAGAACCCCCAACAGTTACAATACATTGTTCAGGTTTATAATCTAAATTAAATCTTCTTTTTTGATACTTACAGATTTCTTTTCTTAATTCTAATAACCCTTGATTAGCAGTATAAAATGTTTTCCCTTTTTCAATTGAATAGATTGCAGCTTCTCTAATTGTCCAAGGGGTAGCAAAATCAGGTTCTCCTACACCTAAAGAAATAACACCTTCCATTTGATTAGCTAAATCAAAGAATTTACGTATTCCACTTGGTGGAATATTCTTTACAACAGGATTAACAATTTTTTCAAAATCCATTATGGAGTTACCAATAATCTTTCTGCTGCATTTTTATTATCATCATCAACAAGTTTACCCATATTCTTATATTGTTTTAAAACATACATTGTGGCTGTTCTTTCAATACCTTCAATAACCGCTAAACGACTATTAACGAATTTAGCAACTTCAACCATTGTTTTTCCCTTAACAATCAATAAGAATTCATAATTTCCTGCTAATAAATACATTGTATCTACTTCTGGAAAATTATAAATCTTCTTAGCAATACGATCATAACCATAATCTCTTTCTGGTTTTGCATTAACTTGAATAACAGCCGTACATACATCATGATTTGTTTTATCCCAATTGATTAATGTATGATAACCATAGATTGTTTTATTTTTCTCTAAATCTTTAATTGTATTTTCAACATTTTCTTCTGATTCGTTTAAGGCGGCCGCAAGATCAACGACTTCCATTTTTGCGTTGTTTTCAATTAATGATAAAAGTAAATTTTCATCCATATCCTTCTCCTCCTTATTATGGTTCAATTATATACTAATTTAATAATAAGGTAAATTGAATTTTTATTAGAAATAAGAGGAGTTGTTGCTTGTCTAGATAAGTAAAGTGTTCTATAATAAATATGAGGTGAAATTATGATTATACAAAGTAAAAAAGTCTGGATTGCGGATCAATTCACGCCAGCACAATTAGAATTAGAAGATGGAATTATTAAAGAAATATATCCTTACAATGAAAAAGAAGTTACGAAAGATTATGGAGATTTAAGAATTCTTCCTGGCTTTATTGATATTCATTGCCATGGAGCTTATGGTTTTGATACAAATGATGCTGATCCTGAAGGATTAAGAAAATGGGCAAAAGGAATCGTTGATGAAGGAGTTACTTCTTTCCTTGCAACAACTCTTACTCAAAGTGAAGAAGTTCTTACAAATGCGGTAAGTAATGTCGCAAAAGTTGTGGAAGAAGGTTA
>OGZP01001530.1_pt1 | contig 16575 bp, 13 predicted proteins | sample 1576811 | NCBI WGS metagenome assembly OGZP01 (sample SAMEA3541553, study PRJEB24748) | human gut metagenome | biome: human gut; feature: human-associated habitat; material: faeces | place: China | collected 2012
CATGGCTTCTTTTTACAATATAAGCATATCAAAAAAAGCAGAAGATATCTAATCCTTTTAGGAATAAATATCTTCTGCTTTTAAGTTAATGACATTGGCATAATTCCGGGGTTTTTATCATAGGATACCTTGAAAGAGGTGATTCTGTGACAAGGACCCGGAAGACGATCTGTACTCTCATGTGCCTGGCTTTTTTTGCTGTGCTGGCAGTGATGCCGGGTTCTTTTATCCTGCAGAAAAATGTGTATAGGCAGCTGCCGCTGTTTCGATTTCTTGAGCGGAAAGCTGCCCATGATTTCCAGCGGAAAGATCCCGATACGTATGCGAAGATTGTGGAAAACCATACGGGATCTCTCGGCGCGATGGTGGAAAAAGAGAATGAAGAGGTGCGGGACGAGCAGGAGAAAGCCGTGGCGGAGAATTCTGTGGGACAGGCTGAAGATGTAGAGAGAAAAACAGAAGATGTGGAGCCAACAGAGACGACAGGTACAGCGGAGGCAGAACCGGGACAGGCACAGACAGAAATAAAGACAAAAGAAGAGGATAAACAGCAGCAAAAAGAGCCTTCTGAAGATGAAAATATAAAACAGACAGAAAAAGATTCTGAAAAAGAAACAGATAAATCTCAGCAGGACAACCCTGCCACTGTCATACCGGAAGTAACGCAGACTATCTTGGCTTCAAACAGCATACAGCCTGCACCGCGCATCGACCTCTCACCGCAGACCCTCGCAGATTACGACTACCTCATGAATCAGTTTTTCATCGTGGATTCGCAGACCACCACAAATGCAGATCAGCTAAACGCGGCAGAACTTCTCGGAGAAGACCTGACCATACAGAAAGATGCCGCAAAACCGCAGATCCTGCTCTATCATACGCACTCGCAGGAAGCTTTTGCGGATTCAAGGGAGGGTGAGGTCGAGGATACGATCATCGGCGTGGGAAATTACCTGACAGAATTATTGACAAAAAACTACGGGTACCAGGTGATTCACGTAACAGAAGCCTTCGATATAGAAAGCGGTGAGCTGGACCGCAGTGCTGCCTACGACTATGCAGGAACGTATCTGGAAACGATACTGGAAGAAAATCCTTCGATAGAAGTCGTGATAGATCTTCATCGCGACGGCGTGCCCGAAAACCGACATCTCGTGACTGAGATCAATGGAAAACCGACTGCACAGATTATGTTTTACAATGGATTAAGCTATACGATCGCGAGAGGAAACCTTGATTATCTGCCAAATCCATACATTCAGGACAACCTGGCGTTTTCATTCCAGATGGAATACCAGGCGGCACAGTATTATCCGGATTTTTACAGAGGCATCTACCTCGCCGGATACCGCTACAACCTCCACCTGCGACCAAGATCCGTCCTCGTCGAAGCCGGAGCCCAGACCAACACCGTCCAGGAAGTAAAAAACGCTATGGAGCCATTCGCAGATATTTTAAACCGCGTACTGCAAAATTAAAAATGGAATCCTGGAATATAAAAACATATCATAACTGGTAACAAAGCAATCTGTTTTGATATATACAAACACATGTTCTTAATATATGATTTTAAATGTAAATTAATTCCGGAAAATTTACATTATCTAAAATAAAATCATATAAAAGGAGAACATACAAATGACAAAAGAAAAAATTACACGCTCAGAATTAAAAGAGAAACGTACAGCAAACCGTAAGGTGTTCGAAAATCAGGATCACTCCCGAACAGTAGAAATTTATATGGAACCAGTCCATTATGAAGATGAGGATGGAAGCTGGAAAGAAATGGATGACACATTAGAGGAAGTTGCATTTGGAAGAAGTATTGGCGGAACGGGAAACAGAAAATTCTGCAATAATAAAGGCAAGCTGGCGATTCAGCTGATGGACAGTGCAGAACCGGCAGCAACGGCATCACTTACAATGGACACCTGTGCTCTACGATGGGGAATGGAAGGTGCAGCGGCTTCTGTTAAAGCTGAAAAAACAGAAGCGATTCGTCTTAAATCAGAAAATCTGGAAGAGAATATTTGCCGCATTACATTTCTCCCGAATCAGATGTGGCTGAAAGCCCAGGAACGTATCTACCCAGTTGTGATCGACCCGGTAACAACTACATCAAAGAAAGCTTCCGAAATCTATGATGCCCATGTGGATTCTCTGTATGAAGAGGATAATTTTCAGAAAAGTATTATTCTGAAAACGATGGGAGGAGATGAAGTACAGAGAAGCTTTATACGTTTTGAGCTTCCTGAAATGAAAACCGGAGATATGGTAGTGAGTGCCAGACTGGTGCTTGTATCTCTGGCAGAGGACAACAAAGAACGTACTGTAGAAGTACATAAAGTTCTTCATGCATGGAACTCGAATTCTATTAACTGGTATAATAAGCCGCTGTACTCTGAAACAATAGAAGATCTGTGCTGTTATAAAGGCGATAAACAGAAATATATCACCATGGATATCACCCGTATGGTGAAAGACTGGTATCAGAATGGTGGAAACTATGGTCTGATGCTGAAAGACGATTATGAATTATCTGGATATACAGAATTTCTTTCATCCGATTGTGACAATGGATACCAGGATATGAGACCGAGAATTGATATTTCTTATGTGAACTATTCTGGTCTGGAAGATTACTGGACTTATCACAGTCAGGATGCGGGAAGAGCCGGGACAGTTCATGTGAATGATTATAATGGAAATCTGATCATGATTCATGACACGATGAACACAGAAGGCAGCCTTGAGCCTATGGCACTTTCGCATGTGTATAACAGTAACAACTGTGCCACAGATTTGGGATATGGATATGGATTTGCACTGAACTATCATCAGACACTGGTAAAAACAAAGATTGGAGGCACTGATTATTACAAACATACAGACGGAGATGGTACGATTCATTATTTTTATTATGATTCTACTGAGAAGAAATGGAAAGACGAATCTGGTCTGGAGCAGACTCTCACAATTCACACGGATGGAACAGAGCAGCTTGTAATTCATGACAAAGAAGATAATCAGCTCCGGTTCCGTAATGGATGGCTGGTAAAAGTTCAGGATAAAAATGGAAATTGTTTATCCATATCCTGGGCAGAGCAGAGAATCATTTCCATTACAGATGGATCAGGAAGAAAAACAACGCTTGATTACCTGTTAGACAATAATGGAAAACGTACTACACTGACACAGATTACAGGTCCTTCCGGAAATAAAAAGACATTTACTTACGGCAGCGGCAATCTTACAGGCATTACAGATATTGACGGCGAAAAAGTAAAATACGTCTACAATGGAAATCATATGCTGACAGAAGTTCATAATATTGACGGATATTCTGTAAAATACGGTTATTACGGAACAAAACCTTATCGTGTAAAGAGTATTACAGAATATGCCGGAACACAGAAGGGCAACAGTCTGTCTCTGACTTATGGATACAACAGCACGAAGTTTACAGACAATAAAAAACGAAGCGAAATATACCGTTTTAACAACAGCGGAAACCTGATTCACATTCATGATGGATTCGGACATGCAGCCAGTGGAAAATATAACCGCAGTGGAAATCATGTGAATTGCCTGGAAAATGCAACAAAGTTACAGACAAATGTTGTTCAGCTTCTGAAAGATCCGATCATTCAGGCTGCAACGTGTGGCTGGAAAACAGAAATCAGTTCAGATGGCAGCGGAAAGACTGAAATCAATACGAATACTGCGTTATGTAAAGTTGGCAATCGATCATTAAAACTGGAGAGCACGGCAAAGACAGGATCTGTATGCTGGTATCAGGATGTGTCACTTCTCAAAGGACAGACATACACAGTTTCTATGTTTGTAAAAGTTACAAAAATGGATCGTGCATCAGACGGTGCAGTGTTCTTGAGAGCAAAATATCAGGATAAGGATAATGTATGGCATTATGAAGACAGTGAACAGCTGAAATCGACAACAACAGATTTTATCCATCTGCACAAAACATTTACACTTCCGGCAGATATTGTAAAAACTTCTGTGAGAGTTTATCTGGTGGCAATGCATACGATCTGCACAGTATATGGTGATATGGCACAGCTGGAAACAGGAAGTACAGTCAGCCGCTGCAATCTGGTGGATAATGGAGACTTCCATCTTGGAACCACATCTGGTTTTACAAAAACAGGAAGTTTTGAGGATGGACTGACTTCTGTTGGAACCTCTAATATTATTCCGGTGCAGAGTGCAATCGTCGTGTCTGCTGCAAAGAGTACAGTCTATGCAACTCCATCCTTAAACGGCACAAAGGTTGTGGAAGTGACAAAAGGTACACATCTGTATGCACTCTGTTATGAGAAAAATGAAGATATCTACTGGTACAAGGTACGTACTGCGGCAGGAAAGCGGGGATATCTTCATGGTGGTCATGCAACTGCGTATCTGGGAGGCAATACAGGAGACCATTCGGCAGTGGTTGGAGTTTCCGGTGCGGTTTTACGATCTTCAGCATCGGACAGCGGAAGCATTGTAGAAGAAGCAATTCCAAGAGGAACATGTGCGGCGGTGCGTTCTGTAAAAACAGATGCGGATGGAAAAAACTGGCTCTATCTGGGAATGCAGATTGATAAAAACGCTATACCGGATACATGAAGGAAGAATCTGTGATTCGTTTATGCAGAAATTATCCATCAGGAACAATGTCACAGGAGGATAAGCTGTATGATTCTCCTTCACTTTCCGGTAAGGTGCTTACTACTCTGGAAAAAGGGAAAAATATCCTTTTGCGAGGAGTCCTGACGAAATCAGGTACAAAATGGTATGCAATTCAGTGGGGTGGAAGATTCTGCTTTGTCCCATCCAGATATTGCACATTAAAGCAGGAACCGGCAGTATACCGTCTGGCATCAGAAACAGTCACAGAAGGTGTCGGAGGACTGGAAAAACATATTTTCCGCTTTATGGGTGAGCCGAAAGTATCCAAACGACTGACAAAGGTTCTGGATCTTATAGGAAAGAAAGGCGATACCTTCATGGTAAACGCATGGGGAAGGGGAACCTGTCTTCCGGAAACAGACAATGATAAGAATCGCCGATTTGGTGTCGAAGTTGTTTTTGTGGCAGCAGATGACACAACTGATGTGCACTACACCAATTTCAGCCCGGATATTCTGGACTGGCAGTTTCTGAGTGATATTTATGTCGCTAAGAAAGACTACAGCAAAGTAAAAATTTCCTATACCTATTGTAAAAATGCAAATACAGCGTATTTTGACGGTCTGTCTCTTTACCGTGAAGAGTTTGGACAGACCTATACATACGATGATAAGAACAACCTGGTTTCAGCGGTAGATTCTCAGAAGAATACAACAAAATTTGAGTACAATGCCGGAAGTGATCTGACGGGTATTACAGATCCGAAGGGAAGCAAATACACTTACACATATGACAAAAAACATAACGTGACCAGTGGAAAATCTTCTATGGGAATTCTGAACCGCCTTGTCTACGATGATAAAGGAAATATTACACGCAGCGGAGTTGTGAAGCCGGATCAAACGGAGAAAGGCATCTGGGTGGAACGTACTTTTACTGCTGACAAGAACCATGTATCAGCTGTGACCGATGCAGAAGGAAATAAAGTACAGTATGAATGGGATACATCCAGAGATCTGCTCCGTTCACTGACGGATGGGAAAGGGAACAAGCTTTCCTATGGCTATGATAAAGCAGAACGCCTCGTATCTGTTTCTCAGAATGTGACGGTTGATGGAAAAAAACAGGTGGTAAAAAACATCTACACCTATACAAAAGACAGGCTTGCAGGGATTGAGCATAATGGATTCAGCTATGGATTTACCTATGACGTGTTTGGAAACACTGTTGCTGCATCAATTGCAGGTAATCCGGTGGTTTCTTATGAGTACGAGGCACAGAATGGAAAGCTGCTGAAGACGATTTATGCAAATGGCGATGAAATTCGTTACACCTACGATACACAGGATCGTTTTTCAGTAAGTTATCTGAAACCGGCAGAAGGATCCGAACGGCGCCTGAACAGCTATGTCTATAATAAAGAGGGAAATCTTTGCAAGGTGACAAATCATTTATCCGGCAAAACTTATGAACTGGATTATGATTTCCTCGACCGACTGATGCGTGTACGTGACGAAAGCGGCGTATGCTATGAATATACTTATGATGCAAATAATCAGATGATCAGAATGTTCCATACAGATGGCAGAGCAAAACTGACAACAGGATATACCTATGATAAGGATGGACGAGAAAAAGAAGTTCGTGTGGCAGGTAAATTTACCAGATCTACAGATTATGACAATCTTGGAAGGGTAACCAAACAAAGTTTTTCTGCGGAGAACGGTGATACAAGTATGTCTATGACATATAAATATCCAGATGCAGAGAAAAATAAAGAATACGCATTACCGTCTGAAATGGATGTACAGGAATGCAGCTACAGTTATAAATATGATCGAAACGGAAATATTACGGAAATTCAAAGAGTACCACATAAGGGTTCGACAGAGAAAATTTTAAAAGACACCTTCCAGTATGATGAACGTAATCAGCTGATTCGTGAAAACAGTCAGAGCCAGGACAAAACAATTGTCTATGCATACGATCAGGGTGGCAATCTGAAGTCTGTAAAAGAATATGCGTACACCGAGGGAACCTTACCGGAAACTCCGGTTCACGAGGAAACTGGTACATACAGTAGCACATGGAAAGACCAGCTCCTGAATTGGGATGGTACTGCCATGACTTATGATGCAGTCGGCAATATGCTTACCAGGGGAGATACTGTTTACACATGGACGATGGGACGTAAACTTGCCTGTGTAGATAATGGTAGAAAAGCTCAGTATTTTTATGATCATACCGGTGCCAGAGTGAAGAAAGTGGTGGATGGTGTTACCACAAATTATCATATGGCAGGAGATCTGCTTGCATCTGAAATCTGCAATGGAAAGACTACATGGTATATCTATGATTCAGGTGCAAATCTGGTAGCAACGGTTATTGATGGAAAATATTATTACTATGTGAGAAATATTCAGAATGATATTGTGGCACTGGTTGACAAGTCTGGAAAAACTGTAGTAAACTATGTTTATGACAGTTGGGGAAAACTGTTAAGCATTACCGGCAGCCTCAAAGACACCGTAGGCATCCAGAATCCATTCCGCTATAGAGGTTATTATTACGACAATGAAACAGGAATGTACTATCTCAAGAACCGGTATTATGACCCGGGGCTGAGAAGGTTTATCTGTAGTGATGAAATGGGATCGCTAGATATACAGGAAAATATTGATGACTGTAATTTATATTCATATTGTGATAATAATCCAATTGCAAGAAAAGATACAGAAGGAGATGTATGGGTACATTTGTTAATTGGTGCAGCAATTGGTGCAGGTGTAAGTGTTGCAGTAGAAGTTACGAGTCAGATTATTGAAACAAGATCAATAAAAGAGTTAGATATGAAAAATGTAGCGATAGCAGCAGGAACAGGAGCAATCAGTGGTCTTTTTGCAGCAACTGGATTTGACAGGGGCAAGCAGATTATGATAAATACAGCAACCACTGTAGGAGGGTATGTGGCAGGACAGTTTTCACATGGAGAAAAAATAAGTGTTCAGGGAATAGGAGCAAATGCGCTAATAGGTGCTGCATCTGGAGTAGCAGGTGGTGCAGGTGCTAATGGAAAAACTATGGTAAAATCATGGAAACTTGCTAATAAGGTTATTGCAAAAGAAATTAGAAGAGATTCTTATAAATATTCTGCAAAGGTTATAACTAAAAATGTTGCTGTTAAGACCTCCATAAAAAATGCTATAAGGGAAAATGCAAGAAAGTCAATGAGGATAAGTGCAGGTGCCAAACTGGTAAGTAGTATGAAAAAAATATGGGATGGAATAAAGGCAATCTGGAAAAAATGGTTTTAGAAAAGAATATTTATAGCTGACATAATATTTGATAGTAGAGCGTATTGTTAAGGGCAAATATATGAAAAAAATAGAGAAAAAACAAAAATATAATGAATTATATGAAAAGTTATCCAACATAAATTATAAAATATGTGCCATTTGTCTGGTGATGAGTTTGGGGTTCAGAGCATTAGAAATGATGAAGTTAAATGAACAAAGTCTTATATTACTTTTGTTTTTTATCGAGTTGCAGGTATTAAGAGAACTTCGTTGGGAATATGCCTGGGCAGAAGAATACTACTTTTCAGACCAATTAAAAAAGTCTCGTGTTTGCGAAAGAGTATTATATAGAAATAATGAGATTTTAGCCGATAATGGAATGGTAATTAATGTTTGGATTCTTATAATTTGTTTTTGTGTATCAACACTTTTGCTTTGGATGGGATGTATTTTAGGAAAATATATTGAATATATTCCAGCGGGAATAATGTTTTTAGGAGGGGCGATTGATGTTTGCGTTTTTTTCATTCGATTGTTTCATGTAGCCCATAAAAAATTCAGGAGATTGACGTGGAAAAACTGTCGTTATTATATTGGTTGTATTAAGAAGAATGAGGAATTACCAGAACAACATAAGATAGGGGGATGTGAAATAGTAAAATCGAGTAGAAGATGCTTCAGAACATATTATACGGCAAGAATAGTTAATACAAAAGAAATCTATACAAAAGTTATATATTGTGGAAAGGAAAAAATAAATACGGAATTTACATATTGCCTGTATGAAATATGTGGGACTAAGTATATACAGTAGTAACTGAGAGGAGGCGGTTTTCCTGCCGCTTCCATTTTTATACCCTTTTTTAAGGGATTTTATACGAAAGATGAGGTAAAGGAACATGAAATATAAAATTTTTACAGCCACAGCACTGGCGGGTGGTACATTTGCTGCATTGTTTGGCGGATGGGATAAAGCTTTACAGACGTTGGTGATTTTTATGATTGTGGACTGGATCACAGGTGGCATTCTTCTGCCGGTAGTATTTGGCAGAAGTCCAAAGTCCCCAAACGGAGCACTGGAAAGCAGAGCCGGATGGAAAGGACTTTGTCGTAAGGCGATGACATTATTTTATGTGCTGATAGCAGCACAATTGGACAGTCTTCTTGGAATTGATTATGCACGGGATGTGGTCTGCGTTGGATTTATCGCGAATGAAACGTTATCCATTGTAGAAAATGCAGGACTGATGGGTATTCCGCTTCCGGAAGGAATTAAAAGAGCAGTGGATGTCCTGAAAACATCAGCAGAAAGTAAGATGAAGGAAAATGGCTAGACTGAAAGAACTGTTAAAACTGGCAGAACAGCAGATTGGGTATCAGGAAAAAGCATCAGCTGCGATGCTGGATGATCCACATGGGAATGCCGGATATAATAACTATACAAAATATGCAAGAGATGTAAATAACTGGGGACTGGATGGATGTCAGGGACAACCCTGGTGTGCGACGTATCAGTTCTGGCTGGAAGCCAGGATATTTGGAGTAGAGACAGCATTAAAACATTTTTGCATGAGCAGAAACAGTTATCGTGCCTATAACTGTTTTGAGATCTATGATGCATTTGAGAGAAAAGGAAAAATTTCCAGAAGTCCCGGAATTGGCTCACTGATAGTATTTCGACATTCGCATATAGGACGGGTAATTGATGTCAGGAATGGATATGTTTATACGAATGAAGGAAATACTTCTGCACTATATGGCGACAGTAACGGCGGTACTGTAAAAACCAAGAAATATCAGATCGGAGATTCATCAATAAAAGGGTATTGCCTGATAGATTATAAAGAGGACAATACTACGATTTCAGAAGATCAGGCAGACACGAAACAGGAAAATTTGCGTGTAAAGGAATATCAGGAATGGCTGAATTACTGGTATGGAACGCTGCTGAAAAAATACTGTGGCAGCATTTTGACTTTAGACGGGCAGTATGGAAGCAGAACGAGGAAAGCCTCGCTGACTGTGTGGAAAGATGTAGTAAATCGTTTATATGGTGGAAAATTGTCTCTTGATGGAGAACTCTTTGATTCTGAATGCATGAATATTGCTGGGACAATAGTGCTGTCGTTCGGAAGTTCCGGTACGCTTACAGCGATAGCAGAGGGAATTCTGGCAGCAGAAGGTATGTATATGGGAAATATTGATGCACAGTTTGGCACGGAAATGAAAAAATCAACAAAAACATTTCAGATGAAGTATGGGCTTGATCCAGACGGAGAGGTTGGAAAAGAGACCTGGACGGCTTTGTTTGGCATTATGGGTAATAAAACGGACTGAACTGAAATTTTCTCATTTTTGTGAAAAGTGCCAGTTATGAAAAAAAACTTGCAAATAAGAACTAATGTTCGTATAATTGCATTAAGAGCTATCAGACGAAGGAGGTGCTTTTTTTATGAAGTGTGTGTTTGACAGTAAGCGTATAGAAATGGGGAATCGCATACGTACATTGCGGAAGAGAAGAGTGGGAAGTCAGTCAGAATTTGCGGAGAAACTGGATGTATCTGTTATCACAATATCCCGGATAGAGAATGGCATGACAAAGATTGATGCAGAACTTCTAATCAAGATGTCAGAGGTTCTGCAGGTACCGGTGAATATCATCCTTGGAATTGGGCAGCAGGAATATTTTGTATAAATACAGTTTGGGTCAATAGATATTGATTGGGAGCACAAAAGATGGAAATTCTGGTAAGCGTAGGAATGATTATATTTGCCATTGCTTTTTTTTATGTATATTTTTTGGCATCAGCAATATTGTTTTGTGATGCCCCGGTTTCATTGATAGGTGCACTTTTTTCATTCTTTTGTTTGTGTCCGATTGGAAGACACAAAATACATATTGGCAGAGAAATGAAGTATCGATGGGCAGATTGTATAAGTGAAGTAAATCCTCTTTATGTGGCTGGATTTTTCAGGAAAAACGCATCAGATAAGAATATGTTATCGAACCTCAAAGGAAAATTTTACTGTGAAACTGCGTTATGTGGGATTTGGGCAATAGCGTTTATATGCAAAATATGCACGATGTATATGAATGCAAATATCTGGAAAATATGTGACTATATATTTGGAGGCTGTTTTGTAGTTGTAGAAGTGGTTTGGTGTTATTATGATCTGTACTATAAATGGTATTACAATGAGGCTTTTCGTTACACAGAGGGACCGGATCATATATGGAAACCTTTCAGCAATATAGCGGAATATTCCAGAAATCCTCAATTTGCAAGTCCATATTATTATTATTATTATTATCGTGTGCCGTTTGAAGAGATTAAGAACAAAATAGAGCAAGAATGTACTTCGCAGCAATATATTTTTGCAGGAGCATATAGCAAAAAGGAAGTGCACTCTATAATTTACTGGAAGAAAACGGAGAAGTCTGTTGAGATTTTACAGTTGGGGCAGATGCAGAAATATTCCGAAGAAAACATGCAGATATTAAATGAATTTTTTGCACATTTCTGGAAACAGGAACTGAGTGCGGAAAAACAAAAAGTAAAAGTTATTGCAATCTTGTGCATAGAAAATGCAAACCGGGAACTGAGGAGGCATTTATTAAGCCTATGCTACGTTGATCAAAAAGATGGAGAACAGGGAAGATACAGACTTCCAGTAGTTATCCTGCATCAGGAAGAACCGCAGGTTCAGATTTTACCGTTATATTCAAAGTGGCGTGGTAAGAAAGAATATGATGAAATGAAAGAAGAAGTCAGTTCTATCCTGGGATTGAGTACTACAAGGGAAGAAGAATGAGCATAAATCGGAGGCGACTTTTTGCTGCCTCTGATTTTTCTATATTTGCCCAAAGAAAACACTTGTTCGAAAAATGGAAGTGTAGTATACTTAATAAAGAATGGATAAGGAGAATGTATGAAACAGTTAGAAAAGGCCAGGAAATACGAAGAACTGTATAAGGAATTGTTTGACAGGAACAGTAAGGTAACCACGATTTGTCTGCTGTTGTGTGGTGCTTTTTGGGTGTTAAAACTCTACGTGTTGAGTGAACAGTGTCTTATATTGTTTCTCTTTTCTGGCGGACTGTATGGGGTGAGGCGAATTCATCGAGAGCATGTTCAACTGGGCGAATATTATTTGCCAGATCAGCTAAGAACATCATCTATCTGTAACAAAGTACTGTATAAAGGTAATGTAATTCCTGTTAGCAGGGCAAATGTAATTGATGTCTGGATATTGGTATGCTGTTTGGGGGCGGCGACGCTTTTGTTATGGATTGAATGCATCTTCAGTAAAGATATTGAAGGCACTCCGGCACTTATAATGTTTTATGGCATTGTGCCTGTTATATGTCTGGAATATATTTCTGGGTTTCGTACAGTGCATAGAAGGCTCAAACGTCTGACATGGAAAAATTTTCGATATCATATAGGTTGGTGTAACATCGGTGAAAAACTGCCGAAACAATATAAACTGGGAAATTGTGAGATAACAAAGGAAAACAGGATTTTTTTCAGGACATACTATACTGTAAAGACAACCAAAACTAATAACATCTATAAGAAAGTCATGTATTGTAGAAAAGAAGAAATAAATATAGGGTCTACATACGTTCTGTACGAAATCTGTGGTGTCCGATATATACAATAGCAAATCCATAAATCGAGGGAAAAATATAGTCGAACTGGAATTCTCGGGCATTGAGTATCTGAAATTGTTTCCGTATGATGAAGAATATACCTGTGAAATCCTTGGAGTAACTCTGATATTGGAGGACGGCAAAATATTCTGGTGTGACTGTGATGGCATATCAAAAGAAGAATTTCCAGATTACAGGGGAATTTCAATTTGCGCGTCGGAACTTAGGTGGCGCTGGGTAGATGGAAATAATATAGAAACAGAGCGGGAATAAGGGGCTAAATGGCTGGACGAAACGCGAATGGCTATGCTATAATGACCCACGATATAGAGAATTTTCGTGAAGCACATATATATAGAAGGGAGCACATCCAAGAATGATAGATCAGAGCAAAATCCGTAATTTTTGTATCATTGCACATATAGACCATGGCAAGTCTACGCTTGCTGACCGAATTATCGAGATGACTGGTACGCTGACTGAGCGTGAGATGCAGTCTCAGGTCCTTGACAATATGGAACTGGAGAGGGAGCGTGGTATCACGATCAAATCCCAGGCAGTCCGTATCGTGTACAAGGCGAGTGACGGGGAGGAATATATCTTCAACCTGATCGATACCCCAGGACATGTCGATTTTAACTATGAGGTTTCCCGAAGCCTTGCAGCCTGTGACGGCGCAATTCTTGTCGTGGATGCGGCACAGGGAATCGAGGCACAGACACTGGCGAACGTATATCTTGCACTGGATCATGATCTGGATGTCCTTCCGGTCATCAACAAGATCGATCTTCCGAGCGCAGAGCCGGATCGAGTTGTCAATGAGATCGAGGACGTGATCGGAATCGAGGCACACGATGCACCGAGGATCTCAGCCAAGACAGGACTGAATGTAGAGGAAGTTCTGGAGCAGATCGTTACGAAGATCCCTGCACCGAACGGTGATGTGGATGCACCGCTCAAAGCGTTGATCTTTGACTCCATTTATGATGCATACAAGGGCGTTATCGTATTCTGCCGTGTGCTGGATGGCCGTGTAAAGAAAGGAACACAGATCCGCATGATGGCAACAGGATTTACGACAGAAGTTGTAGAGGTAGGTTATTTTGGCGCAGGTCAGTTCATTCCATGTGACGAGCTGACAGCAGGCATGGTTGGATACATTACAGCAAGTATCAAGAACCTCGGAGATACCAGAGTCGGTGATACAGTAACGGATAATGAGAGACCGTGTGCAGAAGCACTTCCAGGATATAAGAAAGTACAGCCGATGGTTTACTGCGGACTTTATCCGGCAGATGGTGCCAAGTACGGCGATCTGAGAGATGCACTTGAGAAGCTGCAGTTAAACGATGCTTCCCTGTTCTTCGAACCAGAGACATCTGTGGCACTGGGCTTTGGTTTCCGCTGTGGTTTCCTTGGTCTTCTTCATCTGGAGATCATTCAGGAGCGTCTGGAGAGAGAGTACAATCTGGATCTGGTAACGACAGCACCGGGTGTTATCTACAAGGTTTACAAGACAAACGGCGATATGATCGAACTGACCAACCCATCCAATCTCCCGGATCCGTCAGAGATCGAATACATGGAAGAGCCGATGGTAAATGCCGAGATCATGGTAACAACCGAGTTTATCGGCGCAATCATGGATCTCTGTCAGGAACGCCGTGGCCAGTACATCGGAATGGAATATATGGAAGAGACGAGAGCACTTCTGAAATACAAACTGCCTCTGAATGAGATCATCTATGATTTCTTCGATGCACTCAAATCCCGTTCCAGAGGATATGCTTCCCTCGATTACGAGCTCTGCGGTTACGAGCGCAGTGATCTGGTCAAACTGGATATCCTTGTTAATAAGGAAGAAGTCGATGCCCTTTCCTTCATCGTACATGCAGATACTGCCTACGAGCGAGGACGTAAGATGTGCGAGAAACTCAAAGAAGAAATTCCGAGACAGTTATTCGAGATCCCGATCCAGGCTGCGATCGGAAGCAAGGTTATCGCCAGAGAGACTGTCCGTGCCATGCGTAAGGACGTACTTGCCAAATGTTACGGCGGTGATATTTCCCGTAAGAAGAAACTTCTGGAGAAACAGAAGGAAGGTAAGAAGCGGATGCGCCAGGTAGGAAACGTAGAAATCCCGCAGAAAGCGTTTATGAGTGTTCTGAAGCTGGACGATAAATAATCGTTCGGGAATCGGAGGATAATAATGAAAAAAACAAGATCACGTTTATTGCTGACAGGTGCAGTCCTTCTGATGTGTACACTTCTGGCGGGCTGCGGATGCGGCAAGAAGAAAGCAGCAGATCCGGAAACAGAAGAAGTTATCAAGATCAGCATCACACCGGAGCCAACGCCTACGACTGCACCGGAGCAGGTAAATTCTGCAGCAGTTGTTTCAAGTGGTGGCGTAACGATGGTAAACAGCTATCTTGATGAGAATGCCGGATCTACATCTGCCAATACAGCAAGTGGAGCTGCGGTTGTGTCAGACAGTACTACGTCAGATAATGCTTCGACAGCAGATAATTCCAGTTTGTCAGACAACAGCACATCTGCGGATGCAAATATGTCTTCTGATACAGAGGGCGATTCTTCCGACAGCGGAGACAGCCAAGATTATTCAGAAGATGACAGCAGCCAGGATGATTCAGAATATGACGACAGTGAGGAAGATTACAGTGAGGAATACTAAGATTCCGCTGGAGTTATATGTGCACATTCCGTTCTGCGTCCGCAAATGCCAGTACTGTGATTTCCTTTCCGGACCGCACTGAGCATCATTGCAAACAAAAGAATGCAATAAATAATATACTCTTTGTCCATTGGCATAAACAAAACACAGCTAATAATAAAACTGCATACGAAGGTCAAACCAACGCCACGGGTCTTTCCCTTAGATAACGCACCATTAACGGCAAATTCACGTCCATGATCCACCGGCAAAAAAGAAAATGGGAATTTCAATCCCAAAAATGTCAAAATAAACGCTACCAATACTCCGATCATTGCGATCTGATTCGGATTCATGATCTGATTCAGTATGTAGTACATATGCAACCTCTTTTCCAAATCTATTTGGACAGACACGCTTTGTCCATCCGGCTCGTACAGCGAATACTACGTTCCGTTGCACCAGTATCAATAATCATAGCATGAGTAGCCGCAGAAATCAATGGGACATAACAGTCCATTCGGCATTTATGATAATTCCTTTGTCCACCTTTTGTCGGTAATTAACTTATCAATGTCAATTTTTGTAGTGGATGCGTTCGCTTGATCCCGTTCTATCGCATCTTTCATCTGTGTAACTATTTGTTTCACATTAGCTGCCTGCTTTGCTCCGAGACTTTCATAGCCATGCGCAGAAAGCACCACATATAGCTCTAATTGCATTCCATCCAGTGTACGTTTATATACTTCCGGATCTTTAATAGCAGAAAGATTTTTTGCATTCTGCTGCAATGCGTTCAAGGCCTCCTTCGGTCCATTTTCCCTCTGGAAAAATTCATCAAACGCTGTATTCACGTTCCGATAATTTTCCACCGCAATGTCCATCGTATCATACAAACTCAAATCTAATAAAGGATATTCCTCAATCAAATGCAATAATTCTGCTGTACTGCAGCTCTCTGTTATCTCCTGCGGTACATTTACAAGTTTCGTCCGTTCGTTATAGGATTTTGCTTCTTTTAGTTCTTGGGATTTCAAGGTATATGGATAGTTTACCTCACCATTTTTAATCCAGTCCGGATAACTTTTCTTTAATACATCAATGTCACCCTTCGGTTCCGATTTGTACTGTGTTGTGTCACTAGTAGTTGATGCCGCCTTCTCCTCTTTGACGGTTTTGTGTTCGGCTTTTTGAGCACAACCTGCGAAACAGCATATTGCTGCTACTGTAATCATTACAAAAAGACTTCGTTTCATATTAGCTTTCTTGTAGTCGGTTGCTTCCCGGTCGGCATTGATGCCGTCGGAAAAGATTTC
>OGZP01001580.1_pt1 | contig 16102 bp, 4 predicted proteins | sample 1576811 | NCBI WGS metagenome assembly OGZP01 (sample SAMEA3541553, study PRJEB24748) | human gut metagenome | biome: human gut; feature: human-associated habitat; material: faeces | place: China | collected 2012
AACTGTACTTTCGCTAAGACGTACTTCTGTGACTGGTATCTGCTTCTTTTCTACTGTTACTGTACAGCCTGCTGTCTTTCCGTTTGTGCTTGTTGCTGTGATTACTGCTGTTCCAGCTCTCTTTGCTGTTACTGTTCCGTTAGCATCTACTGTTGCTACTTCGCTGTTACTGCTGCTCCAGCTTACACTCTTACTATCTGTTGTGTTCTCTGGCAGTACTGTCGCTGTAAGTTTATATGTACTTCCTTCTACTATTCCAACTGTACTTTCGCTAAGACGTACTTCTGTGACTGGTATCTGCTTCTTTTCTACTTTTACTGTACAGCTTGCGCTCTTTCCGTTTGTGCTTGTCGCTGTGATTACTGCTGTTCCGGCGCTCTTGGCTGTTACTGTTCCATTAGCATCTACTGTTGCTACTGCTTCATTGTTGCTACTCCATTTAATGCTCTTATTTTCTGCATTTTCAGGTGTAACAGTTGCAGCTAATGTTTCACTTTCGCCCTCTGTCAATGTCATTTCTGACTTATTAAGGCTTACACTCTCAACCTCAACCACTGGTGTCTGTGTTTCATTGTCTGTAAATGCTTTAATAATAAAATTGCATGACCGTGCCTTACCAAAGTCGTCCCAATATCCATATGGGGTAGCTATAAAACTCTGATTTTCCTTAGCAGAAGCTGTACACCAATATCCTGCCATGCCTGACTGCATACTGCGTTCATATGCCAAATATGATGTTTTACCTGAAGCATTCCTAACTTCTACAACAACTGAGAACTTATTACCTTCATTAATTTCTACCGGACTGTCAAGATTAACCGTGTATGTTCCGTCATATGTTGTTATTCCGCTTTTCTGTGCTGCTAATGTTCCACTTTCAGGATTAGTTTCATCTGTAAGATTAGTATATATACTTACTGTATAATTAAGATTAGTAGAACGTCCTGTCATAAATGAAACTGCCTTTATATTCTCACTTCCATCCTGATTAGCTTTAGCTTCAAATATGTTGGCATATTTATTAGAACCACCATATCCCATATATCCATAAAGCATTGCACCATCATACTGATAATTATTGTCATAGTTATCTGAAAGCTCTGCTTCAAGCGCATAACCTACTGTATATATAGACTTGTCATAATAAGAAAGATAGAAATATCCTTCCTTACCATAATAACTGCCCCAACTGTTTCTTACTATCCATGCACCATTACCATCTGGTGTTGTTGCAAAATTATCTGCTGAATAATCATCATCCCAGCCTACAATAGTAACGGCATGATTAGATGTGTAAGCATTTGGACAATAGTACGCCGCAGTAGAACTATTGTAATTATCTGTACTCCAGTCACTACTCTGGTCAGAGAAGTATGATATTGAAACAGCACCATAATCCATAACTGCTTTCTTGACATCGTCCCTGCTGGTTATGTTCACTCTGTAGAAATTCTGTACATGTGCAACATCTTTTCCATATGCAAGTGAATCATCTAACTGCTCATTTTCAACCTGTCTTATATAATCTATAGTATAAGGAACAACATCCTCATTAACAGCACCTTCCCAGTCAAGAAGTGAGTTAGCTGCCATCTCGACATTGCCGCCATACTGCATTACAGAACCATGTGATGTATCAAACTTGTTAACATCGCCTTCAAGTCCTCCCAAAGGGTCATTAACACAGTTATATGTGTAATTCACAAGATGTAATTCTGATAAATCAATATCACTAGAAGCAAGATTTTTCTTTATAAGATTAGTTTCTATTAATGATATTGTTGAAAATGACCAGCATACACCATATATTCCCTGGTCTCTTACAGCAGGAAGATTTTCTGTTCTATAGGCAGCCGGATATGTAGCTGCCTTTGCAATCTCCATTCCATCTATACTAGAATTATCATTACTGAGAACATCTGGAATTATCTGATATTCTTCATCTAATTGCCTATAACCTGTTGCAACATAACGTGAACCTGTATCGGTTGTTTCATTCTCATAATTCACATCTGCACTATTATTATCATTATTTCCGGCAAATGCCATTGATGAAGATGTAACTATAAGATTAACTGCAAGAAATGCAGCCAATGCTTTTTTTAATAATTTTCTTCTGTGCATATCATACCTCTTTTCTTAACAGATTATACTTTAAACTACCATTCCGCCAACAATGTGGTATGTATAACCTTTATAATCGATTGTTCCTGAGAAGTTCCAGTCTACCATGCCATCCTGTATGTAGAATTTATTTCCATTATACTCTATAACTGCTGTTGTCCAGTCGACACAGCCACCAGATACATAGAACCATGTATCCCTGTAGTATATAAGACCTTCATAATCCCAGTTAATTGTACCTCCTGATACATAGAACCATATATCATTATAATATACAAGTCCCATATAACTCCAGTTAATCGTTCCTCCTGAAATAACAAACCACATATCATTGTAATATGTAAGTCCAAGATAATTCCAGTCTAACATTCCGTTTGAGATATAGAACCATGTATCGGCAAAATATGCAAGACCTGTGTAATCCCAGCCAATCATTCCGCCTGATACATAAAACCATACATCGTTGTAATATACAAGTCCTGCATAATTCCAGTCTATCATTCCGCCTGATACATAGAACCATATATCATTGTAATATACAAGTCCTGTATATCCCCAGTTTATCTTTCCATTTGTTATATAGAACCACACATCATTGTAATAAGTAAGTCCTGTATAATCGTAATTAACCTTGCCATTTTCAACATATAACCAGTCATCGCCATCCTGAACAAGACCTGTATATTCTGTATCTACAACACCTTCACTTATATAATATCTGTCATCCTCATAATCTGCAAAACCTGTGTATGTTATGTCTACAACACCATTTCTTACATAATATGTACTATCTTCATAATCCACAAGACCTGTGTATGTTGTATCTACATTGCCGTTGTTAAAATATGTCAACTCACCATTAACATCTCTTAAACCTGTATATGTATCTCTCTTGTTGACTGTTATTGTACAGCTTGCGCTGACACCATTTTCACTTGTTGCTGTAATTATGGCTGTTCCTGCTTTTTTGGCTGTTACATTTCCCATAAGGTCAACTGTGACTACAGTGTTATTATTGCTGTTCCATTTAATACTCTTTCCATTAGTTGTATTTTCCGGATATACAGTAGCAATTAATTTTATTGTTTCACCCTCATCAACAGCTGCACTTGTCTTATTAAGAACAACTTCTGTGATAGGTATTTCCTTCTTTTCTACAGTTATTGTACAGCTTGCGGTCTTTCCGTTTGAACTTGTTGCTGTGATTACAACTGTTCCAGCCTGCTTTGCTGTTACTTTTCCTGTTGAGTCAACCGTAGCTATATCGTTGTTGCTGCTACTCCAGCCTATGTTTTTAGACTCTGTTGTATTCTCTGGAAGTACTGTTGCTGTTAAGTTTAATATATCTCCTTCTGTAATTGTCGCGCTTGTCCTGTTAAGTGCAACATCTACAATAGGTATCTCTTTCTTGCTTACTGTTACTGTACAGCCTGCGGTCTTTCCGTTTGTGCTTGTTGCTGTGATTACGGCTGTTCCGGCACTCTTGGCTGTTATTGTTCCATCCTCAGATACTGTTGCAACTGCTTCATTGTTACTGCTCCAGCTTACACTCTTACTGTCTGTTGTGTTCTCTGGAAGGACTGTTGCTGTAAGCTTATGTGTGTTTCCTTCTATTATTCCTACTGCGCTCTCACTAAGACTTACCTCTGTGATTGGTATAAGCTTCTTTTCCACTGTTACTGTACATTCTGCGGTCTTTCCGTTTGTGCTTGTCGCTGTAATTATAACTGTTCCAGCCTTCTTTGCCTCAACATGTCCTGTTGTATCTACTGTTGCTATGTCGTTGTTACTACTGCTCCAGCTTATATCTTTTCTGTCGGTTGTGTTCTCTGGAAGGACTGTTGCTGTGAGTGTTGTTGAGTCACCCTCTGTAAGCGTTGCACTACTCTTATCAATAAGAACTTCTGTGATTGGTATAAGCTTCTTTTCCACTGTTATCGCACAGCTTGCTGTCTTTCCATTCTCACTTGTTGCTGTGATTATGGCTGTTCCGGCACTCTTGGCTGTTACTTTTCCCATAAGGTCTACCGTCGCTACTGCCACGTTGCTGCTACTCCACTTGATGCTCTTTCCATCTGTTGTATTTTCTGGAAGAACTGTTGCTACAAGAGTTGTTGAGTCACCCTCTGTAAGCGTTGCGCTGCTCTTATCAAGATGTACCTCTGTGATTGGTATTTCCTTCTTGCTTACTGTTACTGTACAATCTGCTGTTTTTCCGTTTGAGCTTGTTGCTGTGATTACTGCTGTTCCGGCACTCTTAGCTGTTATTGTTCCATCCTCAGATACTGTTGCTACAGCTTCATTATTGCTGCTCCAACTTATGCTCTTACTATCTGTTGTATTCTCTGGAAGGACTGTTGCTGTAAGCTTATGTGTATTTCCTTCTATTATTCCTACTGCGCTCTCACTAAGACTTACCTCTGTGATTGGTATAAGCTTCTTTTCTACTGTCACTGTACAGCTTGCTGTCTTTCCATTTGTGCTTGTTGCTGTAATTACAGCTGTTCCTACGCTCTTTGCTGTTACTGTTCCATCCTCAGATACTGTTGCAACTGCTTCATTGTTGCTGCTCCAGCTTATGTCCTTGCTGTCTGTTGTATTAACTGGAAGAACTGTTGCTGTAAGCTTGAAAGTATCTCCTTCATACATATCAAGTGCTTCTCTGCCAAGCTGTACCTCTGTTATAGGAACCTCTACCGGCTGCTCCGGCTTATCAGCAGATTTTACTTCATAAGAACGAACAACTGCTTTACCAGTGTCACTGTCAAGATATGTCGCATATATCTTAGAATTACCGTAGCTTATATTAAGACCACTAATATCCTGAATAGATACATTAGTTCCAAGCTGCTGCCACTCGCCATCGACAAGTCCACTTACAAATGTAATGTTATCACTTGCAGTAGTTCCTACATATACATTATCACCATCAAAGCACAGACTTGCGTTATTAACACCCTTGTCTGTTATACTATTAGTCCCTACCTGAGTCCACTCTTTAGCAGAGTTGGCATAGTCAAGGCTGTATAGATAACTGTCTTTTACTGTATCGAAAGCAGTTCCTTTCTTAAACAAATAAAGCTTTCCATTATTATTACTTAATACAACCTCATTAGCCTGTATTGAACCATTTAATACAGCATTCCAACTGTTATCAATTTGATTATATTTTTTAATATATATATTACTCTTATTAGCTGTATCTCTGTATTCAACAAATATATTTTCATCAGCATCTACAGATATAGCAGCATTAGCCGGCATACTACTTACTGCTCCTGCTAATATATTATCAGATAAATTCTTTAATGTATTTCCATCATACTTATATGCATAAATATTGCTGTTATCCTGACTTGTATATGAAAAATATATGCCTTCAGAACCTGCAACAAGTGATACATTATCAGAATAACCTGAGGCTTTATATATATTCTGCCAACTACTTCCATTCCACTTATCTACACGTGCATAAAAATTAGTATCAAGATATGAAATATACACGTCACCATTGTAAGTAACTATAGACTTTCCATCATTAACAGCCTTAGGTCCGTCTGTAATCTTACTCCATGCTCCATCACTATACTTAAATAATACTGTATCATTTGTCGCATAACCATAGCCATCACCTATATTGGCTATAAAATATTTATTCTGTTCACTATCTGTATATGTTTCTATATCACTAAGCGAAAGTCCAAGTGTATCCGTACTTTCTGTTATCCAGCGACCTTCCTGTCCGTCATCTGCAAATGATATATCAAATGTTATTGTGTCGCCAGAAGCACTGCCTACATTTTCTATAACAATTCCGCTGTTAGTTCCATCTGAATATGTAATAGCATTGTCAGCTATACCTGCATTCTTATCATGTGTTCCATAAGATGTACGGCCGCTTTCCGCTGATAAGAATGATTTATCTAAGTTAGTATAATCTGCCTTTTCATAGCCATTAAGTATAGAATCACCTGGCCTGAATACATATGCCTTATATGGAGGACCATACATATTACCACCGATAAGAGAGGCGTTTATTCTATATATGATAAGTCCTGAACCATATATCTTGCCCTCGTATGACTTATCATCATAAGAAGCAACATCATATTTAGCCTTCTGTTTTCTGTATTCAACAACAAAGAATTCATTAGATGAATAATCTGTTCTTAATATAACCGCCTGATTATTTCTTGTATCAAATGTTGTAGAAGAAGCTGCATATATTGAACAATTCTTCTTTGACTCTGTTACTGTCGGTATATCAAACCAGCCTGAATAAGCTGACCTGAAATATGCCAGAGGATACTGGATGAACTTGCATTCCATCGCCATAATATCCCACTGGCCTACCGGTACAACACCAGAAACATTAGTATTAACATAAAGGTCTGGATATCCAAGCGTATGCATAAATTCATGTATGACAACGCCGGTTTCACTTAATCCGAAGTATGCTAAACCCTCTGGAATAACCGTATAACTGCCTATTTTCTTGGAATTAATCTCATCTGTTCCTGCATATGTTGACTTATGTCCATACATCTGTGAATTAGAATTACCCTTTTCACAGGCTGTTACAATCATAAGATTATCAACACATCCATCACCATCATAATCTACTATTGCATCCTTAGGAAATCTGCTGTCTTTAGCAAGTAATTCAGAAATCTCCTTAACCATTCTTGTATCTCCGAGGGCTGGTCCTGAAGTTCCAACAGTCCTGTCCCCATAATATGATACGTCATTGCTTAACACATATGGTTCTATCTTATTATTCTCACTGTCATACTGTGGAATAATATTCTGGACATTAAGCTGCCCATAAGAAATGTTAGAAACATACTGCTTAAGCGCTCTTGGGTGCTCCTCATCCCCCTCGAAATATTCTGTGATTTTAGGGTCTTCCTTATAACACTTCCCTAGTTCAGTTTTTTCGTGTTCATGTGTTGTATCCTTAAAATCTACAAATACAACTATGTTAGCGTATTTGCGGGTTGATACACTCTGTGTCTGCACTGTATCAGACACCTGTGCAGCCGGTGCTATACTTACTGATGTAAGCACAAGCATTACACTTAAAAATGCCGAAGCTATTCTTTTGAAATAGTTTCTTTCCATATACTTCCTCCTTTTCGTATTATGATTAATATATACTTGTCTTTTTGTATCCCAATATATGATACCAGGGTCACAAGGTCATTCACCCACATACACCTGCTCATAGTTGTGGCTTTCACCCCAACATCATAATATTATGCGGTTCACAAATTTAAAGCCCTATCATATATTATATCGGCAAATATTACACATAATCTTACCTGATTGTAATATTGCGTGTATTACTTTATCATATTTTGTTCAAATATAATTATATATACTGTTCACGGTTACAAGTAAATCTAATTTTAGATATAGTATATTATATATAAACAATTAAGTAAACAAAAAATACGCCAGAAATCAGCTTTTATACCATTCTGACGTATTTTTAATATTTGTATTATATATCTTTATACTATATTATATTTTCACGCAGATTATGAATATCATACGTTCTTAACTTGAGCTGTAACTTCTTATATTGTAATAAACCACTTAATATAATTAGTTGCTTCTTACTGATAACTTTCCTGTTACACTAGCCATTTCCAGGATATAGGTATTTACTGTGTTCATAGTAATATCACCTGACATAGCCTTATCATCTACATCCTTGTATGTATGATATATATAGCTATAATCAGAGTTAGAACCGCCAATATTGATTTTTCCTGTTTCATTTTCTATTGAACCCAATAAATTTCTCTTCTTAGTCCAGCCTTCATCTACAATATACTCTTCCTCACCTGATGAAAAATCATATGATATAGTTGAATTCCTATTAACAAAGCAATTAATGTCATATGTTATTGTAGTATATTCCCCTGGGTTAAGTTTTTCCATTATCTCTGGCTTTACAGCTAATCTGCAGTAATATGTAAGATTAGCTATACCATCAGCATCATATTCAGGTACTATACATTCATATACATATAAGTAATCCTTCCAGTTATCCTCTGTAATATCTACGTCTTCATATTCCGGAACTATTACATCAGTGTAATTATCCCTGTATGTATCTCCACATACTGAGCATGTGTGCTCTGTATAACCTTTTTCTGTATCTGTTGGCTCAACTACTGTATCTACATACTTATGACCTGTCTTTTCTATAGATTCTGTGTAAGTATCATTACATATTGAGCATGTATATGTCTTTTCACCATCCTCAGTACATGTTGCCTTTTTAGTTACTTCAGATGTATATAAATGATTATGCTTAACTGCAATACCATTTATTACTTTATATGTAACATCATCACTCTTTACATAACCATTATATTCTTTATTAACCATACCATTTTCAACATACCAGAGAACACCTGCACTATCCTCTACTACACCTGTATAGTCCTTATCAAGAATGCCATTCACTATATAAGCTGTGCCATCTTTACTATATACAAGTCCTGTATAACTCCAATCGAGTACACCTTTCTTTATATAAAATGTACCGTATTCATTACTTGCAGTTCCTGTATAACTCCAGTCAACTATACCACCTGAAACATAGAACCAGTTTCCTGCATACTCTACAAGTCCTGTATAGTTCCAGTTAACTATGCCACCTGAAACATAGAACCAGTTTCCTGCATATTCTGCAAGCCCTGTATAACCCCAGTCTAATATGCCACCTGAAACATAAAACCAGTTTCCTGCATATTCTGCAAGTCCTGTATAACTCCAATCTAATACACCATTGTTAACATAGAACCAGCCATATTCGTTCTGGGCAAGTCCTGTATAGCTCCAGTCTAACGCACCATTGTTAACGTAAAACCAGCCATACTCATTCTGGGCAAGTCCTGTATAGCTCCAGTCTAATACACCATTTTTAACGTAAAACCAGCCATACTCATTCTGGGCAAGTCCTGTATAATCATAATCAACTTCATCATTAACATAGTACTTCCATGTTCCATCAGCTTCCTGCAGCAGACCTCTTTCTGTTCCATAAGCTGAACCATCCTTGAATATACCATGAAAACTTACACTATCCTCATCGCTTGTATACCATATAGCCATATCACCATACATAACTGGCTCGCACTGTGACAGCTTACCCGTCATAGTTCTTATCTTATCAGTCTGATTACCATTATTATCTACAAATGTATAATATACAGTACCCTCTCTATCGCTTCTCTTGCACCAGAGAACTAAGTATCTGTTATCAGCCATCTTAACAAGATGTGGTGTTGTTGCTGAATAATCATCACCTGTATAATCTGTAATCCAGTTTATCTTAGTATTTCCATCGGCTTTAGACTTTGAAAGTATACATATATTTCTGAGTTTACCATTATTATCCTGGTCTATAGAAGAAGCTGCAACTATATATGCGCTGTCTGTCACTTCAAAACCACCAACTGATGCATTAGTTGTATTATCACCTGTAGTACCAGCTATATTAAGTAAAGATGTACACTTGCAATTATCTCCCCAATAGTCCATATTGGAAATAAACTGACCAGTAGTAAAATCTGTTGGATACTCTATAAGTGCTATACTTCTTGGATAAGCATCGCCATGGTCTACAGCAACAAGATGATTACCATCTGTTTTAATAAACTGATTAAATGAATGGCTTACATAACCATACGCAGAATTCATAACCTTAGTAAATGAATCCGTAATATTCATATTCTTCTCATCAACCTGTATCGTTACATTTGCCTGATGATTATAACCATCTGATGACTTATACATAGTATGGCTTGTTCTTATGAACAGATATCCATCTGATTCTGTCATTCTTAGGCTTCCAGCATGAAATGGTCCAACTGTGTTGCAATTATATAAACCAGTAGATGTAATTCTGTTCCATGACTTATCGTACTTAGTTATTCTGAAACATTCTACATCTGCTGACTCTGATGGATTACTCTGTCCGCTTACTATATAATAAGCATCTGCACCATCATAAAATCCACCAAACTCAGAAAGTTCTGTAGGAATCTGCTTATAATCCGTAACTTGTAATTCTGAATTATAATATTCTACATAAACATTAGAACCATCAGACTGTACTCTCATAAGATTTCCATCACCAATATTGACAAGATATGCCTTAACAGGTGTTGCCCATCTTATATAATTATTATCTGATGTCTTTACTGAAATGTTAGTACCAATAGTTGCCTCTGCATAAACCTGTGTGGTAAAACCAGACACTGCTGTACTTACACACACCGCACTGACAAATACAGCCATTGATGCAAGCAATTTCTTAATTCTTTTGTTCTTTAAGAACTTATCCCTTATCATATTTCCTCCTTTTTTTCTCACAATGCGTATAATTATATCAGAGTTAAAAGGAATTATATTCCCAACTGATATACCCATATTGATACATTGCTATGCAATTCTTACAATTTCCTAAATCATAATATGCCTTGCTGCTTTATCTTCAAAGTGTTTAACCACTAAGAATACCGCTATAAGTATAATACTTTAAATGTTATATATCCAGTACTTTTAATAATAAAGCAAAAAACACAAACCTGCATTTACATAACCATTTTCTTTAATAATGGAATTCTTCTTACTATACAAGTTATCACCATACACACAGCAGTCATTACAACAGTTTTTATAAGATTAGCTGCCAGTGAATAATTTTCTATATTGATATATGGATATATATATTTCACACACAATATCAGTAGAATATAATGTATATAATATACTCCCATTGTACACTGTCCTACATATTTTCCAAACACATTTTCCTTATTAGAACTGTAATAATTAAAACACATAAACAGCCCTATTGATGCAAGCATAACCGATATTCTTTTATATCCATTATTAAGATATATGTTATTCCAGCTCATTGTTTTCGTTTCTATATACTTTTCAAGAACAATAAGCAGCACTCCCACAACAAACAAAATAACCGGAATATATCTGTTAATCTTGTTTTTAATATCGTCCCTGTATTCATGCATAAATGCACCTATAAGAAAATATGTAAGCATAAAAGCACAATTCGTATATGGAACAAGTGTACTCACCGAACTTATATCAAAGCTGCCAAAATATGATAACAATATATTAACTGCACCAACGCCTATATCTCCTATGAAGCTTACTATAAGCATACCAAGTGCAAACTTCCTGCCATCGTGTCTGAACAGAAACCATGTAACCGGATATATAAGATAGATTACAATATATGCCTTCATATACCACAGCGCCCCGAAGTCTACACCATTTATATCCGCCGCAAATAATGTTGCTCTTATATATTCGCTTACAGTATGTGTTTCGCCATATATGTTACTTTGAACACACATATATATTAATCTCCATACTACGAACACTATGTATGTAGTTACAAGCCTTGTGAAATATCTTTTCCAGTCAAATGTTTCTTTCTTATGTAAAAGATATCCTGTTGTCATAATAAAGCATGGCACCGCAACCCAGCATATGCTCATAATTATATTGCCTGCCACCGAATCTGCCGGCAGCAGAACAAAATGACAGAAAACGACTAATAATATACACAATCCTTTTAAGTCATCAAGAAATACTAATCTGTTACTCATCCGTTGTTTCTCCAATGCTGCATTTTTAACCTGTAAATCACTTAGCTTATTCTCCATGTAATCCTCATTACATAAGAACCATAGCTGCTGCTTGTTCCCAATGAATGATGCTTGACTGTTACCTTACTATAATCCGTATAAGCACTTCTGAATTCATTATCTATTGGTGCATCCAGACTTTCTACATATATTACAACAGTTGCATTTTCCACGCCTGACTCTAATGCCTCCGACAGCTTTTTATTAAGGTATTCATAATAATCTGTTGTATTAGTGAAATAATTTTCTTGCTGTGCGTAATAATTATACTTTGTTCCATTAGCATTTATATCACTTGTATATGAATGGTCTCTTCTCATCTTTTCATCAGTGATATTAAAGTAATCATAATTTACAACGCCCGGATTATCTGGTACAGGGTCATCCCATGTAACATCAACCATATACCATTCTCCATCAAGCATAACTGCATTCCATGCATGTGCTGCGCCATCGCCTTCACCCGTGATAATCTCGCAAGGAATTCCTAATATATCCATACATAACTTAAATGCACTTGAATATCCATCACACACTGCTGTCCTGTTCACAAATATTCCTTCTGCCGTATGTGATACGTATGGGATTGTACCATTTATATAATTATAATAATCATACTCTGAATTAAGAACCATATAATTATGTACAGCTAACTCCTGCTCATAAGGTGTTGCGTATGCATATGCTGCATCCAGATATGATGATAAACCATCATAAAATGCCTTTTCACTATCTGTTTCCAATACTGAAGTATCACCTGTTTTATATGCATATTCATACTTATAATACTCACTATCAGTACTAAGATTTAATTGCATTTCTATTGTCTGTGTAACACGGCCTGCTTCTATTACATATATAGTTGTTCCTCTTCTTGCATTACCAGTATAGTCAAATCTGATACGTCCATCACAATACAGCCATGAACCATATTCATTAACTCCAAAGCCTGTATATGTATAGTCAAGTGTACCATCAACCACATACCACCAGCCATAATCATTATAAGCCATTCCTGTGTAGCCCCAGTCAAGCATACCTCCGCTTACATAGAACCAGCCATAATCATTGCTTGCAAGTCCTGTATAACTCCAGTCAAGTATTCCTCCGTTTATATAGAACCAGCCGTTTTCATTACTTGCAAGTCCTGTATAACTCCAGTCTAATATTCCTCCGTTTACATAAAACCAGCCATTTTCATTATATGCAAGTCCTGTATAACTCCAGTCTAATATTCCTCCGTTTACATAAAACCAGCCGTTTTCATTATATGCAAGTCCTGTATAGCCCCAGTCTATTGTTCCATCTTTTACATAGAACCAGCCATAATCATTGTATGCAAGTCCTGTATAGCCCGTATCTACAACTCCATTCTTATAATAATACCACTTATTATCTTCAGCCATACTTAATGAATAAGTATCCTGCGCTGCCTGCACATAATTCTTCTGTCCTATACCCAGTCCCAAGCCGATACCAAGTATAACAGCCACAGCCGCAATCGTATTTTTCAACAATTTTTTCATATGAAACGTACTCCTTTCGCATAATCCATATAATAATAGATTAGCACATACAAGAAAAGAAAGCAAAACAAACTCTATGTTATTGTTTATAACAAAACTGACATATGTATGCGTAATTATCACATACATATGCCAGTTATATTTTCATTATATATATGATGCTGTGGGTCCAAGGTCTTTCAGACACTTATGAGCAGACTCATGTGGGATTAGACCTTTTAACTCCGGTATCATATTATCATAATATCAATACGCTCTGGTAATCATAGCTAAAATGCTGCGATTATAGAATACATTAATTCGCAACTACCACACTACAACACCGCCAACGATATTAAATGTATTACCATAGAACACATATGTTCCTGTGTAATCCCAGTCTACCATACCGCCTGATACGTAGAACCACATTCCGTTATATTCTACGAGTGTTGTTGACCAGTTGATTGTTCCTCCTGATACAGCAAACCATGCTCCATTGTAGTATACAAGACCTGAATAGCTCCAGTCTACCATGCCGCCTGATACATAGAACCATATTCCGTTATAGTATGCAAGACCTGTATAACTCCAGTCTAACACACCACCTGATACATAGAACCATGCACCCGAATAGCATGTAAGTCCTGTATAATCCCAGTTAATCATACCTCCTGTTACATAGAACCAGTTGCCAGCATAATCAGCTATGCCTTCATAATTCCAGTCTATTACACCACCTGATACGTAGAACCACATTCCATTATAATCTACAAGACCTGTATATCCCCAGTTTACTTCACCTGCTTCAACATAGATCCATGTACCATTATAATCTACTAAACCTGTGTACTCTGTATCAACCTTACCATCTTTATAATTCTTCCATACACCATTTTCATCCTGGGCAAGTCCGTTTAAAGACTTATCTGGTTCCTTTGGTACTGCCCATGTGTCGTATGCTGTATAGTTGTATGTAAGAGTTGCGTTCTGGTATTCTTTATTATTACCGTAATCAAAGCTTATAGTTACATAATTGCTATAATCCTTTTCTGAGCCTGAATAATATATATTCTTTAAAGCTGTACAACCATTGAATACATCGCCATTCATTTTAGTTCTCTTAGGAATAGATATCTTTTCTAATGCTGTTGCATTAAGGAATGCATCTGATGCCATGGTTACATCATAATTATCTTTCTTAATCTTAACCCACTGTAAAGCTGTGTCATTCTGGAATGCTCTTCCATATATACCTGTTACTCTGTTAGAAAGGTCTGCATATGCAAGCTTCTTACAATCACCAAATGCATTGTATCCGATTGATATTCCAGCATTACCGTCCGCTATAACAACGCCAAATATATCTGTATTATCAAATACACCATCTCCATAATTTGTTCCTATTGTAGTTACTGTTGATGGAATATTAATTACTCCACCTAAAGAAGTACAATTAGAAAAAGCTCCTTGTCCTATACTTGTAAGACCTTCGTTGAGCTCAAGCATTTCAAGACTGGCACAATCTTTAAAAGCATAGCTTCCTAATGATGTTGTCTTTGATGGCAGCTTTACTTCCTTAATAGCTGTGTTATAGAATGCTGAGTCACCTATAGTTAAATTAGCTGGTACCTCTTTGAATTCAACACTTGATAAGTTAGTATCATTAGCAAAGGCTCTGGAAGCTATATTCTTAACTCTGTTTGGTAAAGATACACTCTCAAGCATCTTACAATCCTTGAATGTATTATCATATATGCTTAATAATGTGCCTGTGCTACTATCCTTGAATTCCACTGAAGTAATTGATGTTCTTTCAAAAGCTCCTTCATAATAAGAACTACCTATAGTTTCAACTGTTGATGGTATAACTAACTTACCACTAAGATTATTACAACCTTCAAATGCTCCTGAACCTATAGTTTTTAACCCCTCATTAAGTGTTATGCTAGTTAATTCAACAACACTATCAAATGCTCCTGCTCCTATCTCGATAGTATTTTTAGGAAATGTAACATTTTTTACTGCTGTTTTTCTAAATGCATTATCACTGATAGTTAATTCGTAAGAGCCATCTTTAAATGTAACTTTTTCAAGGCTGCTGTCACCATCAAATGTGTATGGACCTACATTTGAAATATTTGATGGTAAACTAACTTCTGTTAATGACTTACAGCTAGAAAATGCATATCTGTCGACTGTAAGTTTATCTGTTCCATCTTTAAATACAACTTTAGAGATAGATGTTCCACTGAATGCTCCGCCATTATTACCCCAGTCATAATTAATTGATGTTAAAGTTGATGGCAAAGTTACTGTACCAGTAAGATTGACACATCCTGAAAATGCTGCTCCTCCAATTTTCTTAAGACCTTCGCTAAATGTAACACTCTTAATGTTAACATTATCCTTAAATGCTGAATTCTCTATTTCTGTTACATTATACCCATTAATCTTAGCTGGAATAATAAGATGAACATCTGACTGGGCTGCTGCTTCATCAGAAAGTCCTTCGATAATCGCTTCATTTTTAGAATTAACAGAGTACTTAAACTGACCATATGTAGCACTCTCTGATGCCCCAACCATCTCATAGTCTGACACAACCCCATACTGAGGCTGAACTGCTGGTTCCTGTGCTGCCGATACTGCTGTTACTGACACCAATGTCATAGCAGCAACCGACAGTGGAATAATAAATTTCTTCTTCATACGCATTTCTCCATAAACTATAATATTATATGATATACTCTTTATATACCTATATATATATATATT
>OGZP01001585.1_pt1 | contig 16059 bp, 14 predicted proteins | sample 1576811 | NCBI WGS metagenome assembly OGZP01 (sample SAMEA3541553, study PRJEB24748) | human gut metagenome | biome: human gut; feature: human-associated habitat; material: faeces | place: China | collected 2012
GGCACAGGAAAACGGAATGTATGTGATCGTTCGTCCCGGTTGATATTCTGCTTCCGGATCAGTGAATAGGTAATCCTTCAACGCGGTCGGCGATACAAGTACATAAAAAGGCAGACCGAAATATACTGCGGCGTTAGCAATGTCGGCGGAAGTCCAGTCGGCTTTCCCATTCAACTTCTTGCTGATGGAGGCTTGGGACATTTGCAACGCAGAGGCAAATGATTCTTGTTTCTGTGGGAACCTCGCAAGAATCATTCTTACGTTGTTGCGAACGATGGATTGGAATTCTATCGCTGCTTGAGTCTGATTGTTCTCTTTTTTCTGCATGTCTCGTATTTTAGACACGCCGATTTGATATATCAATATGTCTAGCTATCATTATTCCTATGACGAATAAAGAAATAGCCGCAAAGATAAATACGTTACGAAAAGAGGCGAACTTGACTCAAGTAAACTTCGGAAAGGAAGTTATTCATGTCAGTCAAGCCACGGCTTCAAAAAAGCTGAATGGTCAGATTCCCTTCAGTGTTGAAGAGATTTTCGAATGCGCTGAAAGATTCAATGTGTCCACTGAATATCTCTATGGCAGAGAAAAGGAGAAAACTTTGGAACCTGTTTAGAACATCTGAGAATCAAGCTCGTGGACGAATTGCAGTTCGCATCCGGGCGGCGGGAAACCCATCCAGCACTACCAAGCTAAATAACAGAAAAGAGACAAACGCCAGACCGGCATACGCACCATCAACCGCGGTGAGCCCTACGGTAGCCATTCACCACGGCGACCACGGAACGTATGAACCGGCAGGAACCACCATCGAACAAAACAGTCAACAGCAGACGTTCAAGCAAACCGTTATCTGAAAGCTCCGCATCCGAAAGACCGAATCCGCGGAAACGATGGCCAGGATGAAGCGCTTCCAACGCTTCAAGCCAGCAATCGTACGCCACGGAGGCCCGATCCAATGGAACGGCGTCATCGAGACTGCAATCTTCGAAGGACACAGCAGCAAGAGCAATCTCCAACATGGAGGTGTCATGCTCCAACACGAACCTGTAATCCGACGCGATGGAATCCAATGCAAGGGAGTCATCTCCTGTCATAGCCATTCCAATCTTTTCGTCGGGTTCCTATACCAACCACTTGGCGATGGGGCGATATCGCTCAAATAGTAATGCCCGCACATGAGTTGCAGCTCACATACGGGCGGCGAGTCAATCCCATCCAGCACTACCAAATACCTCAACCTCACGGTAACCAGCCGGAGGTCAAACAGAAAGAAGGAACCGAAATGAACGATTTCGCATTCAATGCAATCAATTCCAACTCTGAGGAAAGGACCAGCTCAATGTCTGATTATTCCACATCCACCACACCAAACGGAACCCAATATCAGGAAAACACGCCGACAATCACCCCCGAAATCGTGGATGCCGGCACCGACGTGGACCTGATCGACACGAACCCTGTCGCGGCATTGGCCGAGAACTTCCAAAACGAATCATCTGGACATCCTCTTGCTCCGGGCGAGACCAACTACACCGAGGAAGAGGCACGGCGCGTCACCGAAGAGCTCAAGGTCAAGCTCCTGCACGCTCTCGAAGCCCAGTACGATTTCACGCATGCCGCGGAAAGGGCCTTCGATGGCCATATCTGGGTCGCTCTCGGCTATCCCGAGGGCATGAAGGGTTGGATCGCATACTGCGCGGATAACTTCGCCGCCGAGAAGATCCGCGTGACCGGCCAGCAGCGCACCGACCTGATCACGGGCTTCACTCCGGGCAAGATCAGCAACCGTGGCATCGCCGCCCTCCTCGGCGTCCATCCATCAACCATTGATCGTGCAAAAGCTAAAGCTGGCATTGCTCCGGGAGGCAGGACGCGCAGCGCAGACGGCAAGCTCCGTCACGTTGACACTGGCAGCATGTCGAGTGAGGAACGCCGCAAGAAGATCGTGGAACTCTCCGAGGAAGGCGCCAAGCAGACCGACATCGCCGACATGCTCGACGTATCCCAGTCCACCGTGTCCGACACGCTCCGCAAGGACAGGATGCGTCGCATGAGCGAAGGACTCGAACCCGCCAAGATCGACAACACCGATTTCGACAACGCCGACGACGACCAGCCGTTGGACCTCGACATGGGCAACCGCGAGACCGACATCCGCTCCTACATCGACTCGTTCGTCAGCCAGTCGTCGGACGCCCGCGGCGCCATCAACGAGATGGTGCATCTGCTGGAATCCGACAAGTGGCAGCCGGGAGGCTCCACGGTGAGCGAGATCGTCTCCCGTGGCGGCGCGAACATCTTCGGCATCATCAGCGACATGTGTAAGATGCTGCGCCTGCTGAACATCGACGTCGACAACGTCTTCGACGGGGCGGACGCGGAACTTGATGACACCGACAACGACTGGTCGCGTTTCATCGACGGATGCACCGAACTCGCCATCGTCTGCCAGGAAATCACCGCCTGACATGCGACCGGGATCGGACGGGCGGATCCCAAGGGGTATGGGTCCGCTCCCCCGCCACTGAACCAACCATCATCGCCGGTCGTGGACCGGCAGAGAGAAAAGACTGAATCATGAAATACACCAAAGACGAGGAAGCGCGGGCCGAAAGGTCAAGCGTCAAAATGTGGCCCGGCATCACGGCCGGCATCATCATCGGCCTGATCGCGTTCGTGTTGAGCTTCGACGCCCTGCGTCTCGTGTTCGTGGCATGCGGCATCAACCCGTACCTGAGCTGGGGTGGCCCGGTGTGCGTGGACGGCACGATCCTCCTGTGCACCTGGGCCACGTGGGGATTCAAGAAGGGCCACATCCGAGGCAGCGCCTATCCGTGGGTCGGACTCGTACTGTTCAGCAGCTTCTCCATCGCCGGCAACGCCCTGCATGCGATGCTCAACACCGGATTCCACCTGCCGGCATGGGTGCCGCCGGTCATCATGAGCATTCCCCCGGTCGCACTCCTGTACGCGACCCATTTGATCGTCATCATCGCGGGAGACCGTCTCGACAAGATCAACACCGTCCTTCCCGTCGGCTTGACCGTCATGGAAGACACTGACGTTCCGGCTCCCGTTCCCGCACCATCCGCCATGCCGACCCCGGCCATCCCGTCCGAACCGCCGGCATCGGCTCCCGAACCGGCTGAACCGGCGAAGCCGGAGATTCCGGACCTGTTCGACTTCCAGACCATCGTTCCCGCCATGGAGGACGATGCGGCCCCAAAAGCCGATGAGGCCGAAGCGCCAGCCGCCGACGCCTCAACCCCGACCGTCGAACAGCACGCCATCCCGCAGCCGGTGATGCGTGAACCAGTCATCATCCCGACCCTCACCATCCAACCCGATGAGCGGGATGCCCCGACCGTGGACGGCCAGGACGTTCCGGCTCCCGAACCCGTGGGACCGGACGTGACGGCCGTGGAACCGGCCGACGGGCCGGAAGAGAAGACCGACGACGCCCAGGCGGAGGAAAAGCCGAAGCCAGGGAAAACCGGCCGGCGCGGCAAGGCCGGAGCCGATGACGAGGCGTGGCTCGCATGGATCGACGAGCTTACGGCTAAAGGCGAGCATCCGACCGCGTCGAAGGCAGTGGACGCGGGACTGGCCGCGAGCGGCAGCACCGCGAAAAGGTATCTCGCCCGCATCAGAAGAGAGCATTCGGAAAGGTTCTAAGCCATGGAACACCACAGCATGAGCGACAAGGACTTCCACACGCGGTACGGCGTGACCCCGCGGGAAGTGGAGGACGCGTTGGACGAGAACCGTCGACGTGTCGCCCGCAGACTCTCCGAATGGGGATACGCGTGGGCCGTTGACGAGATCATGTGCGACGTGGCCGTGGAACTGCTCAAGGGAGGCCTGCGCAGGTGGGCCTCCTATGAGGAACGCAAACCATTGGGCGCGTTCGTGAACACGCTGATCGGCAACCGGTTGGGCGAGTGGATGCGTACTGAGCGGCCCAAATACCGTAGCGGCATGACCCACGCGCCGCTACGCCGCAGGAAGCGGAAGGACACGACGCCGCAACGCGAGGCTTTGGACGCCACCGAAGCGAGAAGAAGGATCCGCAACGAGAACAACGCGGCCCTTGCCGACCGACTCTGCGAGGAAGCCGACGTGTTCGGCGATCCCGATTCGACCGTCCTGTCCGCGCCGGCGGGAGACAAGTCCAGTTATCAGGAATGGTTGACCGGCGGCACCCAGCCGTTGGAACTGGAAAGCGACAAGTACGCGGCCGACATGGAGGGCCTGCGCCAGGACGTGACGACTCGATGCAAGCGCATGGCTTGGGAGATGCTGATCCGTCAATGCCTTACCGCGACGCGTGGCTCCGACGCTCTCCGCAACGACATCCGTCGTTTCCTGGAGAACCATCATCATGGCCTCGGTCCGAGCATCGACGACTACCCGTACATTCTCGCGGTCGTCGATAAGTACAGGAAATGATCGTCCATCGGCCGTTACCGGACCCCGGTGACGTGGAGATGGATGCCGGCATGGTCTTTTCTTCTTTCTCCGCCATGCCGGCGACATGCCGGCCATGCGCGCCGAACGGCAACGGCGCCGCCGACGCGTGTCCGGCACCCCCTCGACAGACTTTCAAAACAGAACGAACACCACAACCGACAAAGGAGCAGACAATGATCAGCGTCATCAAATGGGCATGGCAGGCCAAGCCGGACACTCCGGCCGAGAAGCTTGTTCTCGTCAGTCTTGCCAACAGCACGTTCCAGACGCCTCGGGAGGACATCGCCGTCGTGGGCGTGCGCGCGTTGAGAGGGACCGCGTGCGACATGACGCCGGCGGAACTCGACGCGATCCTGGACCGTTTGGAAAAGCAGGGTTTCATCACGCCGCTCGCGGCCGACAGCGAACCGGTCAAATGGCATATAGGCGCGTTGGAGCGTGAACGTGGCGAGGAAGGCCCTTGGAAGGCATGGCGTCTCAACGCCAAGACGGAGGAAAAGGAGACGGTGAGATGAGCGTCAGAGCTGTCTCATGGGCGTATGGTCTGAACCTCGGTTCCATGACGCAGAAGGCGGTACTGCTCTACCTCGCATACCGGGCCCGTGAAGAGGATAACTGCGCGTGGCCTTCTGTGAACCTCATTCAAGTGGAGACCGAATTGAGCGAACGTGCCGTGCGCAAGGCGTTGAGGGAACTGCGGGACAAGGGACTGATCGCATTGGGAGATCAGGAACTCGCGGCGGTCGACTTTCATGGAGACGTCGTTCCCGTGAACCGTCGTCCCAAGGTCTGGACCCTGCGGTTGGACGCTTCCACCGAATCGTTTAACGGCGTCGAACGTGCCGAGGACGTTCAAACGGCATACACGGGAAGGAGCGTCCGATCATGACTGTGGTGACCATGGTATGGGTCCAGGAACACGTGCACGAGGTACGCAACGCGACCAAAGCGGTCTTGTCATATCTCGCATTCAAAGCTCACTACGATGACGGGACGGCCGCATGGCCCGCGATAGGCACCATCGCTGGAGCATGCGGACTGAGTGAGAAGACCGTGCAGCGTAGCATCGACCAGCTTCTCGACCTCGGACTGATCGAACCCGGACAACAGACCTTCAGCGCCATCAATCCGAAAACGGGCAAGCCGGTCAGACGGAACTATCAGACCGTCGTGTGGAACGTGATCTGCAAGGAATCGAACCTGCCGACCGAACCGTTCGAGGACCGTAACGCGTCCAAGGTCCGTGCCGCGATGAAGCGCGCGGACAAGGCGAAAGCCAAAATGCCTTCCCCGGAACCGGAGGGCGGGGAAGACGACGGACGCGAGGACAAAATGTCTGGCTTTTCGGACGAGAGGCAGCCGGAAGAAACGAAAGCCAAAATGTCGCCTCTGGAAAACGTTGAAAACAAGCCGGTTTCCTCCAATCTTCCCAAAATGTCGCCCCTGGAGCGGCAAGGTGGAGAAGGCGATGGAAGCGAGGACAAAATGTCCAAAAATCTGGACAAAATGTCGCCCAATAATACATTGAAATACAATTACCCCTCTCTCCCTACGGGAGAGCTCCCCGCAAGCGGGAAGCGCCCTGGCATGGAGGACGGAAACAACACGACGACGGGAGGGGATTCCGGCGCGGCGACCGTGATGGACCATCTCGCTTCCGTCCGTTCGAAGCTGTCGTTGACCACCACGGAACCGACCAAACGTGATTTGTCCAAGATCGGAAACCTCGTCAGCCGGGTCGTCAAAGCACGTGACGGCGACCGTGCGGCCTCGTTGGCGCTTATCCTCGCGGTCATCGACTGGCTGCCCGCGAACACGTTCTGGCTCCGCCGTGTCGATTCCGCGCGCCGTCTCGCCGACAACTGGGACCAGATCGCCAACGACTGGACCGTCGCCCAGATCGAACGCCAACGCGAACGGGACGCCGAAGCCCATGAGCGTGACCGTAGGCCCGTGGCCCAGCCGACCCCGGTGCCGGAACGTCATTCGGAACGTCACGTGCATTCGCTGGTCTGCGAGCATGTCCTGAACGACATGCGGCCACACGAGGACGAATACGACCACGAGGGAAGCCTGCGCTACGGCAAGCCATCCGAATGGCAGATGGCGTGCATGCGGCACGCCGACGAGCTCAACCGGCTCGAAGGCATCGAAACCGCCGCGTGAGACGGGCCGTCCCATGAGAGCGAAAACGGCTTCATACGCCAAAACCGAAGGGAGAAGAACCCGCAAATGAGCGAAACGCAATACGAAGAACCCGTGTACGTCGTCAACAAGCGGCGTAGAGAATCCGAAGCGGTCGTCCACATGCCCGATTGCGAGAAGATACACCACCAAGTCGAACAGGACGTGCGGCCCGAAGTCTACCGTGAGACGCGGGTGCCGGCGTACATTCGTTTCGTCGCGAACTACATGACGTTGACGGAGCTTAGGAACATCGGATTCAGGTATCATCCATGCGGATACTGCCAGCCGCCGGTGCCTACCGTCGATGGTCCCATCCCCATCAGCGTGAAAGCCCGGAATCTCAACGTGACCCATCTCGGTAAGGAATTCATCGGCTGGGGTGTTCTTGAAAGCTTTTCCATTACGGGACGATTGAACGACGACGGGTCTAGGACCGTCACGGTCGACGTATCGTTCGGTGGCGTTCACTACCGGTTCGATCCGGAAACGCAACTCGAATACCCTCGCCCCAACCAGAAACGATGAACGGTTCCGTACAGCGGACCATCCCGGACGTAATGCTTCCCTTTCGGTCAATGATTCCGAAGAGCCGTTCCGCCGCCTACTATGGTTCGGAATATCAGTTGCCGCATAATGCGGCAACTGATATTCTTCCGTCGCGATCTGCGCTCCGGCCGGCATACATGCCTCCGTCCCCAACGTCCAAGTGCTCGAAGACGAGCAAAATAAAACCCTCTCCTAAAATGGGACCGGGTTTTTCATATGGTCCTGACGATTGGTTCCGAAGCCGAATGGGCTGGGGCCTATCCCCTTTCACTGCCGGAACGGAAGCAGAATATCAACTGCCGCATTATGCGGCAGTTGATATTTCCCGTCGCGAAAAAGGCGAAACGTCTTGGCGGGAAGCGTCATGTTTTGATTCAGGCGACGTTAAGCACGAAGCTGAACGGAAGAACCGAGTGGACGGTGGCGGACGCAGCGGTGTTGTTCAAGGAGCCGGTGGAGGATCTTGTGAGCGATTTCGCGATCGAGGCGATCAGCGGAGGCTCGGAATATCAACTGAACCAAAATGGTTCAGTTGATATTTCCCGTTGTGAGCTTTCCGCTCCGGCCGGCAGTCGGGTCTCCGTCCCCCGACATCCAAGTGTCCGAAGACGAGCATAAAAGCCCTCTCCTAAAATGGGACCGGACTTTTTCATTGTCTGGGTCGATCAGGGGCGGAGTGGAATATCTGATGCGGCATAATGCCGCATCAGATATTTCCCGTTATGGTGTGGATCCTACCGGTTCATCCGCCATGGCCATGCGCCGCCTGGCAGCATGAGCGGTTCCCTGAAAACGATTCTCCGTGGCTCCACCTCAAGAGTGAACCTGCCGAACGCCCAATCCAACGATTGCGGCCGGTCGCCCACGAACGACGGCAATGGGAACGCCGCGAGCTGCGACCTGTCTTCGGGATCACTGAACGCCCCTCCCCGACTCTGGCAGTTGCCGTACACGAAATTATCCCCTTGGATGGCGCCGCAATGGGGACAGACGCCGGCCAGGTACTCGCATCCCATCGACTTCGAATACTTCGGACGCACGCCCCAATTCACGTCGAGCAAGCGTCGGAACGCTTGGGACAACAGTCCGGCCTTGTCCACCCCGCTCCAGGAGACGATACGGCAACGGTATCCGTCCCGTCCTGCGAGTTCCAGGAACAGGCCGGTCTGTATGGTCTTATATCCGCACTTCCAGCAGGGCACCGGCCTCACGCTGCGTATCAAGGCCACCTTGTTGAGCGTCCATACCTCCGGAGCGTTGTCCGTGCTCGTCACCAGCCACGCCATCGACTCCCCCGCGTACACCGGCCGTATCTCCATGCCCATGATCCGTTCCCCTTCCTCCATGGATCTTTCACGGACGATATTATCCCCTCCATATCATTCGCCAGCCCAACGGCGGCTCAGAATATCAGGTGGGACATTATGTCCCACCTGATATTTCCTGTCGTTGGTTCGTTTTTTAGTCTGTCCTTGCGGAGCCCAATGGTCATGATCCGCTCCCCCGGCGTGGTCCTTCTCCTTGGCTTTTTCTGATTATCGGCGTCGGTTCCTCCCGTATCCGCGTGGAATGGATTGCAATAAGCATGCCGATGATGGGAGGGGCCTATGGCGGAGAGGACCGGGAACGGCGGGCATGGTCTGGTGAAAGGCGCCACCGTGTTCGGTCTGGCCGTGCCGATGATCGTCATCGTGCCGCTCGTCATGCTCATGAGCCTCAGCACCATCCTCGTCGCCATGGTCCAGGCCCAGTACGGCACGACGTGCGGCGTGGCGAACGCGTCCGGTTCGACGTCGTGGGTCTCGTGGGCGAAGAACATCGCGGATGATGACTCCCATGGTTACAGTCAGACGCATCGTAACGGCAATCCGGATTACGATTGTTCGTCGTTCGTCTATTACGCGTTGAAGCACGCGGGATTGGATGTCGGCTCGTCCGCGTTCAACACGTCCAGTGAGGGCGCGGCCTTGGAGAAGGCCGGGTTTGAACGGCATGATTGGGCCAAGGTGTCCGACCTGCAGACCGGCGACGTCGTGTGGAGTTCCAGCCACACGGAGATCTACATCGGCGACGGCAGGTTCGTTGGCGCGCATCATGACGAGAATGGTGGTGTCACCGGGCCGAAGGCCGGCGACCAGACCGGCGACGAGATCAGCATCGACTCGTACGCGGCCGGCTACGCGGCCTACTACCGGTACAAGGGTTCGATGAACGTCACGAATTCGGATGGCTCGGCTTCTTCCGCGCAGGCCGTGTCCGGCAGCACCGGTTCCACGAACGTGGTCGGCATGAGCGAGAAGGACGCCGAGGCTTGGTTCAACGGGCAGCAGGGGCCGAACAATTACTGCGCGACGTACGCGTACGGCCAGTGCACGTGGTGGACGTGCATGCGGGCGAAGAAGCTCGGCTGGAAGAATGTCGGCCAGTATTGGGGCAATGGTCAGGATTGGGCGCGTTCCGGCGCGGCCGCTGGATACAAGACCACTACGGACGCGCCGGTCGCGGGTTCGATCATCAGCTGGCCCGCCGGCGTGCAGGATTCGGATCCCACGTACGGCCATGTCGGCATCGTCGAAAGCGTGGACACCGCGAAGGGCACCATCACCACCAGTGAGAAGGGCGCCGGCTACAAAGTGTATTCACGGACCATGCCGATCAGGAATGGTGGCACGTACGTGCTGCCGAACGACAAGCTCACGGGCATGGGCGCGTCCGGCTCGTCTGGCACGGAACAGTGCGTGACGGGCGACGACTCCACATCCGACGTGTCCGGGGACAAGGCATCGGCCGCGGACGCGAAGAAGATAGCCCGACGCAAACTCAAGGACTTCGGTTGGGATGATAGCCAATTCGACTGTCTGGACAAGCTCTGGACACGCGAATCCGGTTGGCAGTGGAACGCGACGAATCCGTCCTCCGGCGCGTACGGCATCCCCCAATCACTGCCCGGCAGCAAGATGGCGTCCGCGGGACAGGATTGGAAGACGAACGCGGCCACGCAGGTCAAATGGGGATTGGGTTACATCCAACAACGCTACCAGTCGCCTTGCGGCGCTTGGGCCCATTCCGAAGCGACCGGCTGGTACTGATGGACCTCGAATGGAAGGAAACAGAAATGGAAGCATTGAACCTCGCGGACAACGCGTTGAAGGGTTTGAAACCCGACCCGGCCTGGGATGTGTCCGGCGTCCGAGACATGGCCGGCGGCGTGATCGCCGTCGCGCTCGTATTGTGCGTGGGCGTGATCATCATCGGCTGCGTCAGCCTCATCCCGGGACTGGTGTCCAACGACCAGATGGAACGCGCGTTCAGTTGGAAACGCCTGCTCGCCGCCATGCTCGTCCCGTTCGTGATCGGAGCCGCCGTGAGCGGATGGGGTTGGAGCTGCAACGTGTTCGGCTCCAACGGGTTGGGCGTGAACCGTTCCTACACGCAGTCGTCCGGCAGTGGGAAAACCAACCTGAAGGACGGTCGAGGCAAGGGCGACGACAGTCTGACCGGACTGGTCAAACAGTTGGGCGACGACATCGTGTCCGGTATCTCCGACACGGTCAAGACCACCGTGAAAGGCGCCGTCGACGACGCTTTGAAGGGTTGGAACTGGGTCTCCGGCGGTGACGGCAAGGGCAACATATTCCAGAAGGCCGGCCAGGGCATCAAGGACGGCGCGACCGGCCTATGGAAATGGTTGACCGGAAGCAAATAATCCCCCTGCCGATTATCGGCGTGGCCGGGCCGTCCTGCCGCGTGGAATCTTCTGAAAGGAGTGTGCATCATGTTACACAATCTCGCGGCGCCCGCCGCGGCAACAATCGTGTCCGTCGCCACCGGCCTGAACAACGGTGACATCTCGAACCTGAAGGTGAGTCCGAACTTCACGTTCTTCCCGTTCATGCAGTTGGTGTCCGACATGGTCGGCGGCCTGTGGGCGTTGAGCCTGTACATCGCCGTCGGAGCGTGGATCTGCGCGGCCATCGCCTGGATCGCCGGCCGTGTGATCCATTCCGGTCCGATGCAGCAGTATTCCGGCACGGTGTTCATCTGGTGTGCCCTGGCGACGATGATCCTGGGCAGCGCCATGGCGATCGTGAAGTTCTTCGCGACGCAGGCGCTGTTCTGACGGCTCCCGCCTGACACACCCCTATTCACGCCGTGGCCGGGCCAGTCCCGTCCACGGCATTTCCTTTTTTGAAGGAGGCCAGATGTCACTCATCATCCAGACCGTCTTCGCGAACCTTATCGACTGGCTGTTCAAACCGTTGGACAACCTGTGCTCCCAGCTGTTGACGGGCGCCTTCAGCGGCCTGGTGGGCAGCATGTCCAACGACGAATGGAACGTCGCCATCACCGCGGCGAACCGTATCGGCTGGATCATGGGATTCGTGAACATGGCGTTATGCGTCATCGGCGCCTTGCAGGCCGCGGCCAAAGGCAGCGTCGCCGACGTGATCAAAAGCTTCGCGATGGCCGTGCTCGCATGGCCGTTGACCGCGGTGTGCATCAGCGTGATGATCACCATGGACGGCATCGTCGGACAGATCACGCACAAGATCCTCACCGTCCCGTTGAACGGTGCCGGCACATCCGACCCGTTCGGCGACAGCATCGTGTCGAACCTCATCGGCACGATCGTCAAGACCACCGGCGGATACGATCTGATCATCCGCTGCGTCGTGGACTCCGTGCTTTTCCTCGCGGTCCTCGCCCTGGCGGGCATGCTCGCCGCACGCGACATCAGCCTGATCCTGCTGGCCTGCGTGGCGCCGCTGCCGGTCATGATGACCGGTTGGAAGGTCACGCGTCCCGCCGCGGCGAAATGGGCGCAGGCCGTGGTCGGCGTGCTCCTGTCCGCACCGTTGAGCGCCCTGGTCATCATGCTTGGTTCCGGCATCTGCTTCGTGTCGAAGAACAATCCGAACTACGCGGAATCGTTCTTCCCCGCGCTGATGGGCATCGCCACGATCATCATGGCGTGCTTCAGTCCGAAGCTCATCATGCCTGCCGTGAGCTTCATCGGCGAGAACGTTACCGCCGACATGCAGGAGCGTGGCGGCAAGATCGGTCCAAGCGCCATCAAGGCCGCGGCCCAGGTCACGGCCGGTGTCGTGCAGGCCGCGACCACGGGCAACACGAGCGGTCTCGGCAAGGCGTTGAACTCGGGAGCCGCGTCCGTGCTTTCCGCATCCCAAGGCAATCCGGGCGAATTGGGCCGTTCCCTTCCGGGCCTCGCCTCCGGCATCAAGGACCTGCTGCCCAAGGACGGGCAGGCCGGCGGCGCGGACGGCGACTACACGTCGAACGGCGGTGTTGGCGATGACGCGCGGAAAACCCAGTCCACGCCGGACGTCCAGCCGGACGGCGCGGACCATTCCGGTTCGAGCCAGGTCATGGACGCCGCTTCCCGTCCAAACGACGCGCCTCCGCTCCCACCATCGGCGACGGATGGAATGGACCGTTCCGGTTCGAGCCAGGTCATGGACGCCGCGGCGAAAACGGATGGGAACGAGACCGGTTCCGGCCTATCCTCCGTCCCTCCCGCACCGCAACCCACGCCGGACGTTTCCGTTCCTAACACGCCAAGCGCGCCGGGAGCACCCGGCGTTCCAGGCGCTCCTGGACCGGCCGGTGGCCAGGGCGGTAGCGCGTACGCCGAAGGAGGCCAGGGCGGCCAGGGTGCGGACGGTGGCCAGGGAGGCCAGGGCTCGGACGGCGGACAAGGAGGCCAAGGCGGTACCGGTGGCACCGGTGGCCAGGGAGGCTCCGGTGGCCGTGGCGGAAACGGCGGCATGGGCGGCTCGTCCGGCGGTTCGAACCCGTACCAGGGCGTCAACGGCTCCCCGTCCGGTCCGACCGTCGGCTGACGCCATCCGTTATCGACACGCGGCCGTGTGGCCGTAATACCGGAGGGAACCCGCCTGGGGTCGGGCCCAGGATGGCGGGTTCCCTCCATTGTTTTTCCGACAACCGATAATCCGATGGAGGTTTCCATGTCCGATAACGAATCCAATGCCGGCCGGAGCAGGGTCCCCGCCGCGTCGTTCAGCCGACTGTCCGCCACACGCGTGGTCCTCGGCCTCGACAAGGCCCAGCTGATCGTCTGCGTCATCGGCCTCGCCATCCTCGTGGCCGGAGCGGCCATGGGCTTGAACGTGCCGATCATGATATTGGGCGCGCTCGTCCTCGCATACGGCATCCCACGAATCCAGGGATTGAGCCTCGTGTCATGGACATGGATCTGGACGCATTGGCGTGGCCGGCTGAAGGACGGCACGAACCGTTGGGCGTACTCGCCGCTCGCGTCCGGCCGCCCGTTGGGCGTACTGGGATTGTACGGGCACGTCGAGGACCGTGCCCAGACCATCGAAGGCGACGGCGTGGAGGTCGTGGGCACCCCGTTCCAGGGAGCCTGCTACCTGTGGGATCCGGACAAACGGCAGGCCACTGCCGTATTGACCGCGAACGTGGAGGAATGGGTTCTTTCCTCCGACCGGCAGAAAGCCGGCCGTGCGATGGCGTTGAACACGATGCTCAAGGAACTGTCCGAAACGGACGGTTTCATCGAATTGAAGGAGACAAGCTTCGTGCTTCCCGGCCACACTCCCCCGGAACCCGAATACCTCAAGGACGATCGGACGCCGCAATGGGCGCGTGAGGATCTGGCGAACCTGTGGCACCTGCCCGACATCCTCACCCCATTGCAGAACTCGAACTACATCAGCGTGTCCGTGAACGCGGACCGTCTGCCGCACGTCGTCAGGAAGGACCGGACGGAACGGGCCGCGGTCGGCATCGCCATGGGCGACCTGATCCGCATGACCGTCGCACCGGCGTTGCTTGACTGCGGGGCCCGCAGGAACACCATCCACTGGTGCTCCCCCGACGACCTGCGGTATCTGATCCGCACCATCGCGGACCCGGAACACGCGAACGACCGTCCACCGGTCAACAGGGACGATCCGACCGTCACCTGGGTGGAGGAAGCCAAGGAACACGACTACATCACCTTGGACTCGGCCGTGGCACGCTCGTTCTGGATCTACCAGTGGCCCGACTTCGACGTGCAGGCCGGATGGATACGCGACCTGGTCACCGACCGGCGCATGATGGCGTTCTGCCATATCTGGCGTCCATTGACGATGGAACAGTCCGAAGCGGAACTCCGCAACCGCAAGAGCAGCATGCGCCAACGCGCCAAACTCCAGGACCAGAGGGAGAAAAGCCGCGACGAACGCCGCGAGGAGAAGGAACAACGGCTGCGCGAGCTGGAGCAGGAGGCCAACTGGCCGGACACCGACCATCAGGGATTCATCACCCTGTTCGCGTCCAGTCTGCCCGAACTCGACGTGTTCGACCGCGACATGCAGAACAAGGCCAAGAACTGGCATATGAAACTCAATCCGATGAAGGGCCAGCAGCGTGCCGCGTTGACGACCATCCTTCCCCTCGGCATCTGATCGGGACGGTCGACATGGACGATCGATGGATGCGGGCGCTTCTGCGTCCGCTAGACCTGCTGGCCTTCCTGTCCATGACGCCCGTCCCGTCGGATGCGCGCACCCCGCATCCAGGGTGCGTCCCGCCGGCGCGGCGTCCCATTCCCGGAAGGGCGCCGGACGGGGACTGGACCGTCCGCTGGCCGCGTCCGCCGCCGGCCCGCGCCCGGCGATAACGGCCCGCCGGCCCGTGAACTCGCTGAAGGACCGCGGCCGGGGGCTGCGGGGAACGGAGAAAAGAAAAATGAACACATCGGTGAATGAGCTGCTGTCGAATCCGGCATTCCATGCGCAGTGACATGGCCCGTCTTCCGATGCCAGTCATGTGGATTCGTCGAAAAAGGACACAGTCGGGAAGGAAAGTAAAAAACATGAATCTTGAGGATTCGATCGTATCAACCATTTCGGATGCCAAACCCATGATGATTCTGGCGCTTTGCACTATTGTGCTTTTCGTCATTGTGGCGAGCCTCATAGAGGCATGGCTAGCCAAAGCGCGGAAAGCGAAGTCCGAGGCCGATACCCTGCCTTCCGGTCCAGAGGCATCCCAGCGGTCAGTAGAGAAGAGCGAGGCTGTGGAACAGGCCGTCGACAATGCAGGCGGATTCGACCTCGACGAAAGAAGGAAGGCCCGCGCGCCGAAATCGATCCCGGACCGGCGCCCATGGTTCTTCAAAACCGTGATGGGGCGCGGGCTTGTATGCCTGCTGACGAAGGTCATCCCGATCCTTCTCCCCGTCGTATGGTTCTCGCTGGTCGTCATGGGCATGCTGCCGAACCCGCTGGCGCTGTTCTTCTTCTCCCCGGACCCGCAGCGGATGAACGTGGTCTCGCCGTCCAACGGATGGTTCTGGCTGCTTTTGACCATGTTCATCGTCGCCGTCCTGCACGATTCACTGCCCTCCCTGCTGCGAAGGCTCGGCTGGATGATGGATGAGCCCAAGACCGCGTCGGCCTCGTTGACGTCCATGGTGGAGGACCATTACGGCGTATCGAATCTGGAGGTCGACTGGTTCGGTACCGCGGCCGGAGGGGTCCCGCCGTTCGACGGATTGTACTCCTGCTGCTACGACACCGGCCGGCGTAAGAACAACGGCGTGCTCCGCGTGCAGAATCATCGTGTCTGGCTGTATGGGCCGGATGGTTGCGAGGAGGAACGACATGAACACTGAGAATCGTCCTGGCGCGTTTATCCGCTGACCCGTGTCAACGGTCTTCGCGTCCGCGCATCTATCGCCGTTAGTCCGTACCGGCATACGTGGGAGAAGAGACCTCGGGAAAAAGATTAAGGAAAGAAACATGGCGGAGGATATCGACAAGGTGGAGTTAAATTTTTTCTTTAACTCATCGACAAAG
>OGZP01001595.1_pt1 | contig 16002 bp, 19 predicted proteins | sample 1576811 | NCBI WGS metagenome assembly OGZP01 (sample SAMEA3541553, study PRJEB24748) | human gut metagenome | biome: human gut; feature: human-associated habitat; material: faeces | place: China | collected 2012
TGGTGGGCGGTATTATGAGCAACCTTTCGGGGATGTTTGACAGCGTAAACCAACAGGTCGCGGATATATCCGTACAGGTAGGACAGACCCCACAGGGATGGAATGGCAGTATTTTCAATATGATTGAGAATCTGTCCAATTCCATCATGGTGCCGATAAGAAGCAGATCGAAGCGGCCACTGCTGCTTTATAATTGATTCCGTCCATGATTACATGGGCATGACATTCTCCGAACATTGTGTTCGCCTTCTTTTTCTATCTGTTTTTCCAGTTATGCATTTTTTTCAAAAGAAATAAAGACAAGGGAACTGATGAACAACATATACGGGTAAAACAACCTTGGCAGAATATCAAATGCACTGACTGTCTCACCCAGGCCGGAAGCCGCTGAGATGGCAACCAGCATCTGTGCTCCATAAGGAAGAATTCCCTGAAAGATACAGGAAAATGTATCCAGAATAGATGCTGCTTTCTTATTGCTGATTCCGTAGTTTCCTGACATTTCTTTTGCAATTGGATTTGCCATAACAATTGCGACTGTATTATTCGCCGTTGCAATATCCATCAGACCTACCAACAGACCCATGCCAAGGAGTCCGCCTTTTCTCCCTTTAAACACTTTTTTTATCCAATATAGCAGAGCAGCAAATCCACCATATTCTTTGATCAGTGCACAGATAGACGCTACCAGAATGGCAACCATGCTGGTTTCAAACATGCCTGCTGCCCCGTCTCCCATATTTCCAAGCAAATCCGTCGGCACGATCATCCCTGTCGCAATCATGATGATGGAGCCACTTATGATTCCTGTAATCAGTACCAGGAACACATTTAAGCCAAGAATGCCTCCCGCCAGTACCAGTATATAAGGAATGGCCTGTATCAGATGATATTCTTCCTGCACAACTCCGCCACTGTAATTTTTCACAGACAGACTGTAAATAATCACCAGACTGACAATTGCTGCCGGAAGTGCAATGAAAAAGTTTTCCTTAAATTTATCTGTCATCTTACAACCCTGTCCATTACATGCGGCAATTGTCGTATCAGAGATAAAGGACAGATTATCCCCAAACATTGCACCACCCATGACTGTCGCAATACAAAGCGGCAGGTCAAACCCCGATGCTCGCGACACGGCTATTCCAATCGGGGTAATTAAAGTAATGGTTCCTACGGAAGTCCCCATTGCAAGTGATACAAAACAACTTACTACAAAAAGCACCACAACCGCAAACTGAGGCGGTATCAGTGACAGAATAAAATATGCCACACTGTTTGCTGATGTTCTTCCAACAACACCCACAAAAATTCCAGCCAGCATAAATATAATGATCATGGTAATAATGTTCGGATCGCTGATTCCAACTCCCATTATTTTCAGTTTATCATTCAGGCTTAATTTCCGGTTTTGCAGACATGCAACAAGCAGTGCAAGCAAAAATATAATCACAACAGGAATTTTGTAAAATCCCATCTCGATATTCAGGCCATATTCAAACAGAATCCCCAGTCCCAGATATAAAACCACAAACACCGCGATAGGCAATAAGGCTTTTGCGTTTCTTTTTTCCATTTCTTAATCCCTCTCTACCCCTTTTATTTATCCCAAACTATACCATGCCATGATACCGCAAATGCCTTAAAAAATCAATGACCCTACTTCCAGTGAATCACTGCTTCCACCGAATCCGTATACTGATCATCAGTGATGGACTTGTAACGGGAGCCGTCATACCAGTCGGTGAAACCGTTGTCAATTTTGTAAATATTTCCAGTTTCAGTGTCCACGATGCGCTCGTAACCCAGGGTGGCATCACTCTGCTTCTGGCTCATGATATCCTGGCTCCGGTTCCGGTTTTCCCAGGAAGACATGATGCTGTCGGACATCTCACTGGCTGACTGGCTGAGAGCCTGGGAGGTAGAGGCCGCCTGATTGCTCTGGGACATGGCAAAGCTCTGGAACTCCGGCGTATAATTAAGACTGCTGAGAACTTTATTCAAAGTAGGCTGCCAGTCCTGAAAGGTTCCCTTTTCTGCACTGAGGACTGTCAGATTATAGACAGAATAATATCCCATTCCCGTGCCCATGGCAAAGGGAACCACATCCGCCGTGAACATTCCTTCTCCCGTTGTGCCATTCTGTGTAAAATCCGCCCGAAGAATGGAGGGGGAAATAGCAACGCTGCTCATTCCCTGAGTACTTTCAAAGCTCTCTGTCACAGAAAAATCTGCAATGTACGGTGTCTGAATATCCGCATAGTCAGCAGTTGCATTCATTGCGTCTGCAAACTGTGGGAATATTTCAAAGACTCCCTGTGTCGATACATTCGTAAGAATGGGACATTTTCCAAACAAATCACTGGAAAGCGCCATCATCGCCCGGGAATTTTCATCTGAAAATAATGGTTCCATTTTTAGCATAAAGAAAATCTGATTTACCGGATTCTCCGGATCAAAAACATGAATTGCATGAAACATACCGGTGTACATGGCAGAAGATTTCACGCTCCAGCCTTCCGGAATATTCATACTGAATTCTGTACAGCTATAAGGCACCAGCTCCTGAGCAGACGCCAGCGGAACGACTGTCCAGCTGTCCTCTATCGATGCTGCTGTGCTGGAGGCTGTTTGCTCACCCTCTTCTTCATCCGGTGCAGTCACAGCTGCTACGCTTCCTGGCCGTTCAAATACTATCTCTGTATCGGCATTTGCCAGCATCAGCACACCATCCTCCAGCGTATAGAAATCTACCACATCCTCCATGGTAATACTGCTGTCATCCCAGGTCAGATCATAGACCGTCCCGTCATAATCCATGGTTCCGGTACCGTCCTCCAGGAGATCCAGAGTCATGGCAGTTCCCATCTCTTCCAGATCCTCCTTGCCGACAGTCATACCGTTATAGGTCATGCTCACAAGCTCCCATGTTCCTGCCGCAGTGTCTGCGGCAGCAGTCGTTACAGTATCCACTGCGGCATCCGTTCCCACATTTGATGCTGTATCTGCTGCTCCGCCACAGCCGGTCAGTAAAAGCACCGCAAGCAGTAATGTCCCTGCCTTCTTTCCATCTCGTAATCTCATCGCAGACCCTCCTCCGTAAGATCATCCCGTATCACATTCTGAACATTCTTCCAGCCCTCTGTCTCATAACAAGTGTTATTTCTCAACAGGTTTCCGGCTTCAAAATCCAGTGTCCAGACATTTCCGTCCTCCATTTGGAAAGCAAGAGTCTCTCCGGCATCCATGGTGCGAAGCTTTGTCTCCTCCCCGACGACAAGCTGCTTCAGAGCCTTCATACAGGCATCGATGGTAGCTGCATCGGTAATCTGCCATTCATTATGAGCCTCACCCTCCTCACTGTAGGTAAGTGCTATGGAAATACCTTTGTAGCCAGTGCGGACGGCAGCCTGCAGCTTGGTCCGGACTGGGAAGAATTAAAGAAATAAAAACCAGACATAGAGATTGGAGAATTCATATGAAAAAAGTTTACACGAAATATGATTACATCAATATATACTCGAAATTAGGGGGAATGACCGGTACTTTTGCCGCCGTCAGCATATCACTTGCACTTTTCCTTGGATTTGTGATTACATTAGCCAGCCATGCTCATCCCGATCTGTCAAGTCGAATCTGTCTTCTTCTGTTTGTTCTGAACCTGCCTGTCGTGCTTCGCAGTGTAAAGCACTATAGGGCAATTCAGAACAAACTTCAGAGAAAACAGCCAGATGATGCAGAAGGAAATGTTACCTCTCAGATCATTCTTCCAACCAGAAAACAGTTATGGGGAGGGATTATCCTGCTCGCTGTCCTTGCTTTTGCAATACTGTTTTTGAGTGTTCTGATGCGCTGGCTTATGATTTCATACTATGAAAACATTTTCCTGATTTTGTTTATCTTTTCAGGTTCCTTATCTCTCCCGGTATTGGCCGTAATGGTTACATACATCGGGTTACTGCTGTGATCTTTATGCTTTCGGCTTCAACATGACAACTGTAACAGACAATCTGAACACCTGCCTTCGCAGCTTGCACAAGTGCCTCCTTAAACTCTGGCTGTTTCGCCTCATTTGGAAACACCCGATGAATTCCATTCATCTGAATCACAAAGGCAATTGTGCAATGGTAGCCTTCCTTTGCCGCGGTACACATTTATGGCATTTTTCAACAGCGCAGTGAAAAAGGCGTTCGATGCTTATAAGAAAGAGAACGGCTCTGACAAAAAGCATCCACGCATCAGCGAGCTGAACGCAGAGTATGCGATGCTCCTGGAACGAAAGAAAAGCTCCTATGCAGAGTACCGCAAGACCAAATCGGAAATGTGCAAAATAATGTACATTGCATCTGTAACTCTATGTGTGGACGATATATAATAATATTAAAGCGAATGATGAGAAAGTTCTAAATGCAAAAAGAAAGAGGAAGACAAGATGGCAGTATGGAGATTACAGGTGAATACAGGAGGCACAAATGTTGCCGACTATTGCTTGAAAAATCATGTCGCAGCAATGGGATGGAGTCTGCGTGAATTAACCCAGGCAGAACGTTCTGGGATACATACATTTTTGGATTACTGTAATCTGGCAAGAACGCAGTACAAATCATTCGACAGTGTATGCCGCATGGTAGAGGATGTGAAAGAAGGAGATCTCCTATGGATGCGCTCAAGAAATGAAGGGAAATACTATATTGCGAGAGTTAAGGCGAACAGTACATGGGTGTTTCGCGAGGATGCAGTACAGATGGATGCAGCGAATCAGTTGACCAATATAGATTGGTATCCAGCTACAGATAAGGCAGATGAAGAATCCGTTCCTGGTGCTGTGGCAACATCATTTATTATGGGTTCAACCATCCAGAGAATTAAGAAAAATGGAGTGGAAGAATACAGTCAGATGTTGTATAACCGTGTCCACGATTCAGCGCTGGATCTATTCAATTATCCCGATCCGGCTCTTTCATTATGTGAGAAGCATTTTTACAGCCTGCTTCAGCCGGAAGATGTTGAGGATTTACTTGCGCTGTGGCTGTATGATACGAAAGGCTACGTTTGCATTCCATCGACAAATAAAATTGCTACGCCAAAGTATGAGTGCGTTTTGGTTGATCCAAATGACCTGAACCGAAAGCATATTTACATTCAGGTAAAGAAGGGTGATGTTGATCTCAATACAGATGACTATTCCAGCCTGAATGGTGAAGTGTATTTGCTTACAACAGAAGGAAACGTTCAGAATGCACAGAAATATTCAAATGTGAAAGTAGCAGATCCAACGGTTATCTATGAATTTGCGATCAATCCGGATAAGTCTCATATCATTCCGGAGAATGTTTTATACTGGGTGAAGTTTCTGACAGAAATAGAAAATAATCGTTTGAAGTTTTCTGCGTGTAAAGGAATCATGTTTGATACGAATATCTCGTATTCAGATACAAATGAATCCGAGATGATTCTCGGAAACAAAATAGCGGCATATGGAGATGCCAAACGGTATATCGACAGCTTCCGCAAAGATGATTATGCTCTTTTTTATTCCAAAGGAAGAGGAATTATTGCAGTTGGACAGATAGTTACAGACACACCAACGGAAGTGGGTGATGAAAAATATCATAGTGTCAGAATGATTGTGCCGGAAAATTTCAATGGAGATGTTAAAGCATTGCCTGCTCTTTCTCCGAATGAGATTAAAACAATTTTGAAGCGGAATTTTTATTGGGCATCGACAATAAAAACACCGTTCCTTACAGGAGCGCAGGTTGAGATGTTGATTCGTGAACTGAAAAAGAAGCATGTCTAATGAGGCAGCAGAAGGGGGAGAAATAAGCAATGCCGTTGCAGATTATCAGAAATGATATAACAAAAATGAGAGTTGACGCAATCGTCAATGCTGCCAACACGTCTCTTTTGGGCGGCGGCGGTGTGGACGGTTGCATTCATCGTGCCGCCGGACCGGAGCTGCTTGCAGAGTGCAGTACGCTGCATGGCTGCGAGACCGGCAGCGCAAAAATCACAAAGGGATACCGACTGCCCTGCAAATATGTGATCCATGCAGTCGGCCCGCGCTGGCGGGATGGCAAGCATCGGGAGCAGGAGCTTCTGGAATCCTGCTATCGGACATCTCTGAACCTGGCAAAAGAAAATGGTTGTCAGTCGTGTGGCCTTTCCGCTGATTTCCTCCGGCATTTACGGCTATCCTAAAGACCAGGCTCTGAAGGTTGCAGTCGATACCATCGGCACATTCCTGCTGGAGAATGAGATGATGGTTTACATCGTTAGCTTTGATCGGAAGGCATATCAGATTAGCGGAAAACTTTTTGCTGATATCGCGGCGTACATAGATGACCGGTATGTGGAGGAACATACCGACAGACGGGCAGAACAGAGGCGGCGGCTCGAAGCATTGTCAGAGGAATCCTGCTTTGAAGCTGCACCTGCCCCGCTGCCGTCCGAAGCAATCTGTAAATCTTGCAGCAGTCAATCCTTGGAAGAGGCACTGGGACAGATTGATGAGAGTTTTTCGGAAATGCTGCTGTGGAAGATTGACGAAAGCGGCATGACGGATGCCCAGTGCTACAAGAAGGCAAACATTGACCGGAAGCTCTTCTCGAAGATCCGTTCGGATAAATTCTACAAGCCATCCAAACCTACGGTGCTGGCATTTGCCCTGGCTTTGGAATTGCCGCTTGCCCAGATGCAGGAGATGCTCGGCAAGGCAGGCTTTACCCTTTCCCATTCGAGCAAATTCGACATCATTGTAGAATATTTTGTCGAACGAGGAAACTACAATGTGTATGAAATCAACGAGGCACTGTTTGCCTTTGACCAGAGTCTGATCGGAGCATAAGGACAAAGAAATGTCGCTTTCCATGCGACCACTCCACAAAAGAAAATCGCTATACTATGGCTGTAAGGTACGAAACCGAGCAGCCATCGGCGGTGCGATTCATCACATTGGAAATGTTCACAAGTACGCAAGACCGGAGGATGTGCCGGAACACACCATGTTTGTAATCACTACGGACGGAATGGAAAATGATAGCCGCCGGTACAACAGCGAAAAAGTGAAGCAGATGATCGAGCGTCAGAAAGCAAAATACGGTTGGGAGTTTTTGTTCCTTGGTGCTAATATTGACGCAGTAGAGACAGCAAGTCAGTTCGGAATCGGCGCAGATCGTGCAGTCAACTATCGGTGCGACAGCGAAGGAACCGCGTTGAATTATGAGGTGGTCAGCGAAGCAATCAGCTCTGTCCGGTGCAGTGCCCCGTTGAACGCAGACTGGAAAAAACGTATAGATGAGGATTATAAAAAACGTGGAGGAAAATAGAAATATGCAGGCGTATACCTACGTTTCAAAAGGAAAATTCGAATTAAGAGAGAAGCCAAAACCGACCCTGATGCAGGAGCGGGATGCTATTGTCAAAGTGACACTCGCCAGCATTTGCTCCAGCGATCTGCATATCAAACATGGCAGCGTTCCGCGGGCAGTACCCGGGATCACGGTTGGCCATGAGATGGTGGGGATTGTGGAAGAGGTTGGAAAGGCAGTTACCAAGGTAAAACCGGGAGACCGGGTGACAGTAAACGTGGAGACCTTCTGCGGTGAATGCTTTTTCTGCAAGAAAGGGTATGTGAATAACTGTACAGATGAAAATGGCGGTTGGGCGCTGGGCTGCCGGATCGATGGCGGCCAGGCGGAATATGTGCGTGTACCCTTTGCAGATCAGGGACTGAATAAGATTCCGGATGGCGTTACGGATCGACAGGCATTGCTGGTGGGCGATGTTCTGGCTACCGGTTACTGGGCAGCGCGTATTTCAGAGATCTCAGGGCAGGACACGGTGCTGATCATCGGAGCCGGCCCCACCGGTATCTGTACCCTGCTTTCGGTAATGCTGAAAAAACCAAGACGGATTATTGTGTGTGAAAAGGATAAAAATCGTCTGCAGTTTATCCGACAGCATTATCCGGAGATTTTGTTGGTTTCTCCGGAGAAGTGTGAAGCGTTTGTACGGGCAAACAGCGATCATGGGGGAGCTGACGTTGTGCTGGAGGTTGCGGGGGCGGAAGCTACCTTCCGTCTGGCCTGGGAATGCGCGAGACCCAATGGTCTGGTGACGGTGGTTGCTCTTTATGATCAGGCACAGATCCTGCCGCTTCCGGATATGTATGGAAAAAATCTTACCTTTAAAACCGGAGGAGTGGATGGCTGTGACTGTGAAGAAACATTACGGTTGATTGCAGAGGGAAAACTGAACACAGAGCCGCTTATCACCCACACCTATCCCTTAGAAAGGATAGAGGAAGCTTATGAACTCTTTGAAGGTAAGAGAGATGGTGTAATTAAGGTAGCAGTAGAATGCTAAAAGAAGATATAGATAATTCCAATCATTAATGTACTATATATGATCAATCAGCCGAAGCGAGGAATAAACTTACGGATGAGGAAAAACGGTTAATGCAGTGCTTTTGCGGGACAAACTTTCGTGCATTCATAGCAGAGAATACACTCTGTTCCGTTTTTCCGCTTGCGGGTTTCCTTATTAACCTCCACGTTCATGGGGCAGACCTGCAGACACTTCCCGCAATGGACGCACTTATCCTCATCGCAGTGGACGCGCAGAAGAGAAAAATAGCTCATAGGTTTGAGAAAAACCGTAATGGGACACAGATATTTGCAGAACGCCCGATTATCTTGAAACAGGAAGGCAAACACAATACCGACAAGGTAATAAAGCGCATTCCCGGCAAGAAAAAGCCAGAACATCATTTGTTCCAAATGTGCCACCTGCATCAGAAAGAGCCCGGACACCAACGCCAGAGACAGAAAAAACATCACATAGCGAAGGATGCCCAGCTTTTCTTTTCGTGGCTTCTGCGGCTGATTGTAGGGCAGAAAGTCCAGCACCATAGCTGTCCAGCAGGCGTAACCGCACCAGCCACGCCCAAAAAGCAACGGTCCGAAAATTTTTGCAACCGCGTAGTGGATAGTTGCTGCTTCGAAAACGCCGAGAAACAGGTAGTACCAGAACCCTTCGATCTGCATATTTTCACGGGAAATCACGCCAAGGTACAGCAACATATAGCTGCCCACCGCCAACTGGACGAAATGCCGGGCATACCGTTTCCCGGCGGTAAACAGTGCCGTTCCAAGCCCAAGGCAGGCTCCGATGTAGCTGAAATTCAGCAGATAGAAAAAATTGTCCTTTGTGAGCCACAGCGTAACTGCCACTGCTTCAAACAGCAGAAACAGCAGCATAGATGGCACGTATTTGTGAAGTCTGTTTGGGATTTTCGTCATCTCTTTGATCCTCTGCTTTCTTATTTTTTCTCAATGCACGGACTGCCAGGCAGGTGCAAGAGCGTGTCTGGTATCTTAGCATAAGTATAGCAGAGAAATAAAAAAATAGTAATCAGATTCTTATAAAACATCTGCAAAAAAAGTGAAACGACTACAGGCGCAGACGGTTATGACCGCCTGCGCCTGTAATCGTTTGGAGTCATGCCAGACTGTTTTTAAAAGCTGTCTGGAAATGGCCTGGACTGGAAAAGTTTGATGTATTCCTATGCATAGGGTATAATGTCTTTAGGAAAAAAGATATGATTACGAAAACAAAATATTCCGCAAACATGATAGAGAAAGTAGGTATGCTATGAAAAGAAAAATTATGATTGCTGCAGTGGCAGCTGCTGTGATTTTTGCGGTGATTGCGATCCTTTCCGTTTTGGCGCAGACACCGGCATTAACCTGAGAAATCGAAATGATCTGCTGTGAAATTTCCGGCGGATCATGGAAGGATGGGAAAACTGGCGTTTCGCAAATGATTTTGGCTACTTTCATACAAAAAAATACTTTGAATATCAAGAAATCTATGCTACACTGATACTGCATGACAAAATAAAAGAAAGTGGGGATTGGAGTATGAGTGGTCTGTTTCGGGCTCTTCATCGGACAAAAGTATTTCGAAATCTGACGGAGCAGGAGTTTGCATGGGTTTTATATGATGTGGGAAATTCGGCATTTATTATGCTTGCCTGTTCGCTGATTCCGATCTGGTTTAAGAGTCTGGCAATCGGTACAGGGCCGGGAAAAATCAGTTCGGATCAGGCGACGGCGTATTATTCGATTGCCATTTCCATTGTTACGGTGGTGGTGGCACTGATCGGTCCTGTCTGCGGTGTGCTGGCGGATCGTAAGGATAAGAAAAAGATCTTTTTTACCACAACGGCAGGTCTTGGCATCACAGGATGTGTGCTGAATGGCGTTGCGACGAGCTGGGTGCTGTTTCTGGTCATTTATATTGTGACAAGAGTCTGCTATAATGCATCGCTGACGATTTACGATTCCATGCTGAATGATGTGACAACGGAGGAACGTATGGATGAGGTATCCTCCTATGGCTATGCGTGGGGATACCTGGGATCCTGCATTCCGTTTCTTGTAGCACTGATTGCTTATGTGTTGGGGCCGGATATGGTCGGGGTGCTGCCGGATTTTGTCTCTAAGATGATTGGCTTTTGCGTAACGGCTCTTTGGTGGCTGGTGGTGACGCTGCCGTTGCTGAAGGAGTATCGGCAGAAGAATTACGTGGAAATGAGAACGGTTACCGTCGGTCAGACATTTGGAAAAATATTCAGAACCCTGAAAAAAATCGCAGTTTCGGACCGGAAAGTATTTTTCTTTCTGATTGGATTCTTTCTCTATATTGATGGGGTTGGAACTATCATTGACAACTGCATCAACATCGGAACCGATCTGAACCTGAATACGGTCGGACAGGTTGTTTTCCTGCTTGCCACGCAGATTGTCGCTTTTGGAGGATCTCTGTTTTTTGCAAAATTGTCGCGGAAAAAAGACACGGTATCCCTGATTCTGATCTGTATCGCAGGCTATTTTGTCATCTGCCTCTATGCGCTGACACTGCGGACGCTGGTGCACTTTGCGATTCTGGCATTTGGAGTGGGATGCTTTCAGGGATCGATTCAGTCGTTGTCGCGGTCGTATTATTCCAAAATTATTCCGGCGGAGAATTCGGGAGAATATTTTGGCATCTACGATATTTTTGCCAAGGGCGCTTCCTTCCTTGGATCTGTAGTCATTGCAGTTGTAAAGCTGGCGGGAGGAACGATCAACGTAGCGGTTGCATGTCTGGCGGTTTTCTTTGCGCTTGGATTTGTTTTTCTGAAAATTGCAGACCATCAGCCGATGGCGGGTGAAAAATAAAAAATACACAGCATAAAAAATCTCAAAACCAGGAGAACAAGAGCGACTGGTTTTGAGATTTTTTGCTTTTGACTCCGGGGTTTCACAAAGAGAGGTTACGTGTTACGATAATCAGTGAGTCGGGCTGCCGGGAATGTGGCTGCCTGAAAAAAGCACAGACAGGCCAGATCCGGAAAGCCGGAAGAGTCGATCACAAGGATGCGTTTCTGGACACCGAGGAGCTGCACATTGGTACCAGACCCCATTACACTTCTATCTGCAGACCCCGATTGCACAGATTCATGATTACAGCATGGCGCAGTTTGAGCATTGGACGGAAGAAACATTCTCTGCCAATTTTCGCAAAATGTTGACGCTGGAACAATACCGCGATCCAAAACTTGCGCAGCTTCATCATGATTATCTGGCGGGTGGACCATTGGAATATATGGCGGCGATTTTTCGTAAGCTGGCGGATTCTGATCTGTGAGAAGAACCCGGAAGCTTTTGAAAAATTTGAAGCCGCATTCCCCAAAAAGGAAAAGCTGAAACTGCTGGGGCAGCTGTTCTGATTCGAGCGATAATGTTTGGCAGCAGAACGATGCTGAGGGGTAAGCAGGTGTGTGATAAAAGGAGAACAGGACAATGGGGGAATCCCGTGTCCTGTTTTTTTGCCCCTGAAAAGTGGAAATTTCCTATCCCCTCTGCATACAATACAGGTAGAGTATCTTTTCAAACCCGTTCAGAAAGGATGATCATTATGACGAAAGGCATTGTAAAAATAAAGAAAAACCGTGCATTTGTAGAGCAACAGAACGGCGAGGTGGAAGTGGCTTCCGGGCAGTATGTGTATCTGAAAGTGGAAAATTGCTGGATTCCGGTGGTGGTGCGGTATTCGGCGCGGAGGAAGAAGTGGTATTTTAAGTATCTCGAGGAAATCCCGGTCTGCGGGCAGAAGGTGCTGCTGAAGGCGTAGCCGGTAAAGGGCGTTTCACGTATGTTTAACATGTGTTTAATCTTTCTGAGTCAGAAATTCATTATGCAGCTCCTGGATTCTGCGCTGTTCGGCAGCTTCCTGTTTTTCACGCTCCGATCAATACGAAGATCCCGCAAGCAGAGCGCAGATCAGCGTCAGACCGAAAACAAGAAGAAAAGAATAAAGATATGGATGACCGGGATGATTTTCATGATTCATAGGAAGCCTGGCTTTCTGAATGTAAAATTCGTAGATAAGGATTTTCTGTGTCTAAAATTCAGTATAGCAAACGGAATTTTTCGCGTCAATGGAAAGGATTGGTTTTCTGATTTCCAAATTCATCATTTACACCGTCCCCAAAGTCTGCTAAGATAAAGAAAACTTCTTACCAAACGAGAAAACAGGAGTGATTTACATTGAAAAAGATTTTGTTTATCGCAACCGGCGGCACAATCGCTTCGAAGAAGACGGAAAATGGTTTGACTCCGCAGATTACGCCGGAGGAGTTATTGTCTTATATTCCGGAGGTGGAAGGCCTCTGTGAGATTACGGCGGTGAATCCGTTCAATCTGGACAGCTCGAATGTGGTTCCGGAGAACTGGAGCACGCTGGTGAAAGTGGCGAAGGAGCATTACGAGGATTACGACGGTTTCGTCATCGCGCACGGAACTGATACGATGGCGTACACCGCGGCGGCGCTTTCCTATATGATTCAGAATTCGGAAAAGCCGATCGTCATCACCGGAGCACAGCGGCCGATCAATTTGGATATCACGGATGCAAAGACAAACCTGTCCGACAGCTTTTATTACGCCTGTGATGATGCATCCCAGGGTGTACAGATTGTGTTCGACGGAAAAGTCATCGCGGGAACGCGCGCGAAGAAGGTGCGGACGAAGAGCTACAATGCCTTTTCCAGCATCGATTTCCCGTACCTTGCGGTAATACAGGACCGCAGGATTCTGCGGTATCTGCCGATGCTGCCGTATGAAAAGCCGGTTCGTTTTTATGAAAACTTAAGCGATAACGTTTTTCTCTTGAAACTGATCCCGGGAATCAGCCCGGTATTGCTTCCGGCGATTTTTGAGCACTACGATGCGATCATTGTGGAGAGCTTCGGTGTCGGCGGTATTCCGGCGAGCATCAAGGAGCCGTTTTACGAGCTCTGCCAGAAGTACCCGGAAAAACTCATCATCATGTGTACCCAGGTTTCTCACGAGGGAAGCGATATGACCGTCTATGAAGTCGGCCATGAGATGAAAACCCTGTGCAACATTCTCGAGTCATACGATATGACCCCGGAGGCAGTCGCAACTAAAACCATGTGGCTTCTCGGCAACCGTCCGGATGATCATGAGAGCCGGGAAAAAGCATTCTATAAACCGATCAACTACGATACGGTCTGGAAATAAGAAAAAGAAAGACGGCAAAAAGGCTGTCACGGTCCGCAGGAAAGAAATGTTTCTGCTGGCTGTGAACGCCTCTTTTTCTTTTTGAGGAAAAAGAAATTTTCCACAAAATTTTCAGATAGTACGGACGCAAAATTGATTTTTATTGGAAGAATTGTGCAAATTTCATAGAAAAATCAGAAACAGGTTGACATCTTTTGAACATTTTAGTAGAATTGAATTCATGATGCAGTGCGGAAAACGGCGGATTTTGGATGACGAATCCAACCGCTGGTTACAGTTACAACATATGTGTGAACGATAACGATTTCGGAGGTGCATGCATGAAACGGTTAAGGTTTACAGCAGATATGACAAAAGAACAGAAGCGAAACACCGTTGCAAAGCAATGGTTCAGAACGTCCGCGAACACGGCCTTCCGTGCCACGTATCCTTCACCGCAGGCACCTACGTATGCAACTGTGTCATGTACAATGTGCTTCACCTGTGCGCAACGAAATATCCGAACATCCGCGCAGGCTTCATCCACGTACCGTTCGCATGCGAGCAGGTAGTCGGAAAAGCAAGCACCATGGCAAGCATGCCGCTGGAAACGATTGCAAAATCTCTGGAATACTGCATCGAGGTAGTCGTAACCAACAAAGAAGAAGTAAAAGAAGCAATGGGAACTACCCACTAAAACAGACTTTCAGACCGTCGTACCGGAATTTTGGTGCGGCGGTCTGCTTTTTTTGCTATTTTCTCTTTTGCAAACCATATTTTTTGTGATACAATAAGATTCGTCAGAATTTTTATGCGAAAGGAACGAAAGAAAATGGAACAGGGTAAAATTTTTAAATTTCATAATGACCTTGATACAGACCAGATCATCGCATCCCAGTATCTGCTTCTGCCGAATCTGGATGAGATGAAAGGTCATGCGTTTGAATCGTTAGATCCGGACTTTGCAAAAAAAGTAAAATCGGGAGATTTTGTCGTAGGAGGAGAAAACTTCGGCTGCGGTTCTTCAAGAGAGCAGGCACCAGGCGTCTTAAAAGCACTCGGCGTGCAGGCCGTCATCGCAAAATCCTTCGCCAGAATCTTTTTCCGCAATGCCATCAACATCGGTCTCCCGGCGATTGTCTGTAAAGACCTGCCGGATGCCGTAGAAGACGGGGACACCATGGTCCTCCATATGTCCGAGGGAACCGCAGAGGTGAACGGCAAAACGTACACCTGTACCAAACTGCCGGAATATATGCAGAACATACTGAATCAGGGAGGCTTGATTGCTTCTTTGAACCGCGAGGAGGAGTAAGAACCATGGGAATGACAATTGCAGAGAAAATTATCGCCGCTGCAGCCGGCGTTCCGGAAGTAAAGCCGGGAGATATCCACACCGTAACACTGGATCGTCTGATGAGCAACGACGGAACCACCCATCTGACGGTTGATATGTACCGCAACAAATTAAACCACCCGCACATTGCGGATCCGAAAAAGCTCGTTTTCATCGTCGACCACAACGTGCCGTCCGACAGCCCGAAAACAGCAGCATCCCAGAAAAAGATGCGTGATTTTGCAAGAGAGAACAACATTGACTTCTGGGAAGGAAAAGGTGTATGCCATCAGGTGATGATTGAGAACTATGTCCGCCCGGGCGAGCTGATCTTCGGCGCTGACAGCCATACCTGCTCTTACGGAGCACTCGGCGCATTCGGCACCGGTGTCGGCTGTACCGATTTCCTGTACGGCATGGTAACGGGAACTTCCTGGGTACTCGTACCGGAAAGCGTAAAATTCAATCTTGTAGGAAAACTGCCGGAGGGCGTTTATGCGAGAGACCTGATCCTCACCATCATCGGCGAGGTCGGCGCAAACGGATGCAACTACCAGGTGATGGAGTTTACCGGTGAGGGTGCAAAGACTTTAAGCATCAGCGACCGTATGGCACTTTGCAACATGGCAGTTGAGGCCGGCGCCAAGACCGGTATCTTTGAGGCAGATGAGAAAGCCATCGAGTACCTGAAAGAGCACGGAAGAGAGCCAAAAGAAGTCTTCCACAGCGACCCGGATGCAAAATACGTCCGAGAGTATACCTTTGACCTCTCCAAAGTCCGCCCGGTTGTTGCAAAGCCAGACTTTGTGGACCGCGTTGTTCCGGCAGAGGAAACGTGCGGAACGCCAATCAATGAGGCATTCCTTGGTTCCTGCAACAACGGAAGAATCGAAGACCTCCGTGTCGGCGCAGAGATCATCCGCGGAAAGAAGGTCGCAGAGGGTGTCCGTTTCCTCGTTGTTCCGGCAAGCCAGACGATCTACCGTCAGGCATTAAAAGAAGGCATCATCGACACCTTCATGGAGGCCGGAGCCATCGTCATGAACCCGAACTGCAGCGTCTGCTGGGGAAGCTGCCAGGGTGTCATCGGCGAGA
>OGZP01001625.1_pt1 | contig 15824 bp, 19 predicted proteins | sample 1576811 | NCBI WGS metagenome assembly OGZP01 (sample SAMEA3541553, study PRJEB24748) | human gut metagenome | biome: human gut; feature: human-associated habitat; material: faeces | place: China | collected 2012
GAATCAGCGTACTACAAGGCAGAGTATTCTGGGGAGGAGCACTTTCCGGACGCGATACAAATGCAGTCAATAAAACCGTAAGCGGCCTTCTGAAACTGCTTAGCCCTGGAAATGATGAAATTTCTGACGAGGATATGGAATGGGCCGTGCGGGTTGCGCTGGAATCAAGAAGACGAGTAAAGGAACAACAAAAACGTATTGGCTCTGTCGAATTTCGGAATACTCATTTCAGTTACGTACTAGGTACAGAGGGAATAGAAAAATTTGTATCTACTCCAGAACTTCAAACTGAAAATAGCATAGGCACAGATCCACTTGAGCCTGGGCAGGTTTGGACGATTTCTCCAGGTGGTGGTGATGAGTATCCTGGGCTCTATCGTATAGAAGTTAATGAGGGACCAGGCTCTGGAGTGAAAATTCTTAATAAACCGACCCCTCCAGCATTCAAAGAAAGTATGGGATATGCTGAACAAAATTTGTATGTCCGGGCTATGCAGTTAGTTGGGGATAAAGACCCAAGACAACATGAATTTACGGCACAGCTTAGGGCTTTTGACGCTTCAAAATCTGGGGCAAAGATTGGTGTGGCCTCGCTTATTGCATTATGTACCGCTTTACTTAAAAAAAGTGTTCGTGCTGGAGTTATTGTCGTTGGCGAAATAAATCTTGGTGGATCAATAGAGATTATACATAATGCTGTTTCAATTGTCGAAATTGCAATTGAAAAAGGTGCATCAGTAATATTGATGCCGGTGTCGTCACGCAAGCAACTTTTTGACTTGTCAGACGATATGGCCACGAAAATAGATGTTCAATTTTATTTAGATGCCAGAGACTCTGTTATAAAATCAATATCTGAATAACATATATATTGTACTGTTCATTTAGTATGATTTATGGTCTATATGCAAATGCACAAGAGCTCATATCGCTAAAGCAATAACGGTATGAACTCTTTTATTTTTATAACTTTTTTGGGGAGATGCTATGTAGATTTAAAATACCTGTCAAAAAGCCACTGTTTATAAAAATACCTCCGTGCTAATGCCTGTGAATATATATTTTTCAGTCATAAATGCACGGAGGTAAAGATGAAAAAACTGACCCAGACAGAGCGACTTATTGTGGGGCTCCTCGCCCGCGGGGTACGGCCTAAAAGAAATTGCGGAAGTTCTCTCTATCTCCTACGGCACGGTTCGTTGGCATCTTGAAAATTTGCGGGCAGGCTTTTTTGTGCATACTACACGCGAATTACTGCTAAAAATTAATACACCTCGATCTACTGAGGCAGCGCAGTCAATAAAATTGAAGCTGTCGCCGCGAGGAAGACAGGTATTAAATTTATTCATGCGTAGTTTTACATATCAGCAAATTTCTTTACAATTGGGCATGAGTGTAAGTGGAGTTCGTAGACACTGTGAGAAAATGCTATGGAAAAATGGATGTGAATCTATGATTGAGCTAATTGCAAAGTATAAGCTGTATGAAGAGCATGAATAAGTCTGAGGTCTTTGCACTCTGAAAACTAATAAATACAGAGGTAGTCATGACACAGATTGCTTTGCAACCAGAAGATGAATTTCGGCAACTGCTATTATATAAACTTCCACCGATTATAGCTAGGAAGGATGTAGAGCACCAGCTTGGTGGCATAATAACGTCTAAAACACTTGCTAACGCTGATTCGTTAGGTGATGGCCCTTTGGGTGCTTTTCAGGTAGGCCGGAGTGTTGTGTACCCAACAGAATCACTTGTAAATTGGCTGATAGATAAGATGGGCGTATCACGGCTTAAAAACAATCTTAAAGAGCTTTAGGCGGCTTTAGATTATGTACAGCAGATCGTGTGGCATCGGGTATCAAATGAGCATAGCGCATAGTCATGGTGATAGTTCTATGCCGCATCAATCGTTGGATGCGGTATATATCTTCACCATTACAAGCCAACCAGCTTGCGAAGGTATGCCGAAGACTGTGAAACACGATCCGTCTGACTCTATCATCGGGCATTATGCCATCGTTAAGTCCTATGGAATCCACAAGAGCCCTAAACGCATGGGTCAGGCTTGTGCACATACTACCATCTATAATTGGAGGAAAGACCAAACCCGTTGGAACTTCTTTTTTTTGTTGCTTCCAGCGTTCTTTGAAAATGCCAAGTGCAGCATTGTTCAACGGAACTTTTCCCCCCGGCTTGCGGTGCGCTTCATCGCGCACCGTGAGCATAGCATAAGCCATATCCACATACGGCCATTCCAATCGCTGAAGTTCTCCAAGCCGCAATCCGGTATTCAGCGAGAGAACAATACAGTCATGCAAATCTCGGTTCGGCAGTTTTTTGGCAGCACTTACCAAGGACTTCGCCTCATTGGCAGTCAAAAAACGCTCACGAGAATTTTTGATGGGAGGGATTTTGACCCCTCTGACAGGGTTTTGGCCGGTAAAAATTGTCGTTCCCGCCAGTTTCGTGAGACTTGCCAAGGTAAATGTATAGTTAATAATACTGCGGTATTGTTTGACGGTAGACGGAGCCGCACCAGCCGCAACCAGGCTGTCAATAATAGCTTGAATATCTTCTCGCATGATGGCAGAAAGAGGCTTCATGCCGATAGCGGGTCTAATAATTTTGTTAAAACGCTGTTCGTCTGTGAGCCAGCTTCGCTTGGTTCGTTTGGCTTCAACCATGTAAACGCGTTCAAAGAAGTCTTGGAAGGACATATTGGAGATGCTCTCTTCGGATGCTTCCTTCTCGGCGGCAGCTCGCTCAGCGGCAGTTTTTTGCCGCATTTCAAAGAGGCTCTGAGGCCCAATGCCGGTTTTTCTGTTCTCTTTGACTTTATTCAGCACGTTATGAGCTTTTTCTGCATTCCATTGTTCGGTCGCCCATCCCATGCCTTCCTCGGCAGTGCGACCGTCTTTTTTATAGCGTATGGAGTAGTAACGATCTGGTTGCCCGTTACGCTGTTTACGGGTAGGGTGCTCGTAGTAGCGGACTCCAGGGTACTGTGTCTTGATTTTAAGTTTTTTCATGCCCCCACTATGCCCCCACTTTTGGGGGAAAACAAGGGTGCCCCAGGGAACATTGATATGGTCTATCATACTGAAATTATTATCCCTAGGAAGTTGAGGGAACTTTGCAATCAGATTCAGGGTCTAGTGAAGGTTCCTTCATGGGAGTTCGAGTCTCCCCTTCGGCACCATTTTTTAAAGCCGTTTCAGTAACATGCTGTGACGGCTTTCTTTTTTTGTTTGAAGCCGTTGCGTGAAGGACTGAAAAGCCCTGCATGAGAGCAAAGTGTGCCACTTTGTGCCACAAGCTAGGGTCAGGACTCGTTATTTTCAAGGGAAGGAAAATAGGGTATGCAGGAGGCACGGAGGTGTCCCATGCGTCCCCTATTTTATCTTTCCGAAAGTCAGTTGGAGCGTATCAAACCGTTCTTTCCCCGTTCTCACGGTGCTCCCCGTGTGGATGACAGGCGTGTCGTCAGCGGCATTATCTACGTCATCAAGCACGGACTTCAGTGGCAGGATGCACCTGATGAGTACGGCCCCACAAAACGCTGCACAATCGCTTTGTCAGGTGGAGTAGGCTCGGTGTTTTCAATAAAATTTTCATTGAGTTGGCAAATGAACCACTTTTTGATGGCTCCCTGGTGATCGACTCCACTCATCTCAAGGCTCACCGCACAGCGGCAAGCCTGCTCAAAAAAGGCATTCTCCACGTCTCATCGGTCGAACAAAAGGTGGCCTGAATTCCAAACTCCATATTGTTTGTGACGGGCATAGGCGTCCCGTCCTGCTTTTGCTGACTGAAGGGCTGGTCAGCGAACAAGGGGCAGCCATCCTCCAGCACCCCCTCCCCGATAACAGTACGTTTCTGGCAGACGGAGGCTACGACGCAACGTGGTTACATGAATTTCTGAAAGCCAGAGGGATGACGGTCTGCATGCCACCCCGAAAAAACAGAAGTGAAGCATTTCCCTTTGACAACACGCTGTATAAGCAACGGTATCTTATTGAAAATACATTCACCAGGCTGAAGGACTGATGACGTATCGCGACCCGGTATGGCCGCTGTGCCCATATCTTTTTCTCAGCTATCTGCCTTGCTGTTATCGTTATCTTTTATCTTAATTAATGAGTCCTGACTCTAGCCTGATGTAAGAGGATACGCCATGCGGCAGATTTCTACCAAAGATGTTGAAAATATCCGAATTGGACAGGCAGAAAACCTCAGCGCGGGAACAGGGTGTACGGTTGTCATTTGCGATAGAGGCGCGCCGACTGGGCTGGATATTCGTGGAGGTGGACCCGCAACGCGAGAGACAGGCCTGCTTTCCCCTCTTGCAAGCGCCGACAAAATACACGCGATTGTGTTGAGCGGAGGAAGTGCGTTTGGTTTGGACGCGGCTGGTGGGGGGGGATGCGTTATCTGGAGGAACGGCTCATCGGGTTTGACGTGGGAGTGACCAGGGTACCCCTTGTATGCCAATCGAGCTTGTTTGATTTGACCGTTGGAGATTGTGCTGTCCGTCCCGATGTCCATATGGCGTATGCCGCCTACGTCGCTCAGAAAGTAGGGTGGGGGCGCGTCACCCGTTCTGGGCACCGCTATCCCCCCTCCGAACTGGACGTGCGCCTTTCAATGCATCCGGCTCTCCATCATGTTCTTTTGCTTTACTTATCGCACGCCAGTCAGGCAAACCGGAGCCGTGCAACTCATTATGGCAATCCAGACATAGGATCATGGTCTTACGACGCATTTCACTCATTATCCTTTTCCATAATGCGATGCCTTTTTCCAAATCTTTCATCCCTTTGACATGGTGAACACGCATATAACCATCCTTCTTTCCACAATATTCACATACACTTGCATCCAGTCTACGGACGAGTTCCGTTCGGCTGAGTGTGTACCACGCCGTTGTGGGCTTTGTGTCTGTTTCATTCATGGTTAGGATTGGCTTTTTGTGTCTTGCCAGTCGAAAGAGCGTATAGTTTCTTGGTTTTCCTTGTACCTGTACTGTGACTCCATATCCACCCTGATTGGGCAGGCGTAGTTTCTGCATTATCTTGGGAGTGCTGGTTTTATGCTTGTGCGCCAATGTGGCGAAAAAGCTAAACTGCGCTATTGCTATAAGTTTTGACAGGCCTCTTTTATAGCCTGTGCCAACGCATAGTAATTTGCCATTCCCAACATTTCAGCATTGTATGTCAAAATGATTTCTGCATCGCTCCTGTGCAGGAGCTTTAACCTTGAATGTACACGCACACCTTTTCCATCATAATTTCCATACTCATGCTTTTTGCAAAATTTAGCCAGCCGTTTAGTCAGTGTCAAATTGGTCTTTGGCGTGAATTGTACGCATTTGTGCACGTAATGACTGTGTTTGCTGGTACAAATCATCCAAGGTAAAGTAAGGCTTATACCCTTTCTTACCTTGTTTTTTAAGGTGAATCATGCCTCTGGTGCTTTCCAGCCGACTTTTCAATACCACATATTCTGGGTTTGATGCTCGCTGATTACCCTTGTGAAAGGTATTTATCATATTTTCCATAAACATATCGAGTTCATGGAGATAGACATTAGCGAGTATGGGAGAAATCACTCCCCCCTGAGGTGTGCCGCTATGTGTGGGATTCCATTTCCAATCCTGCACATAGCCAGCTTTGAGCATCAGGTGCACCAGCGTGATAATACGTTTGTCATCTATCTTCTTTTCCAGTATTTTCAGCATGTTTTGATGATCAATATTGTCAAAGAAGCCTTTGATAGCAAACTCTATTATCCACTTGACCCCGTTCCATTGATTTTTTGCTTGCATAAGAGCGGTATGGCAGCTCTTTTGGGGTCTAACCCCATGAGAATTCCGTAAAAACACAGGCTCATAGATCTGTTCCAAAAGAATTCTGACAACCTCCTGTACCAGCTTGTCATCTCCGGTGGGAATGCCAAGAGGGCGCCATTTTCCATTCTTTTTGGGAATGCATGTACGCCTAACTGGTTTAAAATGGTATTCTTTAGCATAGAGTAACCTTATCAGGTGATTTACCCTGTCCATCGAGAAGCCGTCCAAGGTGTTGCTGGTCGTGTCCTTGGTGACGGCTCCCTTATTGGTGTAAAGGTTGATATCCGTCTGTTTCCACAGAACTTCTGGATTCCCCAAAAGTCTAAAGAGACCATTGATTCTTTTTCCTTTGCGCGATACTTTTGCAATGGATTCTACTGCCTTAATCGTAGTTTCGGCACACATTAGCGATACCTCCTTTCAGGTTTGTAGTATCACAAACATTACTACCTTCCTTCCCCCTGAATATTTTCAATTTCGTCATGTTCCCATGTAATTATATGAAAAATCCAGAACCGATTGAATACGGCTTGCACTCCCCATTACGGGATACGTTGGGTACTATGAAGGCTCCGTTGCCATACAGGTGTTTACATAACAAATCACCAGATTAGGCAATCCCGTGCTTTCACACAGTTGAGATGCGTCGTATTTAGGTGCCCCGTTCGTCTTTTCCCCCTATAGGGGATGTGCCGGATTTGGCAGGTAATCTTTCCTTCATTCTTTGAAAGATACTATCCGTAGCAACGCATCAATCGTCCTGCGTTGTTGCCGACCGAAAGGCCACTCAAACTGGGGTTCAGGCAGTGTAGTTTTCACCATGTACGACTTGTGTTGACGGTAAGGCTGAATGTGACGATTTTATTCCCTTTCCGCCTTTTCCCAAGATGCTATGTTCACGTTCCGCTTTCGCAGTTTCAGCCGTTTCCGGCACCGCTAACTTGGGTACACACACTCACCTACTGAGCGGAATCTTTAGATTCACTCAACTTATGCGCTTGCACGGCGCACAAGGAAACTATCGAGACGGATACGGTGCGGGTATAGGGGCAACGGTCGGAAAGTATCGGGGTATGAGCTGTTCATGAAATCCGGTATCGGAAGCCATGTCGTCCAGATTGGTGAGCTGAAGGTTGGAGCACTGGTTGGAGTAAACGCGCTGGGTGACGTTTATGACTGGAAAACGGGGAAAAGGACGGCTTTCGTCCAACCGTCGAGGATATGTATGCGGGCTATGCGGCCATAGAAAACAAGTTTACCGGAAACACAACCATCGGTATTGTCATGACAAACGCTTGTTTCGATAAGTCCAGACTCTGTAAAATCGCTGGAATGGCACAAAATGGCCTTGCCCGCTCCATACGCCCCGTACATACGTCAGCTGACGAAGACAGCGTTTACGCCATGTCTGTTGGCTCTGTTCAGGCTGACATGGATATGGTGGGTACGCTGGCTGCCGACGTCATGTCGGAAGCTATTTTGAGTGCAGTAAAAAATGCTGAAACAGCGTATGGTTATATTTCCGCAAATGATTTTTTAACCGAATATTGACATCCTTCCTCCGCCTAGGCAAGAGAAGGAAGTCAAACGATAGATAAATGATAACGCGAAAGACTACGACTATACCAGCAAATTCCCCTAAAGTAGTCTTCGGGGGGAGCTATGAAAAACAAAATTGACGAAATAAGTTTGGATAATGCCCACAGGTTGTTTTATTCCGGTGTTCTCGACACCATGGAAGTCGGTACGACCAAGGGACTCCAGCAGATTCATAAATACCTGTTTGAGGGACTGTACGATTTCGCGGACGTTATCCGTGAGGTATTTCCAAGGGCAACTTCGTTTTACCAATTCCCTGTATCTGAAAGAAGCCCTTGCTGCCATTGAAAAATGCCTGAATATACGTTTGAGAAAATCATCGCTAAATACGTTGAAATGAATATCGCCCATCCCTTTATGAAAGGGAATGGGCGTTCTACACGTATCTGGTTGGACATGATTCTGAAAAAGAGCCTTCAAAAGGTTGTAAGGTTGGCAGCGAATAGATAAAGACCGTTACCTGCAAGCGATGGAAAGAAGTCCTGTCAATGACCTAGAATTGCGTGTACTCATCCAGCCGAACCTGACGGAGAGGATTAATGATCGCGAAGTTATATTCAAGGGAATTGAACAGTCCTACTACTATGAAGGATTCAGAACAGGTTAGAATTTTTTATAAATTTATATATGGGGTATAGTATATATTATGAGAGGTTTGTCATGAGTGTGCACTCTTTAATAGAATCATGGCTTTCGGAGACAACCCTTGTGATGGGAGGTTCCCGCACATTGAATGGACGGCTTTTGTTCCATGCCCTACGGGGACATTACCCTGACTTTCGCGGTTCCTGAAGAAGAGGCGTTCTTTGTACTGTACACTCCGCTTATGCCCGTAAGCGGAGTCAATGAGAAGATATTGTCCCGTTTTTTCCAGCAATTGTTGGTCTTTCAACTGCGGGGAGATCTGCTCCCCTGGTAGGGCTTTCGGCATGGATGTCGAAGATACCTTGGTAAGCTTAGTCGGTCAGTATCGGACACATGGGTTGGACTCAGCGACTTTTGATGCGCTGCTGCGTGAAGCGGCAGCCGGGGCTGAAGTTCTGCGTGGTAGGCTGGAGACATTGTTTGCGGAGCTTTCTGAAGAGAACGTGGGAGCTTTCGCATCTGTTCATCCGGAGCAAACGCCACCTTCTGTTCAGCCTAGCGGTATTCAGGTCGAATTCCGGAAAAAGTTATCGTCGATGTGCAGCGTGGCGTTGTGAGTTATGTCGGAACAGGTTCCTTCAGTCTGGAAATCACTCACAGCCTAGATGAGAGCGCCGTTGCTGAGTGTAACGCTGCAGGAAAGGGCAGGCCACCTTCCGGCAGCAGCTTCAACCCCACAAACATCGTTATTGACGAAGGTAGGATAAGGAAAGTTTCGCACATTCGTAAAATGGAGGTGGCTCCTCAAATCGGTTAGAGTTTTGTTGCCAAACGAACCCATCCGAAAAAAAGGAGCCACTTCATGGAGAGTAGCAAGGACTTCGGAAAAAGGAAGGACGAGTCATTCAGGTCAACGAGGGTGAGCTCAAAAAGCATGTATCGGAAATCGTTCGGGAGAGCGTGGAAGATACCCTGAACAGCTTGTTGGAGGCGGAAGCGGACAATCTCTGCCAGGCAAGGCGTTACGAGCGCAACGCAGAGCGTGCCAGTACCCGGGCAGGACATATACGAGGAGTTTGTAGACGACGTCAGGGGAAGTGAAGCTGAAGGTTCCCAAGCTTCGCAATCTGCCTTTTGAAACGGCCATTATCGAACGATACAGGAGGCGGGAGAATTCTGTGGAAAAAGCTCTGGTCGAAATGTATCTGGCTGGTGTTTCCGTCCGCCGTGTGGAAGATATCACCGAGGCCCTTTGGGGCAGCAGGGTCAGTTCCTGCACCATCAGTGAGCTGAATCAAAAGATTTACAAAAACATCGAAGAATGAAGAAACAGTCCTTTGGAGAGTATGTATCCCTATGTGTTTGTCGACGGGATATGGCTTGGGGAGGGGCTGTCCAGTCGGTGTCGGTACTTGTCGCCATCGGGGTCAACAAAGAGGGATATCGTGAAATCTTCGGTGTAGCGGAAGGCAGCCGTGACGATGCGGAAAGCTAGAGGAATTTCTTTCGTTATTTGAAACAGCGAGGTTTCCAGAATGTCCGTCTCATCGTGTCAGACAATAGTACCGGAAGACTGGATGCCATAGGGGATTTCTTCCCTGAAAGCCGTTGGCAGCGTTGTGTGGTACACTTCTACCGGAATGTCCTGAATGCTGTTCCTGCGGGAAAATCTAGAGCGGTTTCCGCCATGCTAAAGGCTATCCACGCCCAAGAGGAAAAGAGGCCGCTCAGCAAAAAGCGGAACAGATTTCCGCAAAACTCAAGGCGCTTCGTTTGGAAAAAGCCGCCCGCATTGTCCAGGCAGGAGCCGAGGAAACTTTCTTTTTCTATGAGCTTCCGTCCAATCACTGGCGTCATATCCGGACGAATAACCCTCTGGAGCGACTTAACCGTGAAACCCGACGGCGTACAAGAGTGATGGGAAACTTCCCGGACGGCCACTCGGCCTTAACATGAAAATTTTCGCTGAACTCGACTGAGGAAGTATCTACCGATTGGGCCACTTAATGTGCGAAAAATTCTGAACGTTACCTTTATTTTTTATAAATGATTGTCTAAGCTTGTTGACGGGGAGTTCGGATAGTTTCAAATTTTCGATCGAAAATGTTTGATTGGTAGTATTCTGATACTGTACAGATGATTTTAGCATTTTTGAATATATGCAATTATATATGTACTTGCTTGTTTTTAATAAACTACATTTTGTATTGGGAAAATAAATGGAAATGATATCTGTTTTAATGGCTAGTTACAATTATCAAGTGTATATGGAAGAAGCGATCAAGAGTATTCTTGGGCAGACATGGAAGAATTTTGAACTGTTTATTATCGATGATGGCTCGAAAGATAATTCAATAGAATTAGCTCATTCGCTTGCAAAACAAGATTCTCGAATACATGTATTGCAACATTATGATGGTAAAAATCATGGACTTCCGGAAACATTGCTTCGTGGTCTTAATGAAGCACAAGGAGAATGGATTGCTTTTCTCGAATCTGATGATTTCTGGGAACCGACGTGTTTAGAACAACGTATGAAAGTTGTTCAGCAGACTGGAGCAGATGTCGTATTTAATGCAATTCGTCCATTTCCTATGCCGGGAGCAGATACGGGGTGGTTTAATACATATGTTCCTCGTGTCATGCGGGAACATGCGCATCGGAGTCTTCAAGCTGAAGGGGCATACTCCTTACAAACTTCTTTGCTAGTGGAAAACAAGATTCCAACTTTTTCCTGCGCCATGCTTAGAGCAGAATGCCTACGAAAGTGTTCCTTTACAGCCCCTGTCCCACGCTGGTTGGATTGGTGGATTTGGATACAAGTTGCTCAAGAACACTTGTTTGCTTTTGTCCCAGATGAGTTGACGTTATGGCGTTTGCATGCGGGAAGCTATAATCATAAAATTGCTTTTGGGCATTATATTCAGGATAATATGCGTCTTTGGAATGGCTTCAAACAATTACAAAATTTTTATAAAAAATCAGGAAAAACATATGGTTATTGGTTTCTTCTAGGCCCGTTCTGGGTCCGGCTGCTTGCCCGTTTCGGCATGATCGCGTATCAGTCAGGAATATTAGGAACACTCAAACAAATACGTAACCGTATTCGTTAACTGTGAGGAAAAGATGGCTACATTGCTCGTAACTGGCGGTGCCGGTTTCATAGGATCGTGTTATGTTCTAGCTCGTTGTGCAGCTGGTGACACGGTCGTTAACTTGGATAAGTTAACCTATTCCGGAAATTTAGGAAATCTTGTATCATTGCATGGCTGTCCGAGGCATATTTTTGTGCACGGAGATATCGGTAATGCGGAGCTTGTTGAGTATCTTCTCAAGAATTATCAGCCGAATGCCGTGATCAATTTTGCCGCTGAAAGTCATGTGGACCGTTCTATCATCGATCCAGAAGCCTTTGTTCGTACCAACGTATTAGGAACATGTACTCTTTTACGTGCCGTCAAAACATGGTGGAGCGAGTTGGGCATGAATGAGAAAGCCGCATTTCGTTTTCTACATGTGTCTACTGATGAAGTGTTTGGGGCGCTGCAGCCCGGCGACCCCGCCTTCACGGAGATGACGCCGTATAGTCCTAATAGCCCGTATTCCGCCTCAAAGGCTTCCAGCGATCATTTTGTTCGAGCCTTCCATGAAACCTATGAATTCCCTACACTGCTCACAAATTGTTCGAATAATTACGGACCGCGCCAGTTTCCCGAGAAACTTATACCTTTGGTAACGCTCAACGCGCTGCTTCGCAAAACACTTCCTGTGTACGGAACCGGTTCTAATATTCGTGACTGGCTCCACGTTGAAGATCACTGCACTGCTATCCAGCGCGTACTCGAAGCTGGAAGAGTAGGACAGACCTACAATATCGGTGGTAATTCCGAGCGTACCAATCTTGAGGTCGTTCATGGTATTTGCGATGTGCTTGATTCGGTGCGACCTTCTGCCGAAGGGCCTTATGCCGACTTGATCAAATTTGTGAAGGATCGTCCTGGACATGATTTTCGCTATGCCATTAACTGTTCGAAACTTTCTTCTGAACTTGGCTGGCAACCGATGCACACTTTTGAGGAAGGCCTGAAAGAGACTGTTCTTTGGTATCTTGATAATGAGACATGGGTACACAATGTCCAGAGCGGCGATTACCGTAACTGGATGCAGACCAATTACGCAGGTAGGAGTTAGTTATGAAAAATTGGAAGGGAATCATTCTTGCGGGAGGATCGGGAACCCGTCTTTACCCACTTACACGAAGTGTCAGTAAACAGCTCATGCCTATCTATGATAAGCCAATGATCTATTACCCTTTGTCTACGTTGATGTTAGCGGGTATCCGGGAAATCGCCGTTATCTCTACCCCAGAACATCTCCCTTTATATCAGGAGTTGCTTGGTGACGGAAGGCAATGGGGCTGCTATTTTGAGTACATTGTGCAGGAACGTCCGGAAGGTTTGGCACAGGCTTTTCTGCTGGCGGAAGAATTTATCCGTGACTGCAACACCTGCTTGGTGCTCGGTGATAATATCTTTTTCGGTCAAGGCATGGGTAATCTGCTGGAAACAGCTATGCAGCGCGATACAGGGGCAACCGTGTTTGGCTACCATGTCCGTGATCCCCACCGGTATGGGGTTGTAGAATTCGACCAAAATCATCGTGTTCTCAGCCTTGAAGAAAAGCCGAAAGAACCCAAGTCCAACTTTGTCGTGACTGGTCTTTATTTCTATGATGCTGATATAGTGGATATTGCAAAACAGGTTAAACCTTCCGCGCGTGGAGAGCTTGAAATTACTGACGTTAATAATTTATATCTAAAGCGTGGGGAGCTACACGTCGAACTGATGGGGCGTGGAATTGCTTGGCTTGATACCGGTACGCATGACTCTCTTTTAGAAGCTGGCTCCTTTGTGCAGGCCGTCGAAACTCGTCAGGGGCTTAAGATTGCCTGTATCGAGGAAATCGCCTGGCGTAAAGGGTATATTTCTTCCGATGAGGTTCGTCAACTTGCCGAACCCATGGCTAAAAATAGCTACGGACGATATTTAATTGAACTTGTCGAATAATGGAAGTGATACATGGAAGTGGTGCAGACTGCTATTCAAGGTGTGATGCTTATCAAGCCAAAAGTGTGGAGTGACTCCCGTGGTTACTTCGTTGAAACGTGGCAGAAAGAGCGCTATCAAGCTGTAGGCATTGATTTCCCCTTCGTTCAAGATAATCATTCGAAGTCCATTTATGGTACTTTAAGAGGTTTACATTTTCAGAGAAGATTCCCTCAGGGGAAGTTAGTCAGTGTATCTCTGGGGAGAGTCTTTGATGTCGCTGTGGACATTCGCAAGGGGTCCCCAACCTTTGGGCAGTGGTATGGAACCGAGTTGACACAGGAAAACCAGCATCAGCTTTGGATTGCACCAGGGCTTGCGCATGGTTTTGTTGTTACCAGTGAGATTGCCCACTTACATTATAAGTGTACTGAACTTTATCATCCCGAAGATGAAAGTTCGATTCGTTGGAACGATCCTGAACTTGGGGTTGAATGGCCCATTGAGAGGCCGAAACTCTCTGCCAAGGATGAAAGGGCACCTACTTTTACGGAATTAAAGCATCAAATTGGAATATAGAATCATTGAGCAGTATAATTTTTTAATTAAAACGACTTTTCTTTCTTGAAATCAACAAAAAGAGTGCCATTGAATATTACCGAATTAGATCATCAGGGAAATAAGTTCTAGGAAATAAGGAACACACCGTGAAAGTTCTTCTGACTGGAGGAAAGGGGCTGCTTGGGCGTACGCTGTGTGCTGAGCTTCATGATTTTGAAATGATCCCCACTGGACGCCTAGAAGGAGATATTACGGACTCTGCAGCGTTTGACGCGCTATGCTGTATGCACCAGCCGGATGTTGTCATTCATTGTGCTGCCATGACTGCTGTGGACCTATGCGAAAAGGAAACTGAACTGGCGTGGAAGGTTAACGCCGTTGGATCTGCTAATGTAGCGGGAACCTGCCATCGTCAGGGAATTCGGCTCATTGCGATGTCTACTGATTATGTTTTCAACGGAGATGCACAGAAGCCTTATACAGAGTTTGACATGCCCAATGGCGGAATCAATGTATACGGGCAAAGCAAATGGGCTGGAGAGCAAGCGATTCGAACTCATTGCCCCAATCATGTAATTGCGCGCATTTCATGGCTGTACGGTCCCGGAGGGCCCAGTTTCGTGCACACCATGTTACACCTTGCTGATAACAGCCACAATTGTCTGAACGTCGTAGATGATCAACGAGGTAACCCCACGAGTACGTTAGCTGTGGCGAAAGCCCTGCGCGAAATTCTTTTGAGGCCTGAACTTGTCGGCACTTTTCATCTGACTTGTGAAGGGGAAGCCAGTTGGTATGAATTCGCTTGTAAAATTTTTGAATTGGCCTCCAAAAAACAAGAAGTTAGGGCTTGTAAATCAGACGAATATAAAGTGTTGGCACGCCGCCCAGCTAATTCCCGGCTTGAAAAAAAAATGTTGCGTCTGTGTGGGCTGCCGCCAATGCCCCATTGGGAGAAGTCTCTTCAGCAGTTCATAGAGAATTTTTGCTAGGAATATTTGTTCTTGTGTTCTTTGATGGATATTTTTTTGAAAGCTATTGTATAATTTATATAGGAAAAATATTTTTAAAATAATATTATATAAATATATAATAGTATTCTTTTGATTTTATTTGGCTATTAATAAAAATTAAACCTACAAATATTATTTAATGAATAATTGCCCTTTTGTAAAAAAATTTTTCAGAGTTTGTGTTTTAAGTATATGCTTATTCCCGGCGACATTCTTTTTTTATAAAACATGGAAGGAATGGTTTACGGCTATTTTAAGGGGGAGGGAATTTTTCTACATTATAGAGGATAATATTAATGAAATTATTAATGATATCCGTAAACAAAGTTACGGCTGCCGTTTTTTTGTCGGTCTACCCCTGAGGTTAGCCCGTAAAATTTTACTTTCTGGGTGTTTCCGTGCAGTTAGCTCTTCTTTAGGATTTAAGCCTCGGTTCAAGCGCCTTTCTCCTGGGGTAATCGAACTTATTCCAGGGCTGTTACAGGACAGGCCGCAGGCACGGCAACAAGCTTTCAGGTTACTGAAAGCTTTTCCCCAAAAAAAGGTATCCATTACAGGAAAGGCACACTGTATTCTAGGGAAAGATATTTCCTTTGAAGGAAGAAAAGTGGTTGTTATTGCCCATTGGGATCCGGATAGGGTCATTGACCACTATGTTATATACCAGTGCCGCCACTTCAAAACTCTTGGTTTTGATATTTTGTTAACCTCTGCTGGAAGACCTGAACATCTTGATGCGGTGGCTTGTCGTGACTTTGTTGACGCCATCGTTTATCGCTCCTGTGATGGATATGATTTTACAAGTTGGAAAGCCGCCTTTGAACTTTTTCCTTCTTTATATCGCTCTCGAGAACTAGTGTTGACTAATGATAGTTATTTTGCCCCTATTGGATCATTTGCATCCGTTCATAGTGTGATGAACGAAATACCTTGCGATTTTTGGGGACTAGTCGGGTGTAATCTCATCCGTCCTCACCTCCAGAGCTATTATTTAGTACTCCACCAAAGTGTGTTACAACACCAATCTTTAAAGGATTTTTTTGATCGAATAGCTTTATCTAAAGATAGAGATGTTGCCATTTTGTATGAAACTTCTTTTTCTTTATGGCTTGCAGTACACCATTTTTATCCGGCAGCCGTTATTCCTGCGGCTTCACATCGGAAGAGATAAAC
>OGZP01001628.1_pt1 | contig 15821 bp, 10 predicted proteins | sample 1576811 | NCBI WGS metagenome assembly OGZP01 (sample SAMEA3541553, study PRJEB24748) | human gut metagenome | biome: human gut; feature: human-associated habitat; material: faeces | place: China | collected 2012
CATCAAACGTTATGATCTGGATATGATCCTTCTTTCCGGTCCAGGACATGGCGGAAACTTCATGATCGCCAATACTTATCTGGAAGGTTCTTACAGCGAAGTTTATCCAAACATCAGCCAGGATGAGGAAGGTATGAAGAAAATGTTCAAACAGTTCTCATTCCCATGTGGAGTTCCGAGCCACTGTGCACCGGAAACACCTGGTTCCATCAATGAAGGTGGTGAGCTTGGTTACTCTATCGCTCATGCTTTCGGAGCTGTATTTGATAACCCTGACTTAATCGCAACTACAGTTGTAGGTGACGGTGAAGCTGAGACTGGTCCTCTGGCAACATCCTGGCAGTCCAACAAATTCCTGAACCCGATCACAGACGGTGCTGTTCTTCCAATCCTTCATCTGAACGGATACAAGATCAGTAACCCGACCATTTTCTCACGCATTTCTCATGAGGAAGTGGAAAACTTCTTCAAGGGCTGCGGATGGAAACCTTACTTCGTAGAAGGTGACGATCCGATGACTATGCACAGAAAAATGGCTGAGACTATGGATGCCTGCATCGAAGAAATCAAAGCAATCCAGAAAAATGCCCGTGAAAACAATGATCCTACCCGTCCGTTCTGGCCAATGATCGTTCTTCGTACTCCAAAGGGATGGACAGGACCAAAGGTTGTTGACGGACTTCAGATTGAAGGATCTTTCCGTGCACATCAGGTACCACTTACAATGGAAAGTCCAGAACATCTGGAACTCTTAAAAGAGTGGCTGGAAAGCTATCATCCGGAAGAACTCTTCGATGAAAACGGACACCTGATCCCAGAACTTGCGGAACTTGCACCTAAGGGAGATGCCCGTCTCGGAGCTAACCCACATGCAAATGGTGGATTATTATTAAAAGACTTAAGACTTCCTGATTTCCGTTCTTATGGAATCGAAGTTGAACCAGGTAAGACAAAGGCTCAGGATATGATCGAACTTGGCGGATATATCCGTGACATCTTCGAATTAAACGAAGAGAACAAGAACTTCCGTATCTTCGGACCTGACGAAAGTATGTCTAACCGTTTATACAAAGTATTTGAAACACAGAACCGTGACTGGAATGCCGGACTTCTTGACACAGACGATTGTCTTGCAAGAAACGGACGTATCATGGATGGTATGTTAAGTGAGCATATGTGTGAAGGATGGCTGGAAGGTTATCTGTTAACAGGACGTCACGGATTCTTCGCAAGTTACGAAGCATTCATCCGTATCGTTGACTCTATGGCAGCTCAGCATGCAAAATGGTTAAAAGTATGTAACCAGCTTTCATGGAGACAGCCAATTGCTTCTCTTAACTTCATCCTGACATCAAATGTATGGCAGCAGGATCACAACGGATTTACACATCAGGACCCAGGATTCCTGGATCACATCGCTAATAAAAAAGCAGATGTTGTCCGCATGTATCTCCCACCGGATGCTAACTGCTTACTCTCTTGCTTCGATCACTGTATCAAGAGCAAGAATTATGTCAACGCTATCGTAGCTTCAAAACACCCAAGCTGCCAGTGGTTATCTATGGAACAGGCTGTTAAGCACTGTACACAGGGTATCGGTATCTGGGATTGGGCAAGTAACGACTGTGGTGAAGAACCAGATGTTGTTATGGCTTGCTGCGGTGACACACCAACTCTTGAAACAATGGCTGCTGTTACAATTCTTCGTGATGAAATGCCAGAACTCAAGATTCGTGTTGTTAACGTTGTTGACCTGTTCAAGATGGAATCAGATCACAAACATCCACACGGATTAAGTGATGCAGAATATGATGCAATCTTTACAAAAGATAAACCGATCATCTTCGCATTCCACGGATATCCGACACTGATCCATGAACTTACATACGAACGTAACAACCACAATATTTCCGTTCATGGATATCAGGAAGAAGGAACGATCACTACACCATTCGATATGCGTGTACAGAACCAGATCGACCGTTTCAACCTGGTAAAAGATACTATCATGCACTTGCCACAGCTTGGCAACAAGGGATCATTCCTGATCCAGAAAATGAACGACAAGCTGGTTGAGCACAAACAGTACATTGCCGAATACGGACAGGATCTTGAAGAGATTCGTAACTGGGAGTGGCATAAATAAAAAAGTCCTCTATTGATTAGTTTGTTTTAATATAATAAAAGCCCGGAAGCTTACAATATTTTACTCCAATTCGATACCTTTATCTTTTATCTGATCATTATTGATCATCCGAATTTATGTAAGCTTCCGGGTTTTTACATTTCTTTTTCTTTCAGGAATTTCTGAAATTCTTTTGCCGCGATACTTTGCGGATATTCCATGTCGTAGATCAGTATGATATTACGTTCCGGCAGCTTTTCTTTCACTTTGATCTCAAATACCTGTCCGGACTTAAGTTCCGAATCTGCAAATTCCGCCGGGATGAAACCAAGTCCCAGATTGTGCTTTACCGCCGGAAGTATCATATCCGTCGTTGCAAGCTCCATATCCGGTGTAAATGTCAGACTGTTCTTTTCAAAATATTCATTTAGAAAACGTCTGGTAATCGTCTCTGCAGTCAGACTGATCCACGGATAGGACACCAGTTCCTTAAGTGAGACCTCTTTCCCATCATCCTTTAATTCTCCAAATCTGTTTCCACTGATCAGGATATCATGATATTTTCTCAGAATCTTCATCCGAAGAGGTTTTGCTACCTGAAGGTTCGCCGATACAAATGCAAGGTCTACTTTTCCTTCTTTTACTGCATTCACCGACTCTGTCGTACTGTTATTCAGAATCTTAAACCTCACATTCGGATACAGGCTGTTGAATTCTTCCATTGCCTGAAAAAGATAACAGTGAAGTGCCGTCTCCGTAGCGCTGATATAGATCGTTCCGTTCTCCAGCGAGATCAGATTACTCAGATCATTCTCTCCTTTGAAAAACTGGGCACATCCTGCCGCTACATATCCATAAAATGTCCGGCCTTCCGGAGTTAGCTGCATTCCGGTCTTACTCCTCGTAAATAAGCGGCAGCCAAGTTCATTTTCCAGTTTGTGTATGGTACGCGTGACTGCCGGCTGGCTGGTCTTCAGTACCGTTGCCGCCTTGGTAAGATTTTCATATTTTGCTACATAATAAAATATTTTGTAATATTCAAAATTTGAATTCATAATAAAAACTACTCCTCTTCATCTCTCACTATATTTTAAAAAATAAGTGAAAAATGTCAAGTGATATCTTCCTTCTCCACCGCTGTCAACTTTTCTTATATACTTTTACATATTCCAAAAGAGATCTGACATATCCAAATGCCAAATCTCTTTTTTGTTCTTATTAACCTTTTACAGCTCCGGCTGCAACACCTTTGATAATATGCTTCTGACAAGCCAGATAGAAGATAACTACCGGAATTACCGCAAGGATCAGCGCTGCCATAACAGCACCCATATCTACACGTCCATAACTTCCCTTCATATACTGGATCGCAATTGAGATTGTCTTATACTTATTCAGATCCAGTACCAGGTATGGAAGCAGGAAGTCGTTCCAGATCCACATCGTCTCCAGGATTCCTACGGAAATGTATGTCGGCTTCATGATCGGAAGTACAACAGAGAAAAAGGTTCGAAGTGGTGTACATCCGTCGATCATTGCTGCTTCTTCAATTTCCAGTGGAATGGATTTTACAAATCCGCAGAACATGAATACTGCAAGACCTGCACCAAATCCGAGGTAAATGATGATGATTCCCCAAGGTGTACGAAGACCGGTACGGTCAGCTACCAGCGATAAGGTGAACATAACCATCTGGAACGGAACAACCATGGAAAATACGCAGAGTAAATATAACAGTTTTGTAAACTTACTGTTTACTCTTGTAATATACCATGCACACATAGAAGTACATACAAGGATCACAAGTACGGAACCAACTGTGATAAATACAGTCCAGCCGACTGCACTCAGCAGTTCATATTTGTCAATTGCGGACAGGAAGTTATCGATTCCTATCCATGTCTGCTTTGTCGGGAGTTTGAATGGTTCTTTGTTGATAAATACTTTATTTTTAAATGAGTTGATCAGCACGATCAGGATTGGCATGATATATACAATACCGATGATCGTAAATGCACCTGTTCCAAACCAGCTTAATTTACTTGTCTTTTTCTTCATTACTGCTGTACCTCCTTAGAACGTGTTGCACGTAACTGGATCATACCGATCACAACTACGATTGCAAAGAAGATGACTGCCTTCGCCTGTCCGACTCCTTCCCATCCGGTACGTCCGTAGAACGTATTGAAGATATTAAGCGCCATCATCTCAGACATCTTAGACGGTTCACCGGCTGTCAGGGACAGGTTCTGATCGAATAACTTGAATCCGTTTGTAATTGACAGGAACATACAAATCGTGATCGATGGCATCATCATCGGGATTGTTACCTTGAATAATGTCTGGATCTTATTTGCTCCGTCAATCTCTGCTGCTTCAATGATATCACCAGGAATAGACTGAAGACCCGCAATATAGATGATCATCATATAACCGATCTGCTGCCAGCTGACCAGAATGATCAGTCCCCAGAAGCCATACCACTCATTCAGAGCAAGTGCGGTACCATATCTGGAAAGAACTCCGTTAAAGATCAGCTGCCACTCGCCTGCGGCGGCATCCAAGTACGATACCACCGATCAGGTTCGGCATGAAGAAGACCGTACGGAAGACATTTGTTCCATGCATTTCTTTTGTCAGTGCCATTGCAAGTGCAAATGCTATGATGTTAATGATCAGAAGAGATGCAATCGCGAACAGTACGGTATACCAGAATGAATGACGGAATGCCGTATCTTTCAGTGCTTCTATGTAATTTGAAAATCCTACGAATTTCGCGTCTGTTACGGTTGTAAATTTACAAAATGAAAGCCAGATTCCCATAATAAAAGGAACGATAAAGCCAAGAATAAATGCAAAAAACGTTGGAAGCACGAAAATCGGCATATAACGTTTGATGGATTTTTCCATAATAAATTCCTCCTTCCATGCAGAGAATCTCCGCTTCATTTCCCTGCACTTTTTCATAAAAGCGGCGGGTGTTTCTTGCAACCGCCCGCCACTACTCACTTCATATAACTATTTTGATTGTTACATTTTTATTTTTATTTTGCTGCTGCAGCTTCTTTTGCCCATCCGTCAACGAATGCTGTTGTAACTTTTGCCCAGTTTGCATCTGTCGGATCTGCTGCGTAACTTGTCAGTGCAGAACCCACTCCGTTCTTCCACTCTTCTGATGGCATTGTTGAGAAGTTCCAAGATACAGGAGCCTTTCCGTCTTCTGTATATTTGTTTGCTTCGTTAACAAGTACGTTGTCTGATTTCAGGTTCTTCTTAAATGGAATTGTGAATCCCATGTCTTTGCACATTGCCTTTACACCATCATCAGATGTTACACACCAGTTCATGAAATCAAGTGTTGCCTGAATGTCGTCTTCAGATGCTTTGGAGTTTACACACCAGTAGTTCTCTGTACCTGTACAGATTCCCTGATCTTCTTCGCCTTCTACACCGATGTAGATTGGAAGGATTCCAAGATTGTCATCTCCGACGTCTTTGATGTTGTTATATTCCCATGTACCATTCTGGTAGAAGACTGCATCACCTGTTACGAAATCTGCTGTTGCATCGTCAGCTGTCTTTGTAGAAAGTTCTGTTGGTTTGCAGGTAGCGTTGTTGATGTAGAGATCCCAGATCTGACGGTAGTTATCAAGGTATGTTCCTTTGATAGCATCTGTGTTATCGATTCCTTCATCTTTGTATTCATAGTAGATTGGAAGGTTTGCCAGATGAGTTTTGAATCTCCAGTCAGATGATCCGTCCATACCAGCGGATGTAAATGCTGAGAATCCAAGTTTGTCCTTATTTGCTGTGATATCTTCTACAACTTTCTTGAAGCTGTCAAAGTTAGTGATATCATCAGCTGAGTATCCTGCTTTCTTTAACAGTTCTTTGTTGTAAATGATTCCGTAGCTTTCTATTACGTATGCGATTCCTGACATCTTGTCGCCGTCCATCAGTGCGAAATCATCACTTGTCAGCTGTTTTGCAACATCAGAATCTTTCAGATCGTAGCAGTAATCTTTCCAGCTTGCAAGTCCAACCGGTCCGTTTACCTGGAACAGTGTCGGAGCATTGCTCTTAGCCATCTCAGATTTTAATGTCTTTTCGTATTCTCCGGATGCTGCTGTAAGTACTGTTACATCCACTCCTGTTTCTTTTGTATACTCTTTTGCCAGATCCTGCCACTGCTCATCCTGTTCTGGTTTGAAGTTTAAGTAGTATACTTTTCCTTTTGCGTCTTTCTTGTCTGACTTGCTGTCAGAAGAGCTTCCACATCCTGCAACCATTCCTGTTGCCATGGCTGCTACCAGCATTGCTGATACAACTTTACGCATTTTCATAATTCATTTCCCTCGCCTTTCTTTTTTGAAACCTTCGTTTCTCTTGTTGTCATTATATTAACAGAAATGCGCTCAAACCCTGTATCAATAAAACAACCTGATATACAAAAAAACATATCTATTGTTCTTCTTCAAACTGCCGGATGCTTTCGTCTTCTGCCTGCGTGAATTCCTGCTCCGTTATCTTTCCCTGTGCCAGTTCCGCCAGACATTCTCCCAGTACATCCTCCTGCAGCAGTGAATTCCACTTCACCTGATAATTCGGTACAATCTGTGGATTTCCCGTATAAGCCTTCAGATAATCATCCAACAGCGTTCCTTCCTGTCTTGTCCTGCTGTTCAGCAATTCTTCTTTCTGTTCTTTATTCAATTTCGTTCTGAATTTGAGGAACTCAACTGCTCCTTTTTTCACCTTTTCACTATAAGTTGATACAACTGCCCAGCCGAATGTCTCCGGTGAGCCTATCAGTTTATTTTCAGGAAATGTAGAAAAACATACTTTTTTCTGCATTTCCTCCGGAATCTGATCAATCATCCAGTAACCATTAGGTATCATCGCTGCATTTCCTGCCACGAAATTATCATGAGCTACGTCAAAATCATTATGTAATGCATCCTGGGTCGTATATTGGAATAATTTTTTTAATGTACCGGCTATCTCCAGCCCTGGTTTATTCTGATAGGTATCCGGATATAATTGCTTCATGAATGCCGCACCTTCTTCACTTCCTGCTACTTCTGCTGTTGCAAGCAGCATTGCGGCCCATGCCGTCCCTTCCGTATGCAGGGCAAGCGGCGTGATCCCTGCTGCTTTCAGTTTCTCACAACATTCCCAGAACTCCTCCCATGTCTCAGGAAATCTGCTGATTCCTGCCTGTTCAAATAACTCCCGGTTCCAGAAAACCCCTGAACAGGCGAATGCCGCCGTGCTGACCGGACCCAGATAAATCTTTCCATCTTCTTCCCGGACCGATTCCATTACTGACGGTTCAATCATATCTTTCCATTCCTGATCTTCGTTAATGTAAGGTGTCAGGTCCTCAATCCTGCCTTTCTTGATCATCATCTGATAGAAAGACGGAAGCATACGCAGATCAGTGATAATAGCCGGTAATTCATCTGTCACATTCATACGTTTCAGATTCTTCCGGTATTCTTCCTCTGTCTCCATCACCCAGTCCACATCTATATGATACTTCCCTTTGTATGCCCTGTTGAACCGCTCCACCACTTCCTCTTCATTCTTATTACCGGTACTGGAATCTACGGTAAGGATCATTGGGATCTCTACTACTTTATTCTTTTTTCTGGTCTGTGTATCCTCTTTTCCCACACAGCCGGTCAGTGCTGCCAGCATGACGATCACCATCACTGCTGCCATAATCCTTCTACTGTTCACTGTTTTCTTTCCCGTCATCCGGGATCTGGATAACACAGACGGTTCCATTTGTATCCGATTCATAGAAAAATCTCACATCCTCCCCATACTTTAACCGCAGTCGCGTAATAATATTTATCACACCATAACCATGTTTTTTTTCTTCAAAACTGTCTTTCATTTTTGACACCGGTATCTCTGACAGTCCGTTTAACTTCTCCGCCATCTGCTCTTCCATCGGAGTTCCGTTATTATAGACACTGAATGTAAGCTGTCCTGCCTGTTCAGTGACACTGATCCTTATCAGACCGCCTTCGAAGATATCACAAAATCCATATTTGACTGCATTTTCCACAATTGGCTGTAAGATCAGCTTTAATATCCACCTTGTTTTCAGTTCTTCTCCACATTCGATCTCATAACGGAACAGATTCTCATTGCGGATCTGCTGGATCTCCATATAACTTTTTACATTTTCCAGCTCGTCTTCTACTGTCACAATCTCACGTCCTTTGCTCAGTGACAGACGCAGATACTTTGACAGTGCCTGTATCATCTTCATCGTCTTCTCTTCCCCGTTGATCCGCGCCAGCATATAGATGGTATCCAGCGTATTATAGAGAAAATGCGGATTGATCTGGCTGATCAGCGTATTCATCTCACTGATTCTTAGTTCTTTCTGCTGATTCTTGACCTCGTTCTGGAACTCTTCGATATTCTTTAACATCTCGTTATAGGCATGCCCGATCTTATCCAATTCTGTGTCCGTATGGATCTGAATGGTATGTGTAAAATCATTTCCATCAAAACTTGTCATGGCATCACTGATCTGTCTGATCGGCCGGGTAAATGTCTGTGATGCATAAAGACTTAATACAAACGCCAGCACTGCGATCACCGCATAGATAGTGAGTAATACGATCAATATCTGCGTCATTCCCTGATTCAATACCATATCCGGCACCAGTGTAAAGATCACCATCCCTGTCTCTTCCTGCCGGTATGCCTGTAAAATCCCGCCTTCTATCTTTTTTCCCCGCACGATCACACCGGATTTTTTCGTTCTGGTCAGTTCCGTAATTTTCTTCATTGTCCTTTTTTCGATACTGAGATCTTCCGGTTCCTGCCGGATGCAAGTCTTTCCTTCCGGACTTATGATTCCCACTGCAACATCTTTTGCAATCTTCCTGTCTTTATCCATAACACTTTCCAGAAACTGTTGATTCATCTTCAGATACACGATTCCAGGTTCGTGTGCGTAATCCATACTATTCACATATCTTCCGATAAACAATGCTTCATCTCCCGTACCAAACAGGTAATCCCGGGTCCAGATCCACTGCGTCTTCGCATACTCATCCCCCATTTTCTCACGCAGACCGCTGCTTTGAAAATCCGAATAACCAATCTGGGAATAGGATTTTTCGTAAACATTTCTTTTATTATCAATGTAGCAGTAATCAGCGACATGATTCAGATCTATATATGCAAAATATTTGCTCAGTGCATTCTTCTCTACTTCCTGCAGTTCTTTATTCCTCAGACTCTTCTGCACATCATTTTCCAGGATGATCTCTGCTGTCACGGCATCCGTCTTCCGGTAGAGATTATCCAGGGCTATCCCCATCTTTTCATTCATGAATTCATACTTATCCACAATCACATCTGTCATATTCCGTCTGACATAAGTCCATACACAGATGCTTGAAAGAACCAGTGCCAGTATCAGAAGCGTACACATATACTTCAGATACTTTTTCTGGATTCCTGACATTTTACTTTTTTTCATACTTCATATTCCCTTTTGTAATCTCTCGGAAGCTGTCCTGTATATTCTTTAAACAAATGCGAAAAATAGGATGGATTACTGATTCCGACCTGCTCGCAGATATTACCGATGCTGGTTCTTCCGTCTTCCAGCAGTCTCTTTGCCAGCTCCATTCTACGCTGCAGCAGATATTGTTTGAATGTCATATGAAAGGTATTCTTGAATACCCGTCCAAAATATACCGGATTCAGATATACATGTGTCGCCACTGATACAATCGAAAGATCTTCATTATCCAGATGTTCATCTATATATGCCACAGCCGCTGCAATGTATTCTTTTGATCCCTTATTCTCTTTCTTTTCTGCATTTTCCAGTCTTTTTTCAATAGCAGTTCCCAGAATCTTGTAACAGACATCCACTGCTTTTGCCGCCTTTAAGTTTCTCATATTCGAATAATAATTTTCAAATTGCTGATTCAGTGATTCGTCCATCCCGTAACTGTCTTTTAACATGAATTCTGTCTTTACCATGATCTTGTGCATATACTGGCATTGCAGTTCTTCTCTGTGTGGCAGTTGGTAAATAAAATGTACAAATGCCTGCTTTAACTGTACGGCGTCGTTCTTCCGCACGCTGTTGACCACCATCATCTCTGCCTCCGCCGGATATGGGCTTTCCTCTTTTTCTTCAACAGTCTCCGGGATTGTAAATACTCCCGCTCCGGATGCATTTGTAACAGCGAACAATCTCTGCGCTTCTTCGAAACTTCTTCTGATTCCGCGGATCCCTTTATATGGTTTGGATATTGCTGCAATAACCGGGCTGTTCTCTTCTTTTTTTACCTCTTCCAGTAGTTCTTTCAGCTCATGTACCGCTGTGTTCTCCTGCGTCTTTACAATAAATGTACGATGTCCTTCTTCACTTTCGAATTTCCAGTATGTGAATCTCTCTGCGATCTTTTCTTCAATCATTCTGACCATGGAAAATCTCGAGGCTTCATATTCCAGTTCATTGGTAATCTTATAGGCCAGATCAAGATCTGCATATACTGTAATAAACCGGTCTCCTTCCTTCATGACATCCTGCAGCGTATGGAAGACTTCATCTACTTTTTCTTCCGGCAGCCGGTTCTGGACATATTTTTGCACGACAACCTGCAAAAATCCATCTCCGTCCTTTTTCAGAAGTCTCTCCCAGCGGTCATACTTCTCCTCATTTCGGATCTGATCTTCACAGATTTTACCGACATCTGTCATCGTCGCCTGTAATTTTTCATCTTCAATCGGCTTCAGAAGATATGCGAATGCCCCCAGATCACATGCCTTCTTCGCATATTCAAAATCCCTGTATGCACTTAATACCACGAACTGACATTCCGGGTTCTCTTTCTTGATTTCTTCCATTACCATAAGTCCGGAAATCTGTTTCATCCTGATGTCTGTCAGCACTACGTGTGGTTTTTTTCGCGTATTACCTTTAACGCCTGCTCTCCGCTCTGTGCAAAGCCAACCACTTCATATCCCATACCGTTCCAGTCATACGTCTTCACCAGACCCTCCAGCAGGATCGGCTCATCATCTACGATCACCAGTTTTAACAACCCCATAGTACACCTCATACCTTTTATTAATACCATCTTAACATATTACAGTCTCATTCTATAATTTTTTATACTTTTTCTTTACCAAAAATCATATCTGTTATGCAAAAAATCATACTTTTTATATCAAAAATTATACTTTTATGAAAAATCAGAGGTTTTGGCATATACAAAACAAAAAGAAAAACACAATATCCAAAACGTTTCCATTCCCTTCTCAGTGAATCCTTCGTTTGAATATTGTGTTTTCTTTTTGTTTCCTGTTATGTTTATCTTGCGCAGACTTCTGTCGTTTTTCTGATCTTCTTGATCAGTTCATCTGTAAATGCGCCTTTTTTCATTCTCCACATCCAGTTACTGCCGAGTGTAGATGGCATATTAATTCTTGCCTTATTACCAAGTCCCAGATAATCCTGTACCGGAATGATGCACGTATCTGCCACACTTCTCATCGCCAGACTTATGAAATCCCAGTGCACTTCTTCATCCGGAGTGTATGGATTATTCAGATATTCCTTTGTCATCTCTTTATCTTCTTCGGAAAGTGTCTGATACCATCCCTGAAGGGTATCGTTATCGTGGGTTCCTGTATAGACTACACAGTTTTTATCATAATTATGTGGAAGATAATCACTGTCCTCTCCTGCCACAAATGCGAATTCCAGTACTTTCATTCCCGGATAACCACTGTCTTTTAACAATTGTCTCACCGTATCCGTCAGGAATCCCAGATCTTCCGCAATGATCGGAAGGTCACCTAATGTTTCTTTCATCGTACGGAACAGATCCATGCCCGGTCCCGGCATCCATTCACCATTCTCTGCCGTCTCATCTCCATACGGGATTGCATAATATTCATCAAACCCACGGAAATGATCGATACGGATGATGTCATATAATTTAAAGCAGCAGGCCACCCGCTTCATCCACCAGTCATAGCCTGTCTTCTTATGGTAATCCCATGCATACAATGGATTCCCCCACAGCTGCCCGGTTGCCGAAAATGCATCCGGCGGACATCCCGCTACCGCAACCGGCAGATTCTCTTCATCTAACTGGAACAGCTTCGGATTCGCCCAGGTATCTGCACTGTCAAATGCTACATAGATCGGGATATCCCCGATAATCTCAATGCCTTGTTCATTGGCATATGTTTTCAGTCCGGCCCACTGTCCGGCGAACAGATACTGCAGAAATTCATAAAAATCAATCTCTGCACTTAATTGTTCCTGATATGCCGCAATTGCTTCCGGCTTACGCAGCCTGATGTCTTCCTCCCACTGATCCCAGCTTTTTCCGTCAAATGAATCTTTCACTGCCATATACAATGCATAATCCGCAAGCCATGCTTTTTCTTCTTCCAGATAAGTACGGTATGCCTTACTTTCCATCAATCCGTTCTTTTTGGCTCTTGCATATGCAAGCTTTAATACTTTAAATCTTGCATTATATATTTTTTCATAATCGATTTCTTCTTCATTCTCTCCGAAATCTGCCTGGTCACACTCTTCTTTCGTCAGAAGTTCATCCTCGATCAACGTCTCCAGATCGATAAAATACGGGTTTCCCGCAAATGTTGAAAAAGACTGATACGGTGAATCGCCGTATCCCGTCTGTCCAAGCGGCAGGATCTGCCACAATTTCTGTCCTGCTTCTTTTAATATATCTACAAATTCATACGCTTCTTTTGAAAAACATCCGATTCCATATGCCCCCGGAAGTGCAGAGACCGGCATTAACATTCCACTCTTTCTCATTAACTTTCGTTCCTTCCTCGTTATGATACTTATAATTAAGTATAGCAGTGTTCTTTGGATGCTTCAAATAAAAAGTATACTCTGTATATAAGAAATCATAGATTATTCCACAGATGTCACCGTATAATCCTTGTCTTCTACTGTCTTCTTCAGCACATCATCTGCGATCTCTGCATTTAATGTCAGCTCTGCTGTTCCTGCCTCATGACTTACAACCGCTTCATCTACCTGTGGAAGTGCTTCCAGTGCTTTCTTTACAGCTGCCTCACAGTGTCCACACATCATTCCCTCAATATGCATTATTTTTTTCATTGTCTTGTCCTCCTTCTTGGATCTCTTTTTTTCTTTTTTGGCTTTTAATTTTTTATCTTTTGATGCATCATACATCTTAAAAAGATTCAATCTCAATGCGTTCGATACTACGCAGAAGCTTGATAAACTCATGGCTGCCGCACCGATCATCGGATTTAATTTCCATCCGAACAGCGGATACCACACACCAGCCGCAAGCGGGATTCCGATAATATTATAGAAGAATGCCCAGAACAGGTTCTCATGAATATTACGGAGTGTCGCACGGCTCATGCGGATTGCTGCCGGCACATCACTTAACCGGCTCTTCATCAGAACAACATCTGCCGCATCGATCGCAACATCCGTTCCGGCTCCGATCGCAATACCCATATCGGCTCTTGTAAGTGCCGGTGCATCGTTGATACCATCCCCGACCATCGCAACTTTTCCTTTTTCTTTCAGCTTACGGATCACCTGCTCTTTTCCTTCCGGAAGTACGCCTGCAATCACTTCATCAACTCCGGCCTGCTGTCCGATGGCTTTTGCAGTACGTTCGTTATCTCCGGTCAACATGACTACATGGATTCCCATGTTCTGTAATTCTTTGATCGCCTGCGGGCTGTCTTCTTTGATAACATCCGCCACTGCAATTACACCTAATAAACGGTCTTCATTTCCAAAGAATAATGGTGTCTTACCTGCTTCGGCAAGTTTCTCTGCCTTCTTCTGGATATCTCCATCAACGGATACCTTACTGCTGATAAATGTATGATTCCCTCCATATAATGTATGACCATCCAGTATGGCTGTCAAGCCGTTACCCGGAAGGGCCTGGAATCCGGTAACTTCTTCGATGCCGGCATTTTCCTCTTTTGCCTTTTCAAGGATTGCTCTTGCCAGTGGATGTTCACTCTTATTCTCCAATGCATACGCATATTTTAATAAGGTATCTTCTGTCACTCCCGCTGCCGGAATGATATCTGTCACTTTCGGTTCTCCACTTGTAATCGTGCCGGTCTTATCCAGCGCAACAATCTGCATCTTTCCAGTCTCTTCCAGTGAAACTGCTGTCTTGAACATAATACCATTTCTGGCTCCCATTCCATTTCCGACCATAATTGCTACCGGTGTTGCAAGTCCGAGCGCACACGGACAGCTGATCACCAGCACCGCAATCCCTCTGGATAATGCAAAACCAATACTCTGTCCTGCGATCAGCCATACAATAATTGTGATCACTGCAATCGTAATAACCGTTGGCACAAATACTCCCGATACCCGATCCGCAATCTTTGCAATCGGTGCTTTCGTTGCAGCCGCGTCACTTACCATCTGAATGATCTGCGAAAGTGTCGTATCCTCGCCGACTCTGGTCGCACGGCACTTCAGATATCCGGACTGATTTACGGTTGCGGCTGATACCTTATCACCGACAGCCTTATCTACCGGAATACTTTCACCTGTAAGAGCAGATTCATTGACTGCACTGTTTCCTTCTATGACTTCTCCGTCAACCGGAATATTCTCTCCCGGTTTTACAACAAAGCAATCTCCCTTTTGTACCTGTTCGATCGATACCTGTACTTCTTTTTCTCCACGGATCACAACCGCTGTCTTTGGCGCAAGCTTCATCAGTCCTTTTAATGCGTCGGTCGTCTTTCCTTTGGATCTTGCCTCCAGCATCTTTCCGACTGTGATAAGCGTCAAGATCATGGCTGCTGATTCAAAATAGAACTCATGCATATAAGACATGACGCCTTCCATATCCATCTTCATCTGTGCATCGGTCATTGCAAACAATGCATAGGTGCTGTATACAAAGGATGCCCCTGATCCCAGTGCAACCAGAGTATCCATGTTCGGTGCACCATGAAGGAGTCCCTTAAATCCATTGATGAAGAACTTCTGGTTGATCACCATGATAATTCCGGTAAATAACAGCTGGATCAGTCCCATTGCTACATGATTGCCAGCCAGAAATCCCGGCAGTGGCCAGTTCCACATCATATGACCCATGGAAATGTACATCAGTGGGATCAGGAAACAAAGGGATGCGATCAGACGACGCTTCATAATCGGTGTCTCCCTGTCTTTCAGGGCATCCTCGTCCATTGCTGTGCCCTTTTTGGCTCCTGCATCTGCTCCTTTTACCGAAGCACCGTATCCTGCTGCCTCAACAGCCGCAATGATCTCCGACTGGGATGCGGTCCCTTCTACTCCCATGGAATTCGTCAGAAGACTGACCGAACAGCTGGTAACTCCCGATACCTTCGATACTGCCTTTTCCACTCTGCTGCTGCATGCCGCACAGCTCATTCCTGTTTCTGTATATTGTTCCACAAAAATCCACCTCACTTTTTGGCTTTATCTGCCATTTTTATATTGTAAAAATTTTCCTGCGCTTTTCACCTGAAAATCTATAACAATCCTGTTATTTCATCAGTTTCTGAAGCGTTACAACCAGCTCATCGATCGTCTCATCTTTTCCCTCGCGGATATCCTCTGCCACACAGGAAGCAGCCATACATTCAAAGAGTGCGTAATAGCTCACTA
>OGZP01001637.1_pt1 | contig 15776 bp, 14 predicted proteins | sample 1576811 | NCBI WGS metagenome assembly OGZP01 (sample SAMEA3541553, study PRJEB24748) | human gut metagenome | biome: human gut; feature: human-associated habitat; material: faeces | place: China | collected 2012
AAAAAACGGCGGAGATTTTTCTGGAAAGAAGGGCGAAAAACGTGTTGGAAAGACGATCGAAAAATTTCGAAGGAAATGCGTAGAAAATCCGCCCGAAAAGTTGAAAAACCAAGCATAAATCACAGGGAGGAACTCATACTATGAAAGAAATCATCCAGGGCTTCTACCAGAAGAAACATTTCTGGACCCGCCTGATTCTGGTCATCGCTGCCGTCATCCTGATGGGCTTTGCGCTCTCATGGCTGCTTCTCGTCGATCTCGGCACCGATCCGTGTACCTTGTTAAACCAGACCATCTCCACCCGCCTCGGCATCAGCATCGGAAACTGGCAGGCGCTCTTCAATACCGTCCTGCTCATCTTCGTTATCATTTTCGGCGGCAGAAACTTAGGCTTCGGAACCCTCGCAAACATGTTTCTCGTGGGATATTCCATCGACTTTTTCTCCTGGATCTGGGCGAAAGTCCTTCCGGCAGACCTCTTCACCTCGATGGGTGTGCGAATCGCCGTGCTGATCCCGGCGCTGATCCTGTTTATCCTTGCCGCATCCTTCTATATGGATGTTGATATGGGAACTGCACCGTACGACGCAGTATCCTTCATTATCTCCACCCACCTGCCGAACGTTTCGTTCCGTGTGATCCGCATCGTCTACGACTTCGTTGTCACCGCGATCGCCGTTCTGCTCGGCGGAAAACTCGGCATTGTCACCGTGCTGATGGTTATTACCCTCGGTCCGGTCATTGAATGGCTGGGAAATATCATGAAACAGCATCTGAATATTTTTGATGACTGAAATCATTGCTTTTCCGCGCTTTCTATACTACAATAGAACTACCAGATGATCTTTTTTCTAAAAGAAAAGCCTGCCTCCGGGACTCACATCTCTGTGGCAGGCTTTTCTTCCCTAAAAATAGCCGAAAAAAGACTCAAAAAGCAGAAAATCATTTATATTAAGGAGGTTTTTCCTATGAGCAACACCCCAAACCCTGTTTACGAAAAACTGATGAAATGCTACGAGAGCTTCCGCTCCCAGATCGATTTCCAGCCGGAAGTCGCACTGATTCTCGGTTCCGGCCTCGGTGATTTTGCGAATGATATCCGCGTTACCGCAACCCTCGATTACCACGATATCGAAGGCTTCCCGGTTTCCACTGTTCCGGGCCACGCGGGCCGTTTTATCTTCGGCTACGTCGGCGATGTGCCGGTTGTCTGCATGCAGGGCCGCGTTCATTATTATGAAGGCTATCCGATGACCGACGTCGTTCTCCCGACCCGCCTCATGAAGCTGATGGGCGCAAAAGCACTGTTCTTAACCAACGCCGCCGGCGGCATCAAACAGGGCACAAAGCCAGGCTCTCTGATGCTGTTAAACGGCCAGATCGCCTGCTTCGTTCCATCTCCGCTTATCGGACCGAACGTCGACGAGCTCGGCACCCGTTTCCCGGATATGAGCCAGATCTACGACCTTGAATTCCAGAAAATCGCACGGAAAGCCGCAGCCAGCCTTGATATCGACCTGATGGAAGGCGTTTATCTGCAGCTCACCGGCCCGCAGTACGAGTCCCCGCAGGAAATCGCCATGTGCCGCACCCTCGGCGCAGACGCGGTCGGCATGAGCACCGCCTGTGAAGCCATCGCTGCACGCCATATGGGCATGCGCGTCATCGGTATTTCCTGCATTACCAATCTTGCCGCCGGCATCTCCCCGCAGCCTCTGTGCCATGCGGAAGTTCAGGAGGCAGCTGACATGGTTGCACCGCAGTTCAAAAAACTCGTTGCCGCAACGATTCAGGGCATCGCAAAGACACTGTAAACAGCACATAAAATAAAGGAGAGATCTTTTTTGAATACACGTTTTTACAACGCCAAAATTCTCGTACTCGACGCTGAAAACCATTTTTCCATCGCCGAAGACGAACTTCATGTCACCGGCGACACCATCACCTATATCGGACCTGGTAGAAAAGCAGATCCAGATGCCGCAGAGACCACTGTCTTCGACCGCGAAATTGACGCCCGCGGCAATCTCCTGATCCCGGGCTTTAAAAACGCACACACGCACACCCCGATGACCTTCCTCCGCTCCTACGCGGACGATCTCCCGCTCCACGAATGGCTCGAGCGCCAGGTCTTCCCGAACGAGGCAAAGCTCGCCGGGGACGACGTTTACTGGCTCAATATCCTCGGCATCATGGAATATCTGACGAGCGGCATCACCTCCAATTTCGACATGTACATCCAGCAGAAAAACAGCATCGCTGCCACGGTCGACACCGGATTCCGCACCGTTCTTACCAGCGGTCTCAACAACTTCGTCGACAGCCCGGAAATTCTCGAAGAGATGTATAACTATGTCAACGAACTCTCCGACCGCACCTCGTATCTGCTCGGTTTCCACGCCGAATATACGACCGGCGGCCCGCTTCTTGAAGCCGTTGCCAAACTCGCCGAAAAATACCATTCCCCTGTCTGGACACACAACGCCGAAACAAAAAGCGAAGTCGAGGGCTGTAAAGAGCGCTGGGGACTCACCCCGACACAGCTGATGGAACGCTTAGGCATGTTCCAGTACGGAGGCGGCGGCTACCACTGCATCTGGATGGAGGACCGCGATTTTGAGATCTTCCGTGACCGGAAACTGACGGCCGTTACCAATCCCTCCTCAAACCTGAAGCTCGCCTCCGGCATCTGCCCGCTGAAGCGTTTTTACGATAACGGCATCAACCTCGCCATCGGCACTGACGGGCCAGCCAGCAACAACTGCCTCGACATGTTCCGCGAAATGTTCCTGACCACCGGCCTTTCCAAAGTCCGCGAGATGGATGCCGCAGGAATCCCGGCCGACGCCATTCTCTACATGGCAACCGCAGGCGGCGCGCACGCCATGCAGCTTACTGACTGCGACCGTCTCGCTGCCGGCAAAAAGGCCGATCTCGTCATGATTGACCTCCATCAGCCGAACATGCAGCCGGAGAATAATCTGATCAAAAACCTCGTTTACAGCGGCAGCAAACAGAACGTAAAGCTTACCATGGTAAACGGTCAAATCCTCTACGAAAACGGCGAATTCCATATCGGCTTTGACCCGGAAGAAATTTATGCAAGATCCAACGCCATTATCCGAAGAATTTCCGGCTCGCATGCAGATAATTAGTGGATTTCACGCAGTTTTTCCTTTGCTTGACATACTTTTTTCTTCTATATTATAATGTAGCCATACACGCAAAAACGCTGTACCTCTTGAAAGGAGAATACTATTATGAAAAAGAAAGTAGTTAGCTTACTGCTTGCAGCCGCCATGACAACTGCTGCACTCGCAGGATGCGGTTCCTCCAACGGCTCCTCTTCCTCCGACGCATCCACAGGCGCCGATTCCACCAGCGCAACTTCCGCTTCTGCTTCCACAGATGGAGAAAAAAAAGACGCCGCAGGTGAGAAAATTGCCATGATCACAGACTCCGGAGATATCACCGACGAATCCTTCAACCAGATCACCTGGGAAACTGTATGCGCCTACGGCGATGCAAACGGCGTAGAGTACGAGTACTACAAACCGGCAGAGGATACCGATGAAGAGCGTATCAACTCCATCGATCTTGCTGTTTCCGAGGGTGCTACCGTTGTTGTAATGCCAGGTTACCTGTTCGGACCTGCCATCGCTGAAGAGCAGGACACCTATCCGGATGTAACCTTCATCGCAGTCGATGTTACCGAAGGTGATATTGTAAAAAACGGCAAAGCTGTTGATCTCGGAAAGAACGTGTACATCTGCTCCTTCGAAGAAGAGCAGGCCGGCTACCTGGCTGGATACGCTGCAGTAAAAGACGGCTACACAAGCCTTGGTTTCCTCGGCGGTATCGCTGTTCCGGCCGTTATCCGTTTCGGTTACGGTTATGTACAGGGTATCAACGCTGCTGCTGAAGAAGACGGCGTAGATGTAAACGTAAAATATTACTATGGCGGCCAGTTCTACGGCGATGACTCCATCACCGCCCGTATGGAGGGCTGGTATGCAGACGGAACACAGGTTGTATTCGCCTGCGGCGGCGGTATCTGGACATCTGCTCTGGATGCAGCTGAGACACACGACGGAAAAGTTATTGGTGTAGACGTTGACCAGCGTTCCAAAATCGGCGAGCGCTGCCTGACTTCCGCTATGAAAGGTCTTCCAAGCGCCATCAACAACGCTCTGGATTCCTACTTCAACGGAAACTTCTCTGAACTTGGCGGAACTGCTCAGCAGCTTGGACTGAAAGACGGAGATTACATCGGCCTTCCTACCGATTCCGAATCCTGGGGATTCACAACCTTCACACAGGATCAGTATGAAACTGTACTGGCTGGTATCCGCGATGGTTCCATCGAAATCTCCAGCGATACAGAAAATCAGCCGGAAGTAGGTTCTCACGTAACCGTTGATTACATCAGCTAATGTGCATACTGTTTCTGTAACAATATGCCTTTTGGGGAAGAGAATATTATTTCTCTTCCCCTTTTTTTCTGTCACACAAAATGCTATACTAGACATAATGAAAGCCCGCAGTTCTGCCTTATTTTCCATAGCTTCGGCAGTCCTGCAAAACCACGCTTGAAAGGGAATATGTATATGGAAAATGAGTACATTATTGAGATGTTGAACATCACCAAAGAATTCCCGGGTATCAAGGCGAACGACAACATTACGTTACAGCTCAAAAAAGGAGAAATCCATGCTCTGCTTGGAGAAAACGGTGCAGGAAAATCAACCCTGATGAGTATTCTTTTTGGTCTGTATCAGCCTACCTCCGGAATCATCAAGAAGAATGGGCAGGAAGTCCATATCAACACGCCGAACGACGCCAATGATCTCAACATCGGTATGGTGCACCAGCACTTTAAGCTGGTCGAATGTTTCTCGGTTCTCGACAACATCATCCTCGGCGTAGAGCCGACCAAAGGCCTTTTCCTCGAGAAAAAGAATGCCCGTGCAAAAGTCATGGAGCTGAGCGAGAAATACGGTCTGATGGTCGATCCGGACGCTCTGATCTCGGATATCACCGTCGGCATGCAGCAGCGTACCGAAATTCTGAAAATGCTCTACCGTGACAACGAAATTCTAATCTTCGACGAGCCGACCGCGGTTCTGACGCCGCAGGAAATCGACGAGCTGATGAAGATCATGAAGAACCTCGCAAAAGAAGGAAAATCCATCCTCTTCATCACCCATAAACTCAACGAGATCATGGAAGTTGCCGACCGCTGTACGATTCTCCGCAAAGGAAAATACATCGGAACCGTCAACATCAGCGAAACTTCCAAAGAAGAGCTCTCCCGCATGATGGTCGGAAGAAACGTCAGCTTCTCCGTCAACAAAAAGCCGTCAAAACCGGGCGACACCGTTCTGAAAGTAGAGCACATGACCGTACCGAGCAAGGTGCACGGAAACAACGCCGTCAAAGATGTTTCCTTTAATGTAAGAAAAGGCGAGATTGTCTGCATCGCAGGTATCGATGGAAACGGCCAGTCCGAGTTCGTTCAGGGCCTCACGGGACTGGAAAAAGTATCCGGCGGTAAAATTCTGTTCAACGGACAGGACATCACGAAAGCTTCCATCCGCGACCGCTCCAAGATGGGCATGAGCCACATCCCGGAGGACCGCCATAAACACGGCCTCGTGCTGGATTACTCCATCGAGCAGAACATGGTGCTGCAGCGTTACTGGCAGCCGGAATTTGAATCCTTCGGCTTTATCAAATCAAAAGCCGTGCGCGAATATGCCGAGCGCCTGATCGAGCAGTACGATGTCCGCAGCGGCCAGGGTCCTGTGACCATCACCCGCAGCATGTCCGGCGGAAACCAGCAGAAAGCGATCATCGCGCGTGAGATCGACAAAGATCCTGATCTTCTCGTTGCGGTACAGCCTACCCGTGGTCTTGATGTCGGAGCCATCGAATACATTCACAGCCAGCTCGTTGCACAGCGCGACAAGGGAAAAGCCGTTCTTCTGGTTTCTCTGGAACTGGATGAGGTTATGGATGTTTCCGACCGTATTCTTGTTATGTACGAAGGAGAGCTGGTCGGCCAGCTGGATCCGAAAACTGTTTCTGTCGAAGAACTCGGTCTCTACATGGCAGGTGCAAAACGGGATCCGGTTCCTGAAGAAGTATAAAAGAGAGGTAAGAAAAGCATGAACGAAAAAACGAAAAACGCTCTTCTGTCCATTGTCGCTTCTCTTGTATGTATTGTGATCGGTCTTCTTGTGGGATTTATCATTTTATACTGCATCAACGCGGAGAACGCAGTGGATGGATTTACACGAATCATCAAAGGCGGCTTTTACTTAAAGCCGAAAGGAATCGGAAGTGAAATCGCTCAGTCCGCTCCCCTGATTATGACCGGACTTTCGGTTGCATTTGCTTTTAAAACAGGTCTGTTCAACATCGGTGCTGCCGGACAGTACACCGTCGGTGTCTTCGGCGCCCTGTATTTTGCCATCATCCTCCACATGCCATGGTATGTATGCCTTCTGGCTGCTATGGTCTGCGGAGCCATCTGGGGAGCAGTTCCTGGTATCTTCAAAGCATACTTCAACGTAAATGAAGTTATTACTTCCATCATGTTCAACTGGATTGGTCTTTATCTTGTCAATGAGCTGATGTACAACACCATCCCGGACATGTATGATCAGAAGACCACACGTACTTACAAATTAAGCTCCGCTTCTCCGAAATCCCTGATTCCGGACTGCGGCATGAACTCCATTTTCCGTACCAGTTCCACAACGATTGCGATTTTCATTGCGATTGCCATTGCGGTCATCATCTACATCGTTCTGAACAAAACAACCTTCGGCTATGAGCTGAAAGCCTGCGGGTTCAATAAGGATGCTGCCAAATACGCCGGCATCAATGAGAAGAGAAACGTTGTTCTCTCCATGACCATCGCAGGTGCGCTTGCCGGAATCGGTGCAGGCCTCTACTTCCTCTCCGGTGCATCCGAGTGGAACCCGCAGGTATCGACAGCACTCCCGGCCATCGGATTTAATGGTATCCCGGTTGCGCTTCTTGCACTTAGCAACCCGATCGGCGTTATCTTTGCTGCTCTCTTCGTTGCTCATATTTCGGTCGGCGGTGCTTACCTGCCTACGAAATATTATCAGCCGGAGATCGCGGACCTGATCGTTGCCGTTATCATTTACCTTTGCGCATTCGTTACCCTGTTCAAGGGCATCGTTGCAAACCTGTTCAAGAGCAAAAAAGAGCAGAAAGCAAATGCCAATGCAGACAACGGAAAGGAGGAGAAGAAATAATGTTCCTTTTAATTAAATTTACTTTACTGTACGCCGTTGTTCTGATGCTCGTTGCGATGGGCGGTATGTTCTCCGAGCGAAGCGGTGTCATCAACATCGCGCTGGAAGGAATTATGGCGATCGGCGGCCTTGCCGGTGTCTTCGTCCTGGTTCTGTTCCCGGACCTCCCGGCTCCTGCACTTGTGGCACTTTCCATTCTGGCGAGCGCCGTATCCGGTATGATCTACTCTCTGCTGCTTGGCTTCTCCGCCATCACACTGAAAGCAGACCAGACGATCGGCGGAACCGCGCTGAACATGCTGGCTACTGCCATTGCCATCGTCCTGGTAAAAGCATTCAACAACGGCTCGGATGCCGGAAACGGTGCAGCTTCCGCAAAGCTGAACTACACCAACGCCGCTTTCATTTACAAGATCGGACCATTTACCGTGAACATCTTCCTGTTCATCGGCATCATCCTTCTGATCTGCAGCTACGTGTTCCTCTTCAAAACGAAATGGGGACTGCGCCTGCGTGCCTGCGGTGAGCATCCACAGGCAGCCGACTCTGTTGGTATCAACGTATACCAGTGGAGATACACCGGTGTTATCATCTCCGGTGCACTCGGCGGTATCGGCGGATTTGCCTACATCGTTCCGTCCGTTACCACCTGGAACTTCGAAGTCGGCGTAGCCGGTGCCGGATTCCTTGCCCTCGCTGTTATGATCTTCGGTCAGTGGAAACCGTTTCACATTGCCGGAGCAGCCGTATTCTTTGCGGTATTCCGTTCCCTGGCAAACATTGCGGACTCCACCGTCCTCTCCCATCTGGGACTGTCCAAGAACATTTACAACATGATGCCGTTTATCGCATCCATGATTATTCTCGCCTTCACATCCAAGAATTCCCAGGCTCCGAAAGCCGAAGGTATTCCATACGATAAGGGCGCAAGATAATATGTAACTATTCAGAGCCATGTGAAATGGAAGAAAAAATTGCGAATCATGCTTGCATGAATGAGCGGTTTTTTCTGGAATTTCATATGGCGAGCAGCCACATCGAGATGCAGCGCAGCGGAATCGAGATGTGGCTCTGAATAGTTACAATTTTTAAAGGCAGAGCCGTTAAATCCGAACTGTGTTTTTTCGGCTCTGCCTTTTCTCTATCATTCTGATTTATTTTTCATCAAAGAAAGGAAAAAATTATGCTGAACACCAAATTATTTGACCACACTATTTTAAAAGCAGACGCAACCGAAGCACAGGTTGCAAAGATCTGCGACGAGGCACTTGCACATGATTTTGCTTCTGTCTGCGTCAACCAGTACTACACCAAATTCGTTGCTGAAAAGCTCAAAGGATCTGACGTCAAAGTCTGCACCGTTGTCGGCTTCCCTCTGGGCATGTCCGATACCCGTGTAAAAGCGTTTGAGACCCGTGCAGCCATCGAAGACGGTGCACAGGAGGTTGATATGGTCATCAACGTCGGAGCCCTCAAAGACGGCAAATACGACTTCGTACGCTCCGATATCCAGACCTTAAAAGAAGTATGCGGCAAGGACATCGTTCTGAAAGTCATCATCGAGACCTGCCTTTTAACCGATGAAGAGAAAGTAAAAGCGTGCGAGCTCGCAAAAGAAGCCGGCGCTGACTTCGTAAAAACCTCCACCGGATTTTCTACCGGCGGTGCAAAAGCGGCTGATGTTGCCCTGATGAGAAAGACCGTAGGCCCGGATATGGGCGTAAAAGCTTCCGGCGGAATCCACAACGCAGACGAGGCACAGGCTATGGTAGATGCCGGCGCAAGCCGTCTCGGAACAAGCGCAACACTGGCTATCATCGGATAAAAAGGAGTTTCTTATGGATACGATACTGATAGGAATTGCCGGAGGAACCGGCAGTGGAAAAACGACACTGGCAGATAAGCTGGTAGAAAGTTTTGGACGCGATGAAGTGAGCATTCTGCGCCATGACAACTATTACAAACGCCATGACGATATTCCTTTTGAGGAGCGTGCCAAATTAAATTACGATCATCCCGATGCCTTTGATACCGACCTGTTATGCCAGCACTGTTATGCCAGCACATTCTCGAACTGAAAGCCGGAAAATCCATCGAGATGCCGGTTTACGATTATGCCATGCATAACCGCTCGGATAAAACGATTCTGGTCCATCCTGCCCCGGTTATCGTGCTCGAGGGCATTCTCCTCTTCGTTGAGAAGGATCTCTGCGATCTGATGGACATCAAAGTCTTTGTCGATACCGATGCGGACGTGCGGATTCTCCGCCGGATCCTGCGCGATGTAAAAGAGCGCGGCCGTTCCCTGGACAGCGTTGTAACGCAGTACCTGACGACCGTAAAACCGATGCACGAGCAGTTCGTAGAGCCGAGCAAGCGCCGTGCCGACGTGATCATCCCGGAGGGCGGACAGAACACCGTTGCGCTTGAAATGCTGATCGAGCGGGTGCGTAAGCATCTGAATCTGGTGCAGAACCAGTAAACATCCGTTTATCGCTATAAAAATCTGCAAAAAAAGAACGAGGACTGAATTTTCTCTTTTTCCGTCCTCGCTCTTTTTATTTTTCCCTTACAGATGTTCCAGCATTCCCTGCAGCCAGATCTGGCCTTTGAAACGTCTTCCCACTTCCGGTACTCCAAATAAATCCTTTTCGTTGATACAGATGTCTATCGGCACATCGTTGCAGACGAGGCCGAGCTCATACACCTGCTCGCCCGTTACCGCGTTCTTCGTTGTATTCATCTCCGTAATTTCACCCATCACGCTGTACTGGTCACATTCGAGACCGCTCGGCATAAAAAAGCTATCTACAATAGAAAAGACATCTTCCTTCGTCAGACGCTGGGAAATCATGGCATATGTGTCAATATCATCCATGGTGAGACTTTCCATCGCATCCTCATCCCCGTTTCTGGCAGCCGAGATCAGTGAATTCTTCTGCTGCGTGCTGCGGCGCTCTTTCTCGACCTGTTCCGGGTCTTTCTGGATCGGAAGCAAAATTGTTCCTTCCGCTGCAAGACCGGAGACAGAAAGCGGGAGCGGAAGCGGCTGCAGCGCATTTTTCTGTTTCATCTCAAGATATTCCGCTGCATGCGTCAGATAAAAGATCATCGTGATGCCAAGCCGCATATCGTCGCAGGCGCCTGCAAACGATTCCTTATCGACGTGGCGCTCCACCGATACCTCCTCGTAGGAGCTGATCTGCCCGCCCTCGAAATAGGGATAATAATATTCCATCTGGAAACGGTTGTTCTCATCAATTTCCCCACAGACCGTGATACCACAGTCATATGCATATTCTTTCGAAAATTCAGCAAAAAGGTGGTGTTCTTCTGTTTCCACAATCTTTTTACGGTCGTAGTTTTCTACTACATCACGAAGAATCTCCTGGAGTTCCTTCGTCGTCTTGATCTTTGAAAATCCAATGGTTTTCAGGTAAGCGTGCATAAGAACACCTCCTCTCATTCCTTTGTATTTCTTATGCGATTAGTGTTTCGGAACCAGTTTCTCTTTTCCGCCCATGTACATACGAAGAACTTCCGGAATGCTTACGGTTCCGTCTGCATTCAGGTTGTTCTCCAGGAATGCGATCAGCATACGCGGCGGAGCAACTACGGTGTTGTTCAGGGTATGTGCCAGGTATTTCTTTCCGTCCTCGCCGTTGACACGGATTTTCAGACGTCTTGCCTGTGCATCACCAAGGTTAGAGCAGCTTCCTACCTCGAAGTATTTCTTCTGACGCGGAGACCATGCCTCAACATCGACAGATTTTACTTTCAGGTCAGCCAGGTCACCGGAGCAGCACTCCAGAGTACGAACCGGGATATCCATGGAACGGAACAGGTCTACGGTGTTCTTCCACAGTTTGTCATACCACATCATGCTGTCTTCCGGTTTGCAGACAACAACCATCTCCTGTTTCTCGAACTGGTGGATACGATAAACACCACGCTCCTCGATGCCGTGTGCTCCTTTTTCTTTACGGAAGCACGGAGAGTAGCTGGTCAGGGTCAGAGGCAGTTTCTCCTCCGGGATGATGCTGTCGATGAATTTACCGATCATGGAGTGCTCGCTGGTTCCGATCAGGTACAGATCCTCGCCCTCGATTTTGTACATCATGGACTCCATCTCAGCGAAGCTCATAACACCGTTTACGACGTTGCCGTGGATCATGAAAGGCGGTACGCAGTAGGTAAATCCGCGGTCGATCATGAAATCTCTTGCATAAGAAAGGATGGCAGAGTGGAGGCGTGCAATGTCGCCCATCAGATAATAGAATCCGTTTCCTGCAACTTCTCTTGCTGCGTCCAGATCGATTCCGTCGAAGGACTCCATAATGTCGGTGTGATACGGGATTTCAAAATCCGGTACAACCGGCTCGCCGAAGCGCTCTGCTTCTACGTTCTCGCTGTCATCTTTTCCGATCGGTACGGAAGGATCGATGATGTTCGGGATCACCATCATGATCTTCTTGATTTCTTCTTCTACTTCTTTTTCTCTTGCAGAAAGAGCCTCGATGCGGGAACCGTCAACAGCTACCTGTTTCTTTACTTCCTCAGCCTCTTCTCTCTTGCCCTGGCCCATCAGTGCGCCGATCTGTTTGGAGATTTTGTTTCTTTTTGCACGAAGTGCTTCTACTTCCTGTTTGATGTCACGGTTTTCTTTATCCAGCTCGATGACTTTATCAACCAGCTCCAGTTTCTGATCCTGGAATTTATTTCGGATATTCTGTTTTACAACTTCCGGGTTTTCTCTTAAAAACTTAATGTCTAACATAATTTCCTCCTAGTAGATCTTATCCCCTCATTTTGGCGGGATTCTTTTTGTTCTTTCCAGCCCGGAACCACTGCCGTTTTTCCAGCATTTATGCGGGTTTGGCGCGTTCCAGTACCATCATATAACAGTATATGCATTTTTTCAAGCGTTCTTTCATGCTGTTTTTCTGCGGTCCGCTTTTACATCAGATCGATCGAATTCATCGTAATTGCCTGGCGCAGCGCGTCGATTTCCTCGGCGCTCAGCATGATATAGGACTCGCCTTTTACGATCTCTTTCAGATATAAAAAACAGTTGTCACGGCTGTGGATTGCATTCAGGATAAAACCTGTGTTTTCTTTGTCGAGCATTGCCAGCGCAAAACTCATCTTTCCGCCCACATCGTCAAACGCATCATATTTTACGATTCCGTATTTGTTCAGCGTCATGCCCTGGATCTTTTTCAGATCCGCAAGATTCTTTTTCGTCAGCTCATTCTGCTTGTTCAATTTGTCAATTTCCTTGAACCGCTGATGAAACAGCTTTTCGAGTGACTGGGCGTCTTTTCCCTTCATAAAGCTTCTGTACTTCTGGTTCAGTCTGCTCAGACGCAGCGACATGCTGACCGTCATAATCATCATCACGATAATCAGTACAATCAGAAGAAGTACAACAACGCCAAGGTCAATTCCTACCTTACTAAATAAATCGCTCATTATTCTACCTCTTACTGTATTGATTCAAACAGATCCATGATTCTCTCGAGCTCTTCCTGGGAATAATACTCGATCTCGATCTTTCCTTTGTGTTTTGCCCCGCGGTGAATGGAAACCTTCGTACCAATGATGCTCTTGATTTTCTCTTCCAGACCTTCGTAGATGGCTTCCTCTTCCAGATTGATTTTCTTTTCTTTCTTCACCTTCGGATTCAGGATCTCTTTGACCAGGCGCTCGGTCTCACGGACACTGAGCTTTTCATCGAAGATTTTCATTGCCGTATTGTACTGGAGCTCTTTATTCTCCAGCGCCAGCAGCGTACGCACATGACCGGTTGTCAGCATTTCATCGACAACCATCTGCTGTACCCTTTCGTCCAGTTTCAGGAGACGCATCGAGTTTGTAACCGCCGTTCTGCTCTTGGAAACGCGCTCTGCGATTTCATCCTGGCGGAGATGGAACTCTTCCATCAGGCGTTTGTATGCATGTGCCTCCTCAATCGGGTTCAGGGATTCTCTCTGAATATTTTCAATCAGGGAAATCTCGACAACTTCCTGCTCGGTAAAATCTTTGATGATGACCGGTACTTCTTTGATTCCGGCAAGCTTTGCAGCCCTCCATCTCCGTTCCCCTGCGATGATCTCATAATAATCATCTTTTTTCTGCACCAGAATCGGCTGCAGAACTCCGAACTGTTTGATGGATTCCGAAAGTTCGATCAGGCCGTCCTCGTCAAAGGATTTTCGCGGCTGTTCGCGGTTCGGTTCAATTTCGGAGATTTTCAGTTTCATCTCAACTGGTTTTTCGACAACTTTTTCAACAACCTTCTCGACTACTTTGACCTCCGGTTTTGCCGGTTTCTCTTTTGCTTCTGCTTTGGCCGAATGTCCCGGTGAAATCAGGGAATCCAGGCCCTTGCCTAAGCCTCCTCTTCTCGCTGCCATTACTCTTCATCCCCCCTGTGAATCACTTCGTCTGCTAGGAGACGGTAGCTCTCTGCACCGGTGGACCGCTTGTCGTAATAGTTGATCGGCATACCGTAGCTCGGTGCCTCCGCAAGGCGGACATTTCTCGGAATAATGGTTTTGTAGATATTCTGATCCAGGCTGTCTTTTACGTTTTCTACTACCTGCAGAGAAAGATTCGTTCTCGCATCGTACATGGTAAAGACAACGCCTTCCATCTCCAGTTCCGGATTCAGACGCTCCTGCACCAGCTTAATCGTGTGCATAAGCTGGGATAAGCCCTCCAGTGCGTAATATTCACACTGAATCGGCACCAGAACGGTGTCTGCGGTGGTCATCGCGTTGATTGTCAGCATATTTAAGGATGGCGGACAGTCAATAATAATGAAGTCGTACTGATCGCGGACCTGATCAATTGCGTTTTTCAGGATGAATTCTTTGTCTTCCACCCCGATCAGCTCGATCTCCGCTCCGGCCAGATTGACATTGGAAGGGATAAGGGAAAGATTGTCAAAATTCAGAGGAATGATGCAGTCCTCCAGTTTTGACTCTCCAAGAAGCAGCTCATAGATGGTATTTTCCACTTCATTTTTCTCTACTCCCATTCCGCTGGTGGTATTTCCCTGCGGGTCCATATCAATGGTCAGAACTTTTTGTCCCATTTCTCCTAAACAGGAAGAAAGGTTAATTGCGGTGGTAGATTTACCTACGCCGCCTTTCTGGTTTGCAATTGCAATTGTTCTTCCCAAAATATGTATTGCCTCCTTTCATCTTTTTGTTTTCCATTTGCAGTTTTTCCTTTTTACAGGAAATGACCTGCCGGCACTTCTTTCAAAAAACTGATTCATGCGGCAGGTGTTTTGGCATATAGATAGGAAAAATCTCCTTTTCTATGCCAGTCTATCTGAGGAATTCTTCAGATTCTATCTCAAAATTGCCCCAATTTGGGACAAAGATATTTTATCATACTACGCCGGATTTTACTACTGGAAATGTTTCACGTGAAACATTTTCTGCATTTTTGCATGATTAGGCGGTGTGAAACATAAGAAAATTGGAGATTTTTGGCGATGTTTCACGTGAAACATTTTGAAAAGCACTGTTTTACAATAATTTTTCTCGGTTTTTACGCTGTTTAAAGGCTTTTTGGAATTTTTTCAGCGATGATTTTGCATTTTTTGATGGTTTCCAAGTAATTCTGCAATGTCAGAACATTTTTTTCTGTTTCACACAGTTTTTATAAAATGTTTCACGTGAAACATTTTAATTTTTGACGTTTTTGAGGTATAAATATACTGGAAACGTTATTTTAATCGTGTGATGCTCTTTTTCAAGGAAATCTCAGGTGATTAGGAAGAAAAAATCAACTTATCAGGATATTATTGATACATAGATCAGGAATCAAAACTGTTTATGGTTGTTCGGTGATCGTAAATGTCTCTTTTGTATATAAAATGTATTTTTATTCACTAGAGCTCTGTTTTTTCATCGTTCTTCCTCGCTTTTTTCAAATTTTCAGCATTTTTCTCTTTATTTTCATCAGTAAGAGGCATAATCCGTGAGACATCCTCTTTTTCATTTTTTCTCCAGTTTTTCTCTTTTCGGGCGGTTTTTCTTTGATTTTTTTTATTTTACAGGCCAGGCTGCACATTTTCTGTTTTTTTATCGATTTATTTGATTTCACTATAATTTTTCTGTTTTTATGGTTTTAATATTTTTCTCTCGCTGCCACGTCTTTTATCCTCTTTTCCATCTTTCTGGCTTACCTTTCTCTTTTTTTTGTAAACAATCTCACTTTTTCTCTTTTATCAACATTTTTTATTCCTTCTCTCCGTTTTTTATCCCTCATCGCCATTTCACACCATTTTCTCGCCTTTCACTGCCTCTCCCTCTCGTTTTTATTCTTTTCGCCCATGTCTATACTACATTTCCCCCTTTTCAGTCGTTTTTTGCCTTTTCTCAACTCATTTTTATCTTTTTTGCTTTTTCCGCCTCTTCCATCGTTTTACACCCTCTTTTTGCCATTTTTTTAGATCGTCCTTCATTTTTT
>OGZP01001653.1_pt1 | contig 15717 bp, 10 predicted proteins | sample 1576811 | NCBI WGS metagenome assembly OGZP01 (sample SAMEA3541553, study PRJEB24748) | human gut metagenome | biome: human gut; feature: human-associated habitat; material: faeces | place: China | collected 2012
ATAATTTGTGTATGAATTAGTTGGCTGATTTTGTAATATTTAATGAATGTCCCTATTATAACGAAAGGCGCAGGACGGCATTCACCGGCTGCGCCTTTTTACTTTGTATCTGTTCTTTGTGTGATTACTCTACACGGTTATCATTAGCTGTCCTATAACCTCTCAAGAAATCCGCAACATGCATACGTTTCTTTCCTGCCAGTTGCAAAGACAATATATTAATGAAACCATCTTTTACCGCTATCCGGAAGTCAGTCTTTAAATCTGTACGAATCTCCCCTATCTGCATATCATGCTGACAGAAGATTTTCTCAGCTTCATAAATCTTCATCATCTGCTTACCGGCTCCCCCCATGTACAATTCTGTCCATGCAGCCGGATAGGGAGATAAGCCGCGAATAAAATCATAAATCTGTTTCACTCCCTTATTCCAGTCAATGCGACACGTTTCCTTAAAAATCTTAGGAGCCGGACGCAATTCTGCTTCCGACTGAATCAGTTTTTCCTGCGGAACAGGCTTCACCGTACCGGCCAAAATAGCATCTACCGTTTCAAGCACCAACTCTCCTCCCAACATCATCAGTTTATCGTGCACAATTCCCACATTGTCTGTATCAGCAATAGGCACACGCACCTGCTGTATGATTTCTCCGGTATCAATTTCATGCTTCAAGAAGAAGGTGGTGATACCCGTTTCTGTATCTCCATTGATGACTGCCCAATTGATGGGGGCTGCTCCTCTGTACTGAGGCAACAAAGAGGCATGAAGATTGAACGTTCCCAAGCGAGGCATATTCCAAACCACTTCGGGTAACATTCGAAATGCCACCACAATCTGTAAATCCGCCTGCAAAGAACGAAGCTCTTCAACAAAAGATTCATCTTTCAATCTTTCCGGTTGAAGCACGCGCAATCCCTGCGACACAGCATACTGCTTTACAGGACTGGGCTGCAACACACTTCCATGACGCCCCATCGGTTTGTCGGGCATCGTTATCACACCTACTACATTATAACCTCCTTCAACCAGACATTTGAGACTCTCTACCGCAAAATCAGGAGTACCCATATATACAATTCTCAAATCTTTCTTTTCCATACTTATAACTATTAATCTGCTGAAAAATCTACCAATACCTGACGGTATGAGTTGAATATCTTCGACTTGGAAACAAATCCCTTATATTTGCCGAGCTCATCTATCACAGGAAGATTCCAAGCTTTCGTATCATCAAACTTCCTCATAACCTCTTCCATCGAATCATTGACATAAATTCTGGCGGCAGGCGACACCATAAACTTTTCCACTTTGAAACGATGATACAGCTCCTGACGGAACATAATGTTCCTGATATCGTCCAATGCCACAATGCCCAGTAACTCTCCATTCACATCCACAACAGGAAATAAATTACGTTTTGCCTGGGAAATGACTTTTACCATTTCGCCCAAATCCATATCGGGACGAACTTTCTCAAAGTCGGTTTCCACCACGCTTTCGATATTCATCAAGGTCAATACCGCCTTGTCCTTATGATGAGTCAACAATTCTCCTTTTTTAGCCAAGCGCATGGAGTAAATGCTATGCGGTTCAAACACCATGATAGTGAGGTAAGAGCTGACAGACACCATCATCAAAGGCAAGAACAAGTCATAGCCTCCGGTCAGTTCCGCAATAAGGAAGATACCTGTCAAAGGTGCATGCATCACCCCCGACATCAATCCCGCCATTCCCAATAAGGCGAAATTCTTTTCAGGAATATACGGACCGAGATGAAATTCGTTACAGAAATGGGCAAAGATAAATCCGGTGATACACCCTAAAAACAAACTGGGTGCAAAGATACCGCCACAACCGCCACCGCCATTGGTGGCACTGGATGCAAAGACCTTAAATAACACAATCAATGCCAGATAAACAAGCAGCAAACCGCCATATCCATAGAAGATAGAGTTGTTCATCACCGTATCCCAATCCTGATTGGATACCCCATTGAGCAATAAATTTATCGTATCGTACCCTTCACCGTAAAGAGGCGGAAAGAGGAAAATCAAAACACTCAGCATGATGCCGCCAATGGTCAACTTCACATACGGATTATTATAACGACGAAATACATTTTCTACAGAATTCATAGCACGGGTAAAATACAAAGAGACCAATCCGCAAGCAATCCCCAACAAGATAGCCGATGGGATACGCTCCATCAAAAACGGCTCATCCATGTGAAATTTGAACATAGCCTCCGAACCGGTGAGAATATAAGAAACCGTAGCAGCCGTCACACACGACACCAGCAATGGCAAAAGAGAAGCCATCGTCAGGTCTATCATCAAAACTTCCAAAGTAAATACCAATCCGGCAATAGGAGCTTTGAAAATACCTGCCACTGCTCCCGCTGCACCACATCCCACCAAAAGCATCAGTGTCTTATGTTCCATCTTAAAGGCACTGCCCAAATTAGAACCGATAGCAGAACCGGTCAGCACGATAGGCGCCTCAGCTCCCACCGAACCACCAAAACCGATAGTAATGGCACTCGCAATCACCGATGACCAGGTATTATGCCGTTTGATACGGCTCTGACGTCGCGAAATAGCATAAAGAATCTTTGTCACACCATGACTGATATCATCCTTCACAATATGACGTATGAATAAGCCTGTCAAAAAGATACCCACCACAGGATACACCAAATATAACCAGTTCACCCCTGTTGAGTCAAAATTCTCTGTCAGGAATTCCTTAATCCATTCTACCAAAAACTTCAGGAACCATGCTGCCAGTGCAGTAAAAATACCTACCAGAAAGCTCAGTATCAGAATGAAATGTTTTTCCTTTATCCTTTTTTCGCGCCACAGAATAAAGCGCTGCAATAAGCTCTTCTTATCTTCTATTAAAGCATCCATTCTCTCTTTCTTATTCTCTTATAATCTTCACTTCTCCTCCTTTACCCAGCTTAATAATAGCGGAAGGTTTCGGATGTCCGACTTCATCTTGCCTATAACCGACAATATAGTCTACCGCTTGTTTTATTTCCTCGCTTATTTCACTGAAATTAGCAGGTGAAGGCTGACCGCTGATGTTTGCGGAAGTAGATACGATTGCTTTGCGAAAACGGAAACAAAGCTCTTTTGAGAACGCCTCACCTGTTACACGAATGCCAACGCTGCCATCTTCCGCCAACAGATTTTCGGCCAAATTACGAGCACCGTCATAGATAATAGTCAGCGGTTTGGTAGCATAATCTATCAAATCCCACGCAACTGCCGGTACATCCCGTACATAAAAATCGACTTTCACCGAACTGTCTACCAATACCAGCATTGCCTTGCTGTCTGCTCGTTTCTTGATATCATACACACGCTTCACAGCTTCTGCATTGGTTGCATCGCAACCTATTCCCCAGATGGTATCCGTAGGATAAAGAATTATCCCGCCTTTCTGCATTACCTCACAGGCTTTCTTCACGTCTTGTCTAATCGCTTCGTTCATATCGATTTTATTGTTTGAGTTTTCAATTCTACAAATTGCAAATGTAGTAATTTTCCCATTGATTATGACTACTAAAACTAAAAAAGATGCCTAAACAATTACTTCGAACTGTTTAGACATCTTCCCTAAAGTATTTAAAAAGTATATTCAGAACAATGTATTCGTTCCTTCTATCAAATTGCCCATTGCCCATGCAGCACGGATATTCAAATCACGGTCTAAAACCAACAAATCGGCATCTTTGTCTTTTTGCAATGTTCCCTTTCTATCATCTACTCCCATGATGCGTGCCGGTGTTTCCGAAACCATATTGATGGCATCACCCAAAGGAATGCCTGCTTTGACCATCGTACGTACCAATACATCCATTGTAGCAATACTTCCGGCAAGCGAAGAACGGTCTGCCATCTTGCATACGCCATCCTCAATAATCACATTCGGGTCAGTTATTTCAACTCCTTCGGCAGCAGCATAAGCCAGCGCATCGGTTACCAGGCAGGTATGGCTCACTCCTTTCAGCTTATAAGCCAACCGCAAGATAGTAGATGGTAAATGAATTCCGTCAGCAATAAGTTCGATAGTCATTCCATCTGTCAGATAGACACTTTCCACCGTTCCTTCATACTTATATTCACGGCGTTTATGAAATCCCGGCATTGCATTGTAAAAATGAGCCGCATGAGTATATCCGGCTTCATAAGCAGCTTTGATACCGTCATATTCGGCTTCGGTATGAGAAATGGCAGCCACTATCCCTTTGGATCTCAGGTAGCCGGCAAATTCCAAAGCACCCGGCAACTCAGGAGATGAATCCCAGCGCTTGATACAATTTGTTTCATCCAACAATGAAGTATATTCTTCTTTATCCGGATTTTTCACCTTACCGGCAAACTGCCCACCTGCCATCTTAGGATTCAGGTAAGGCCCTTCCACATGAAGTCCCAATACCGGACTGTCTTTTTCTTTCATCAGCTTTTCGCATATACTTACAGCTTTACGAATCTCTGAAAAAGGAGAAGATGACAATGTCGGGAAAATACTGGTGGCACCGTGTCTCTGATGTGCTTTGACAGCTGTGCGGAATGCCTCTTCCGTACACTCTGTAAAATCGTGACCACCGCCCCCATGAGCGTGCATACATACAAATCCGGGGACAATATACATGCCTTTGGCATCAATCAGATTGGCGCCAATCAGCGCTAAATCACAGTTGGTAACTTCCAGTATTTTATTATCCCGCATCAACACCGAACCTTCGTCCAGCCAACCCTGCGGGGTAAATATCTTACCATTGATAATTTGAGTTAACATGATATGTAAGTATTAGAATGTTTATTGACCTGCAAAATAAAACATTTTATTTTATTCCTCTTTATAAAATTGAGATTTCTTTCTACTTTTTCCATAAATGTATGGCATCAATCTCCTGAATAGTACAAATAAAACAGGAAGGGAAAGCATCGGCTTTCCCTTCCCACACTTTAACCAAACGTGTATTCTTCCCCTTTTCAGCCTCTTTACAAGTAAAAAGAAGACAGAAAAACATGAAGAGAAGTAATGATGAGCTTACATGCTTCACTTTGTGGCTATTCAATTCTGAATAAGCCACTTAAATACGTACCTCGCGGTGTCGTTATAGTTATAATATAAGTACCTTTTGAGTAACCACTTATATTAAAAACCTCCGGAGCGGAATCAATAAATGAAATAGTACGTTCTTCCATTTCCTGATTATTTTCTTCTGATGCAATCGTCACCGTAGCATCGGAAAGGTCCACATAAAAAGTAATGACAACTTGTGTATCTTGAAGATAAGCCTCTATCGGCAGAGAAGCAGATCTGGCATCGTCCATAATAAAACTTCCCTCAAAATCAATTTCCTTTTCAGGAACTGTTTGCGCAAACATAGGTGCAAAAGACAAGATAAAAAAGATAGTTATCAATACGTTTTTCATAACAAATGTTTTTATTACATTGCGAATTTAGAAAGAGCCCCACAATAATCCAAACAATCGTCCAACTGATTTGCGACATTTACTTTCACTGATTATCAGCATTATATTTCAATGCAGCACTCTTTTTTGCGACAAAACCTGAATAAAACACCTATCTTCTTTTCTTAAAATCTGCAATATAAGCAGCGAAATCATCTTTACTACCTTTGGGAAACCCGAATTTCTCACATATACGATAAATCCATCGTTCTTCCGAACGCAATTGTATCTTTAATAATTCAGAGATTTCATCATCGGAAAAATCCAAAGCTTTCAAATAACACACATCCCTTTCCCGCCTGGTCAACTGATACTTTTCCAGCAAACGGCCGGCAAAATCATCATAAACCAAATCCAACCAAATATGCAATTTCTCCCTATCCACTGCCGGATTATAGGAAGCCTGTTCTTTAGACTTCAGTTTCATTATCATTTCCAAAGCTTCAATATACTCCAACGGAATATCCTTATCTTTCGATTTGCAAATGATTTCCAACCGACGAATACTAATATCTTTTTGCTCTTTTTCCGCTTCCAATTGAGTGATCTGCATCTGCAATTTTTCTTTTTCCTCATTGTGCATCGTTTCATCCTCCGCTATCTTAGTTTGACAGGCATCAATCTTTTCTTGCAGCTCCACTTTTTCCTGTTTGCTTTTCAATAATAACTTTTCTTTTTTCTTTCTATTTATAGACAACACCAAATAATGTATTCCAATCAGCGCAACAATTATAACGGTCGATATTATAATAGTAAGATACCAATGATTATGTATCTCTACATTCTTATTCAATAATACTACTTGATCATATTTCTTTTGTATTTCCAAATATTCAGACCGATTTATTTGAGAACGCAAAGTATCCGACAATAATACATAATGCGATAAATAGGTAACAGCATCTTCGTATTCCTTTCTTGCCACATTTTCCTCATACAAGAAATAATAAATGCGAGCCTTTACTGCCGGCTCCGATGTTTTTAACGCATACTGACACAAACTATCAACTTCCCCGTCACGTCCTGTCCGGCTATATAAATTGGCTAATAAAAGCATAGCTCTATATGATACGTCTCCCGACGCATTATCTAACGCCTTACGCACATACTTCTCAGCTTCCGCCCATTCTTTTTCCTTACTTTTATAGATTCCATAATTATAATATATTTTTGTCTGAAGCATAGAATCGACCAAAGGTACCATATCCAATAATTGAGAATAATACAAATCAGCATCATCTCTATTTCCCCAATAATATGATATATTAGCAAGATTCATTATACTGCTTACTTTCCATGACAATACCTGCTTTGGAACAATGTTAACCGCTACAGACTTCTTAAAATAATCGATTGATAAAGCATAGTTTCTATTCTTTTGATTCAAATACCCCAATCCCATGTAAATTAATGTCACAATCCTATTATCTTTTATTCTTGGAATATAACTTTCCGCTTCTTTATAGACCAACATAGCATCTTCATCTTTACCCATATCTTTTAATACTCCTCCTTTATATAATAATGAGGCCGTTCTTTTTTCCACATCTTTATCCTGATAATACCCGACAGCGATATTAATCAATGAATCCGAAGTAGCGACAATATTGGAACGATATTGCGCTTGTGTCAACAACAATGCATAATCTGCCAGCTCTTTTCCCTCCAAATCTTCCGGCATAACGATAGACTCCAATACTTTTAAAGCAGAATCCGGTTCATCCCACATTCGTTTTTCTGCCATATCCAATGCATATCTTGCCTCTTTATGACCACAAGATGCACAAAAACACAGGACGAACAACAACATAATAAGAACTATACGACATAACAACTTGCCGCTCTTCTCTACCATATACATAACTTTTGTTTTTTTTATAATAAGCTTAAACGCATACAATATTACAACTACCCGATAATACCACCAAATAATTTCATACTAATCTTCTTTCCGATTCGTTGTGCCACACGGACGTATGCATAACTCCATGCATACGTATGTATAGCCCTACACATACGTATGTGTAGCCCCATGCGAACGTATGTATAGTTCCGTGCAGACGTATGTGTTTGAAATGGGTAAAATTTATTAATACTAAATATAAGAAGAAGGCATTACGTCTCTTATTCTACAATAAGTAATGAATTGCAACAACCATACAATATTATTTTTATTTCTTCATTTTATTCAGACTTCATTTTTTTCTGTTTCTTCAAAGAGAATATAGGCAAAAACATGAAAATGCCCAATATAGAAGCAATCAGTCCTCCAATCGTTCCGGCTGCTAACGGAAACCAAAAGGCCTCTTTTCCCTGACCTATCATGAAAGGAATAAATCCCAAAATAGTAGACACAACAGTCAGGAAAATAGGAATAATCTTTGAATTCCATGCTTTAGTATACGCTTGCACGTCCGAAAGCAGCGGATAACGTTTGCGGATGGAGTTATACTCATTCAATATATAAATACTTGCATTTACCGTTATACCGCATAACAATACGAAAGATGCAAAACCACCCTGGTCGAAGTTTAAGCCAAAAAGATAGAAAGTCAAAAACACACCAATATACGAAATAGGAATCACAAAAATAATAGCCAACGGTTGTTTGAGCGAATTAAACAAAATGCCGGTGGTAAAGAAAATGATTGCAATCACAATCAAGAGCAATGCATATTGTGCATTGTCCTTCTTCCCCCATGACCACCGTTCCTGCTCATCCTCTGCCGTATATCCCATCGGCAATATCTTATTAAAGGCTTCCAAATCCTTCTTCAACAACTTTCTTCCCTGCTCGGAAGAACCTATATACTCATATTGCAGGCACAAACGATACTGCTGATTTTCTTTTGCCACCTTCTGCGGAGACTGCCCTTTCTCTACCGTTGCAAAATCAGCTAATTTATAAGAGTGTCCGTTTATCATCAAAGGAACATTTACCAGCCCCCACACATCATATTGCTGCCCTTGCATGGAAGACAGCTTCAGCCATTCAGCCTGATTTTCAAACAAAACACTTCCGCAATAAATATCACGCCCGAACACAGGTCCCAAAGCATTGAATAACTGTGTAGCCGTAATATTCTCCTTGCCCATCCTTTCCCTGTTCAAGTCAAGGTAGAATTCGCTGTAATCATCCTTCCACCATGAGAATTCAGAATTGATAATCACCTCTTTTATTCGACGATGCTCCAAAAGTTTCTCTTTCAAACGGTCTCCCCAATAAGCCAACTCATCATAATTATAACCATACATCTTCACCCGGAAACTTCCGGCACTCTCGCGCACATCATTGTTGAAGCCCTGGTCTTGCAAACCATATACTCCCCAGCTTCCTCCTCCCAGCGTCAAAGCTTTACTGATAATATTAGACTTCAATGTATAAGGGAAGCCACTGTGTTCCACTTCTTTCGTAAAGTAAATCTGTAAGTTTGCCTGCCGTGCGCTATATATAGCTGTCTGGAACTGCCTGATTTCCTTAAAATCGCTCAAGTAAGTTTCCATCTTCTTGACCAATGCATTCATTTGCTCCAATGTACTTCCGTTAGGCAGATTGGCATTTACATACAATACCACTTCTCCCTCGTCACGATTAAAGTAACTGCCTTCGTATACTTTCTCAACAAACAGACGCAAACTGCCTCCCAATGCCTTGTCGACTATCGGTTTTACTTTCTCTTTATAAGTGGAGTTGCCGAATACCTTATTATAATATTCCGCAAATGTCCCCTCCCCTTCCATCTTATCGGGCAACATAAAGACAGGCAGGCCAAAGCCCAATACCAATAAAATACAGGCCGGCACCCTAAAGCGGCACAAGTAATAAATAAATCCCTGATAGAAGCGAGTAAAATAAACCGCAAAACGCTTCATCCAAGTGCGTCTGTGCTTCTTCGTCTTTTTCTTCTCCAACTTAATCTTGTCAATCATGGAAGGAACAAAGAACAAGGCTACAAACAATGAAACAGCCAGATTTATAATTACCACAGCCGCAAAATCCTGCAAGTTCAACCGAATCTTTTCATCAAGGAAGAAAATAATAACCAATGCTCCGATGGTAGTTAAAGTAGCAGCCAGCACAGAGACAAATGCTTTCAGATTCCTACGATGCAAAATATGATCGGTCATGACAATAGTATTGTCTATCACCAAGTTGAGAGAAATGGTAATACCGGCCAAAGAATAAAGCTGCATTTCCAGTCCGAAGATATAATAGAAAATAGCAGCTACGGCTATGTTGATAGTCAAGCTGGTTACTATCAGAAACAGATAACGCAAATTGCGGGTAATCAATGCAACAAACAGCAATAAAATCAGCACAGTCAGTCCGGTACGGAAATAAATTTTATCCAATTCCTTTTGAATATACTCCGTGGCATCATAACCGATATGTACCTCATATCCGGCCGGCATCTTTGCCTGCAATTCCGCCATACGGTCTTTTACCTGACGGCTCAGTTCCAGCTGATTTGCCGTTTCCTCAGCCGTAATATAAAGATAGATGGAATTCAATCCGTTGATGCGGTAATAGCTCTGTGGCTGTTCTTCCACATGCTTTACTTTTATCAACTTATCCAATGTGACCACCGTTCCATCTCCTGTCTCCAGTTTGATGGCATCGGGCTCAAACTCCGTTTCCTTGCCTGTAGCAGTGCGCACCACCCGAATCCAGTCCTTATCATCCGGCCCCTTCTCTATAGAACAAATACCCAGAAATTCTTTCTCGTAATGACGGTTGATGGCAACCTGCACGTCTCCCAGTGTTATTCCCAAGCGAGACAACTGTTCACTGTCATATTCCAATTGCCACTCCATCGGAGTAGCCCCATTCAATTCTACTTTATATACACCCGCCAATTGTCCCAGCACCGGTTTTATGTTCTCTTCGGCATAGTTTTGAATCAAGATAGGATTAGAGGGCGCATTGAGAGTATATGTCATAAATGGCCTCGATGCTTTATCATCCGAACGGCGGGTACTAATCTGAGGATAGCTGACTCCGTCAGGCAACTGCGCCCACGTTTGGCGGATAATGGTTGACACTTCAAAACGGGCAGCATCAATATCCGCATGCTTATCCAGTTCCAGCGTTATACTTCCTCCTCCATTATCAGAAGTAGATATTACATTTTTTATTCCGTTTACCCTTGCCAGCATCGATTCCAGTTTGCTGGTCACCTCAGCCTCTATCACCCGCGATGAATTACCCGGCATTCTAAATGAAATAGTGAACCCCGGCAAAACACGCGACGGTGCCAGTTTGACCGGCAATAACGGAACCAAAGCCAAACCTATCAACGCCAAACAGACAAAAGTGACTATCAGCGTAAACGAAGATAAAGTACGAGAGTTGCTCATCGATACATACCTACATTAAAATCAAACTTATCAGATAATGAAAATCCCGAAGCAAAGTCGTGCAATGTCAGTTTCCGTATCTTATAATAATTCAACCAATAATTCTGTAAAGCCGAAATATAATTCTTCTGTGCTTCTTGTTGGCGATTTAATGAAAGAGTCAGACTGTTTACATCCGCTTTGCCGATAATGAAGCGTTGGCGTGTCTGTTCATACGCCATCACCGCCAAGTCCAATGCTTCTTCGGCACTGGCAATCAGGCGCTGCTGGATATTGAAATCACTTACGGTCATTATCACCTCTTCTTCCACACTAAGCTCTTCCTGACGTGCGGCAATCTTTACCACATTCAGGTTATTCTTTGCCATATTGTATTTTCCTTTTCTTACTCCCCAGTCCACCAATGGAATAGAAACACTCACCGACACCAAATCCTGTTGCAAAGGGTGGCGGTAGGCATCTCCGAACTTATCTGCTACCTGATTGAATCCGACACTGGCATTCAGGCTGGCATTAAAACGAGATTCCACCTTGGTCTTATTCACATTCTGTTCTGCTTCCAAAATATTCTGGCGTTGCTCCAAGAAAGACGGATTGTTCTCTTTTGCTTTAGCCAGAGCCACATCTACCGGAATCTCCATGGCGGCAGGGCGACCGGGTAAAGACAATTCGATAGTCGTATTCTTATCCAGATTCAGAAAAGAAGCCAATGAGAACATAGCACGTTTCAGCGCTATCTGTGCATTTTCCAAAGTGTTATGCGCATTCACTTTATCCAATTCAAGGGTCAATAAATCCGCACGTGAAATGGCTGCTATTTTATGGCGTTGCAGTCCGATACTATACAAGGTATCACTGGAGGACACATTCTCTTTAGCCAATTGATAGTCGGCTTGAGCCATTGCCAATGCAAAGAAGTAAGTGACAGCCTCCTCTGACACGGTCTCCGTATTATAAATGAATTGTTTCTTTACCTTTTCATATTTCAGCGGTTCAATCTTACGGTCCCAACGAAATGCATTATACCCCAATAAGCTCTGCTGATAGCCCACCCGGATAGGCACACTGGAATATTGGGTAGATTTCGTATCACCGAAGTTGCGCATAAAGTCAAGTTGCGAATCTATATAGAAAGTACCGCCTGTCCAATCCAGATTCTGCCTAATGCTCAGTCCGCCACCGGCACTGAACATCTGCTGTTCACGATATACGTCCATATCCTCATTAGAGTCATAACGCTGAGTGATATACCGGTAATACTTTGCCGGAGTCAGGTCGAGTGTCAAACTGGGAAGGCGATTCGCTTTATAGGTTCTGAATTCCCAATAACCCGATAAATACATATTTTGATATCTGAATGCCGACAACGAACTGTCATTCGCAATCTCTATCGTATGCTGCAAATCCAATTTCACCGTCTGCTGTGCCTTTACGCCAACCGATAAAAGACAGCCTATGATCCATATACTAACGTACTTCATTTTTATCATGTTTTCTATAAATAAACCAATATATCAAAGGAATAATGAACAAACTGACCAATGTTCCCACTACCATCGAACCAATCATGGCAATAGACAATGGCTTTTGCAATTCCGATCCCATATCCGAAGTAAACAACAATGGCACCATTGCAAAAATAGTAGTCAACGACGTCATGATAATAGCTCTCAAACGTCTCTTACCGGCAATATGGATAGCCTCAACCAAAGGTATTCCGGTTTTACGCAACTCGTTAATAGTATCCAGTTTCAGAATAGAGTCATTCACCACAATACCGCAAGTTACAATAATACCGATAGCCGACATCAAATTCAGCGTATGTCCAAACACCCATAAGGTAATCAATGCAAAAGCTGTATCTACCGGTATCTCCAACAGCACGATGAGCGGCTGCAAGAAACTCTCGAACTGTGCACACAAGATAAAGTACATCAACAAGAGCGACACAAACAGAATAACAGTCAGTTCTCCCATCATCTTTTCATTCGAAAAGAAACTGCCTGAGAAATCCACTTCCCACTCATTCTTTTCTTTAACCGTTTCCTTCACTTCCTTCATAAGTCGTGTAGGGTTTTCAACATCATAAAAGCTCAACGGAATATACTCTCCGTTCTTACCGGCCGTAATACTCTTCAAATCCTCAGCCGGAACAATCGATACCAGCTCACTCAGCGGAATATAATTCACCTGTCTGTTCTTATCAGGCTGAGTTTGAACCAAAGTTTCATTCAGAATACGGTTCACGCTTTTTTCTTCTCCGGCAATGCCGATAGGCAAATATTGCTGGTAAGAACGCAAGGTAGACACTTTGTTTTCTTTAAAAGCAGTGCGCAACACCCTGGTCAGTTCCTCGTAAGCAATGTTATACAACAGCAACTTTTCCCGGTTCACCACCAAATTCAACTGATTACGGAAAGCAATACCCGTCGGAGTCATTCCCGTTGCCTGAATAACGTTCTTTTCCAACTGCTGTAATTGCTCGGCTTCGGGAGCTTTTGATTTATTGGCAGCATGAAGCTCTGCCACGATATCTGCCTCCCCTGTCACAAACAACTTCTCAAAAATAGTTTCGGGAGGAGAAAAAGATATCACAGCCAAAGGATATTTCTCTTCCACTTCCTTCGTCAACAAATCCTGCAATGGAAGTATCTCTGTGGGTGTCCCGGTCTTAAAATAAAGTTCCGCTTCGGTTGAAGACAACTCACTTCCTCCATTCAATATGTAATCCTGCATACCCACATAAGCCGTATGTTCAGTCACCTTATCATCTGTCAGTTTCATCAGCTCATCCACCCGCCGATTATTCTCGTCCACGTGAATATTTTCATTCCATTCGATACGCATTATCAGTTCGTTCTGGTCTATCTCCGGCATCCTTTCCTTTTCCATAAAATAAAAGAAGAACACACAAACAGGCAAAGTGGCCAAAGTGCCCAACAGACTAATTTTCTTATGAGAAAACACCCAATCGATACCTTTATCATAAAAACCCTCCAGCCATTCGTTTTTCAACAGATTATCAAATCTCTTGGACAAGAAGCTTTTGCTCCGTATGCCTAATCTATAGAATAACAGATAAAGCACAGGTAAAAGCATAATACCGGTGACATACGAAATCATCAATCCCACTGTGATGGAGAAAGCCTGGTCCATAAAGATAGCACCTGCAATCCCGCTCATAAATATCAACGGCAGGAAGACAGCAATGGTAGTCAGTGACGAACTCAACATCGGAGTAATCATTTCCGTAGTTCCCACAGCACATGACCGCTTCAATGAATATCCCCGCTCCCGATATTGAGAAATATTCTCCGTCACAATGATAGAGCTGTCAATCATCATACCCACAGCCAAAATCAAGCCCGACAATGAGATAACATTCAATGAAACATGGCAGAAATAGAAAAAGAAAAAAGTAATGACAATAGAGGTCACCATACTGATACCGATAACCAACGGCGAGCGGATATCTCCCAAGAACAATATGGCAACAATGAAAATAAACAAGAATCCTAAAGACAAATTCTGTTGCAAATTGGAAATGGTATAATCCAACAATTCCGTCTGGTTACGGCTTATACTGAACTCAATATCAGGATAAAGAGAAGCAAAATAATCGGTCGTTTCTTTCAACTTCTCCTTCATTTCATCCATATTCTCGTCACTCTGCTTTATGATAGCCAGAGTAACCGCTTTTTTACCTCCGGCAACGGATAGCCCGCTTTCTTTTTGTGATACGACATCCACTTTGCAAAGTTCCTTCAATTGCAAAATACGGTCTCCCTTACGGATATATATATTCTTCACATCTTCGGTGGTACGTAGCAACGTAGCAATACGGATATTATATTCATAATACCCATCCCTTACCAACATACTTCCCGGCTCCACATTATTGGAAGCCAATGCATTCTCGATATCCTCCACCGTGATACCCGTCATGGCCAGTTTATCTTTATCGGGAACTATCTGAAGTAATTTTCCGGGGACACCTGTAATATCAGCCATCGCTACCTCAGGCAACTGTTCGATGCGGCGTTTGACCACATTTTCCGCCAGTTCGCACATATCCAGAAACTGTTGCTCATTCGTGCCCTCATAAGGCCGGTCATTCTTCAGTGTCATGTTCAGATAGAAAACCGGAATATCCGTTGCACTTGCCTTTATTGCTTTAGGACGCGCCACCTCTTTGGGCAGGCTGTTCATGGCAGCATCAATCTTTTCATTGACCTCTATAAACGCCAAATCCGTATTGACACCAAACTCGAACTCCATGCGGATAACACCTGCACCGTCACGAGTCTCACTTTTTATTTCTCTCAATCCCGCCACCTGCAATAATTGTCTGCGCACCGGTGTAACGACTGTATTCTCCAACTCACGCGCCGAAGAGTTTTCTCCCGACACCTGAATGGTAATTTGGGGAATAGCGATGTCAGGCAACAAAGATACCGGCAATGAGAAATACGTCACCAGCCCGATAATAAAACAGGCAGTGAACGCCATCAGCACGGCTATAGGGCGTTGTAATAAGAACTTTACCATTTGCTAATTCTTTTCAGATTCTTCAATTCATTCAGAATGACAATTCTCAATTCTTAATTACCTTGACAGGAGCTTCATGAGCCAAATTTACATTACCGGTGACTATCACTTCCATTCCTTCCTCCAGACCGTCTGTGATGGTATACTCTTCCATATTTTCCAGCCCTGTATGCACATAATTCCACATAGCCTTACCGTCTTTCAGCGTAAATACCACCTGCTTGCCCGAACGCAGAACAACAGCCGTTTTAGGAATCACCAACTGCTCTCCTACCGAACGCTTCACACTGACTCTGACATTCATCCCGTCAAAGAGTTTAT
>OGZP01001655.1_pt1 | contig 15711 bp, 14 predicted proteins | sample 1576811 | NCBI WGS metagenome assembly OGZP01 (sample SAMEA3541553, study PRJEB24748) | human gut metagenome | biome: human gut; feature: human-associated habitat; material: faeces | place: China | collected 2012
TTTTTCTTTAATATATAAGGATTATCGCTTAAATACCATTTCTTTAAATCAACAGGTCCGGTATCTGGTTGTGGCAGCAACGTTTGCAACCGCGATTCAGTGCATTGATTTTATCAATCAGGCCTATGCGGATATGGTGATCGGGCTGGACAGCTTATTCCAGATTCTGGTTAATCTTCCAGGGCTTCTTGCCATTGTGGTGTTATTGTGGTGTCTGGCAGCAGCGGTTGCGCTTTACTTCCGCAAGCAGGAAAAGGCAGATGTAGCAGCATTGCTTGCCGGAAAAACACAGGAACAGAAAGAAAAATCCAAAGTTACACTGATTCGGATCTGGCTTGGCCTGATCCTTCTGGGGGCAATTGTGCTTGTTATTATGCTGATGGATGCCAATGCACTTGGACATGGTGTGCGATATGGCAGTCTGGGCAATTATCTGGTCTTTAATGATAACTGGGGAACCATGCGCGGATATATCTGGCGCAAGTCACTGGAACTGTATGCAGCATTCCCGTTTATGCATAAGCTGTTTGGTTTTGGACCGGATACCTTTGGAATCATGACAACCCAGTCCTTTATGAAGGATATGGTCGGGACGACCGGGCAGGTGTTTGATACTGCACATAATGAGTATCTGCAGTTCCTTCTGACAATCGGACCGATTGGACTGGCAGCATATCTGTGCTTCCTGTTTGGAAATGGCTGGAAGATGGCAAAATACTGGATCCATCAGAATGTGCATGGCTTGAAAATGACCGGAGCGGCAGACCTGTCCGCTGAGAATAGCTTATATCTTTACGGTAGTCGCCGCTGAGAGTGCCTGCGTGATCGGCTGCTTGTTTGCGGTGGTCTGCTACTGCGCTCAGGCTCTGGTTAATTTAAACCTTCCGATTGCAACGCCAGTGATGTGGGTGCTTATGAGTGTAGGTGTGGCAAGCAGCAGAAAAAAATAAAGACATTTTTGATAACGGATGGAGGCACAGCATTGTGTCTCCATTTTTCTGCAGAAATATCCATTTTTAATAGATTCTTAAAGGTTTTCCAGCGCTTTTCTCACCGCAAAAGTTGCGGAAAAAGCCTATAGGTGTTATACTGTACAAAGGCTAATTCTGCGTAAGTGTGCGCCATAGACTGATCCGGAAAGGAGAACCCCGCGATGGATAAACGTTATTCCGTGCTGATGTCTGTATACAAGAAGGAACGTCCGGAATATCTGCATGCGGCCCTCAAAAGCATGACAGGGCAGTCGTGGAGGCCTTCGGAAATTGTTCTGGTCTGTGATGGTCCTTTGACCACAGAGCTGGAAGCAGTTTTGAAAGATGCAGAATTTCATTCTCTTTTAAAAACGGTAAGGCTGGAGAAAAATGCCGGCCTTGGAGCAGCCCTGGCGAAAGGACTGCCGGAGTGCAGCTGCGAATGGGTGGCACGTATGGACAGCGATGATATCGCTGCATCGAACCGCTGTGAAAAGCAGCTTCGCTATCTGGAGACATATCCGGAAACGGATGTCCTGAGCGGCACTATAGCCGAGTTTCAGGGAGAGGCTCAGACAGAGCGGGAGGCGAAGCAAAGCATTGTCTCCAGGAAATGTGTGCCCCGGACTCAGACAGAGGTTGCATCCTATATAAAAATGCGCAATCCTGTGAATCACCCCTGCGTTATGTTTCGAAAGTCAAAGGCACTGACAGCAGGTGGATATCAGCCCTGCCCGTTATTTGAAGATTATGATCTCTGGGTGCGGATGTTTCAGGTGGGATGCCGGTTTGCAAATCTGCCGGACACGCTCCTTTATATGCGTGTCAATGATATGCACAGGCGCAGAGGCGGCATATCGTATATAAGGCCCATTTGCCATTTCTGGACAGAGATGTATCGGCGGGGAATGCTGAATTTTGTGCAGTACAGTTTTGTTCTGCTCTCCAGAATTACAGTCAGCTTGATGCCGAATCATATCCGAAAAATGATTTACGAGAAGAAATTAAGGAATCACGAAAGTAATGAATGATAAAAAGATAAATCGCAGTTTTGAGCAGTACAAGCGTCTGGTAAAATTCGCCGGATCCGCGGTCATCGTACTTCTGGAACTTGCTATCTACTATTATGTGTGGATGAATTATTACAATAAAAATATGACAGTAGCCTTCTGGAGACGCGGAAACTGGCTGATTGCCGGGGAATATCTGGTCCTGTCACTGGTCCTGCACCGACTGTATGGAGGCCTGAAGGTTGGAATTTACAAATATTGGGCACTGGTCTATTCTCACATGATCTCCATTGTGGGTGTGAATGCCTTTTCCTATGTACAGGTCGTGCTGTTTGATAAAAAGATGCACAATCCTACAGCATTACTGCTGATGACAATTGTAGATCTGGCTGTGGTGCTGGTCTGGGCGCTGGTGTTTAAAAAGCTGTATGGAGCACTCTTTCCGAAAAGACGGCTTTTGCTGGTGTACGGGAAGATGCCGATGTTTCATCTGATCAACCGGATCGGCACTCGCGACGACAAATACGAAATTGCGGAAAATGTATCCATTGACATGGGGCTGGAGCGTATCGTAAAGCAGGCAGAAGATTATGACGGAGTCATCATCGGCGATATCCCGGCAAGGGCCAGAAATCAGCTTATGAAGCTTTGCTACGCCAGAAATATCCGAAGCTACACGGTGCCGAAGGTCAGCGATATTCTGCTGAGAACATCCGTAGAGCTGAATATTTTTGATTCCCCTCTTTATCTTTCCCGCAATGACGGCGGCCTGGCCTGGGATCAGGCAGTGGTAAAACGGCTGGAGGATCTGGTGATTGCCGGATTCATGCTGCTGGTGACAAGTCCGTTTTTCCTGATTATAGCGTTTTTAATCTGGAATACGGATAAGGGCCCGGTATTTTATACCCAGGAGCGTCTGACACTGGATGGAAAGGTGTTCCATATTTACAAATTCCGTACCATGATCGTGGATGCGGAAAAGAAGAGCGGACCGGTAAAAGCCGGGGAGAAGGATCCGCGCATTCTTCCGGTAGGACGATTCCTCCGGGCAACCCGTATGGACGAGCTGCCGCAGCTTTTAAATATCATCAAAGGTGATATGAGCCTGGTCGGCCCGCGGCCGGAGCGGCCGGAGCTGGCGCGCGTCATCACCAAAAACATCCCGGAATTCGAATACCGCCTGAAGGTAAAGGCAGGACTCACGGGATACGCGCAGGTGCATGGGCGTTACTGTACCACCAGCTACGACAAGCTAAAGCTGGACCTGACCTATATACGGAACTATTCCATCTGGCTTGATCTGAAGCTCATCTTGATGACGCCAAAGGTCCTTCTGATGAAGGAGTCAACAGATGGCTTTGAGGAAGGAATGTGGGAAGATCCGGCTTTGAAAGAATAGAATGGATAAAACTATGGAAAAAATATTAACGGTAATCGTTCCGACTTACAACGCAGAAAAATATCTCCGGGACAATCTGGAATCCTTTGAGATACCGGAGCTGATGCAGGATATTGAAATCCTCATCGTCAATGACGGCTCAACGGATCATTCTTTGGAGATTGCCAGAGAATACGCAGAGCGTTATCCGGATACGTACCGGGTAATCACCAAAGAAAACGGCGGTCACGGATCCGGCATCAACTGTGGCATCGAATATGCGCTGGGAACCTACTTTAAGGTAGTAGATGCCGATGACTGGGTAGGAAAGGAAGCTTTTGTCAGGCTGGTGAGAACTTTAAAAACCAGTGATGCGGATGTCGTATATTCCGGTTTTTTGTGGACTTACGATAACGGAGAAGCAGATAAGAACACGTTCCAGACCAAAGCAGAGATCGAGATTCCGTTTGACGGTGTAGAATATCAGAAAATATACCGGTTTGACGATATCGCAGACCGGCTTTATATGAAGATGCACAACATGACCATCCGGACTGAAATCCTACGGGAGCATCAGATCCGTATTGATGAGCACTGCTATTATGTGGATACCGAGTACATTCTGTACCCCATTCCCTATGTGAAAACAATCTGCTTTGTGGATGCTTTCGTTTATTATTATCGTCTGGGACGGGAGGGACAGAGCGTGGGACTGGAAAAGATGCAGAAGAACGAACAGAACTACGATAAAGTCCTGTCATCCCTTCTGAGCTTTTATCAGCAGCTGGGGAAGCAGCTGCCCTGTACGGACATCAAAAAGCGTTACATTGCCGGATTGATTGCCCGGGTCATTGCAGGTAAGTTTAAAATTATGCTGAGTTTCCCTCCATCTGCAGAAAAAAAACAGCAGCTGCAGCAGTATGACAGAACCTTAAAAGAACAATACCGCGATATCTACGACAGCAACATCAACAAGGCAGTTTCCCTGCTTCGGAAAACGCAGTACCACACGTATTATCTGGCGAATATGCTGGTTCGCCGTACATACCGCTAGAAAGACACAGAGAGGTTTTTATGGACAAGATCGTATCGTTTATCATACCGTCCTACAATGTAGAAAAATATCTGAATGTCTGCCTTACATCCTTCCTGAATCCGGAAGTGCTGGACCAGATCGAAGTCATTGTTGTAGATGACGGCTCCAAAGACCAGACGGCGCAAATTGCCCGAACATATATCGAACAATATCCCCAGGTCTTCCGCCTGATATCAAAAGAAAACGGCGGGCATGGATCGGCAATCAATGCAGGAACGGCGCAGGCAGTTGGCCGCTATCTAAAGGTGATTGATGCCGATGACTGGGTAGTAACGGAAAATTTGAAAGAATTTGTGGAAAAACTGACTGACTGCAGTGCAGATGTAGTGTTAAATCCGTATCATCAGGTAGACATGCAGACCGGGGAAAAGACCGTATGGAGAATGTTCTTAGACCGCTATGAAACGCTCTACACACTGGAGGATGTCGTGCAGAACTGGAAGAATTTTGACCGCTGTTTTGCTTTTCACGGCATCTGCTACAACCGGGAATTCTACCAGAAACACCGCTATGAGCTGCCGGAAAAAATCTTCTACGAGGACCATGAATACACTACGATCCCATGCTCCTATGCAGCAAGCATTTACCCCATGGATCTGTATTTGTACCAGTATCTGGTGGGCAACGCAGAGCAGAGCGTATCGGTAACCAACCGTCTGAAACGAATGAGCCATGTAGAAAAGGTGACGGAAGATCTGATTCGCCACTACAACGCACATTCGGAGCTTTCTGATGCGGCAAGAGAGTATATTTACAAGAAGACAGAAGGCGTTATTTTGAGCTATTATGTGGCAGGCTGCATCATGAATCCAGATAAAAAGAAGGGTAGAAAAGACTGCTTGCGCTACAACAAAATGATTCAGAATCTGAACATGGAATTCTGGAACCGGGTCAGCAAAAAGTTCAAAATGTATCTGTGGATGAACCGGTTTGGAATCACATTCCCGGTGTATGAGAAGATGCTGCATTCGGAGATATATAACCGGTTAAGGCACAATCAGAAGATAGAATCAGAGAAGTAAACAAGAAAAGATGAGGCAATGTTTATGAAATTATGGGTAGACCGAATTAATACATTTTTGAAGTACAAAGACTTACTGTTCCAGCTCGTGAGCAGAGATATTAAACTGAAATACCGGAGAAGTTTTCTGGGCTATTTGTGGAGCGTATTGAATCCATTATTTGTCATGATTATTATGACGATTGTGTTTTCAACGATGTTCAGCCGAAATATCCAGAACTTCCCGGTATATTTATTTACAGGAAAAATGCTGTTTGATTTCCTGTCTACATCGACAAACCAGGCAATGACATCTGTAACCGGAAATGCGGCATTGTTGAAAAAAACCTACGTACCAAAATATATCTTTACATTGTCTAAGGTAACAAGCTGTATGATCGATCTGGTATTTTCCCTTGGCGCATTGCTGATCGTTATGCTCTGCACCAGAGCAACCATATACTGGACTTTCTGGTTATTCCCATTGGTTATTGTCCAGATCTATATTTTCTGCTGTGGACTTGGTTTTTTTCTTGCAGAATTTAATGTGTTTTTCCGGGATGTGCAGTACATTTACCATGCAGTTATTACGGCATGGATGTATCTGACTCCGATTTTTTACCCAGTTGAATCATTACCGGCAAGTGTTAGTTTTGTAGTAAAGGTCTTGAATCCAGTGTACTATTATGTGGCCCAATTCCGTGACCTGGTATATTATGGTCATCTTCCGGGACCGAGAATATTCTTCGGGGGATGGATTCTGGCATTTGTAATGCTTGCATTTGGACTTTTGATGTTTAAGCGGAAACAGGATGAATTTATTTTATATATTTAAATTAGAACAGGTGAGTATATGAGTGAGTATGCAGTTGAAGTAAATAATGTGACAATTCGCTTTAATATGGCAAGTGAAAAGGTCGATAATTTAAAGGAATATGTCATTAAATTGATAAAAAAAGAGTTGATCTTTCAGGAGTTTTTGGCAGTAAAGGATGTTTCTTTTAAAGTGAAAAAAGGCGAGGCATGGGCTCTGATCGGTGTGAATGGTTCCGGAAAGTCCACGATGTTAAAAGCAATCAGCGGCATCTTAAAGCCGTATAAGGGCAGCATCACGGTAAACGGTGAAGTTGCACCGCTGATTGAACTTGGAGCAGGATTTGATCCAAATTTGACTGCGCGGGAGAATATTTATCTGAATGGAACCGTGTTAGGACATTCAAAAAAATATATGGATGAGCATTTTGATGAGATTGTAGATTTTGCGGAATTGTGGGATTTCCTGGATACTCCGATTAAGAACTTCTCTTCTGGTATGACAGCTAGGCTGGGATTCTCTGTGGCGACCATGGTGGCGCCAGACATCCTGATTTGTGATGAGATTTTAGCAGTAGGAGATTATCTGTTCCAACAGAAATGTATGGAGCGTATGAATCGGATGCTGAGTGGAGGAACAACATTGCTTTTTGTGTCACATAACGTAGAGACTGTTCGCAAACTGTGTGATCATGCAATCTGGCTGGATCACGGGGTGGCGAAAATGGCTGGTGAAGTGAATGAAGTTTGTGATGCTTATGAGCATATGCAAAGATAGGAGCATTTATGAAATTTAAGGAATGGATAAAAAGAATTATTCCAACATCTAAGAAAGAATTTCGTGAGAAAATGAATGAAATAAGTGATGAGCTTACAAATATAGGTTGTGAAATAAACAATTTGAACTTGCAATTGGAACATCAAAACACCATGTTAAATGATATTCGAAAAACTCAGAATCAACAGGAAGATATTTTGCTTAAAATAAAAGTAGCTGTATTAGAAAATGAAGTGCTCATTAAAAAAATTGCAAATAATGATAAACAAATAAGCTATTTGCAACAAATATTGAATTTGGAAAGATATAACAAAAGATACAATGAGGAAAATAACTGGTCGGCTGTCTTTCATGACGCAATAATGGGTTCTAAGTGGCTTGAAAAACAAGATTTTTGTCCAGGTAGATGGGCTATTGGTTACCAAGCGTTATATGTATTGTATCGTGTATTGAACGAGGTAAGACCTAAAGCAATACTAGAATTGGGGTTAGGACAAAGTACAAAGCTAATTACTCAGTATGCAGCAGCCAATAGTGAAGTATATCATGTAGTTGTAGAACATGATGAAAGTTGGATTGATTTATTTAAAACAACAACGCAGATAGCAATAAATACAAGAATTCTAAGAAAAAATCTTACAATTGAAAGATGGAATGGGGTTGATGGAATTCGAGTTTATGAGGAGTTTTCAAAAGATATTATTCCAGGTAAGTATAATCTTATTGTTATAGATGCTCCATGGGGTGGTGATATGAAAGAATATGCTCGAGTTGATGTTGCAAGGGTGTTAGATCAATGTCTGGATGATTCTTTTGTAATTCTAATGGATGATTATAATCGAAGTGGCGAACAGGCAACTGTTGAGTATATGAAGAAAGTTTTGGAGAAAAAAGAGATTAAGTTTAGCTTTGCTAAATATGAAGGGGCAAAGGATGTTGCGGTCATTGTTTCAGAAGATTTAAAGTATATATGTACGTTATAGAGATAGGAGTAGCATGATAAGTGTTTCAGTTATAATTCCTGTATTTAACGCAGAGAAGTATTTGAGTCAATGTTTAGATAGTATTGTGAATCAAACATTAACGAATATAGAAATTATATGTGTTGATGATGGATCGACGGATACATCATTTCAAATACTCAAAGAGTATGAAGAAAAAGATTCACGGGTAATTGTACTGTCAAAAAGTAATGCAGGAGCAGGAACTGCGAGGAACGAAGGCCTTAAAATTGCGAAGGGAAAATATTTGTCTTTTTTGGATGCAGATGATTTTTTTGAAAGAAACATGTTAGAATGTGCTTATGGAAAGGCAGAACAGGATAATGCAGATATATGTATTTTTGAGTCGGATTTATATGATGTCGTAACAAAAAATAGAACATATTGTGACTGGTCTTTTAAGCGAGAATTTTTTCCAAAATCTATGCCGTTTGCGCCTAATGAGGGGGAAATACGGGAAAATATATTTCGAATGTTTACTGGATGGGCCTGGGATAAGCTGTTTAGGCGAGAGTTTATTGAAAATCATGAAATAAAATTTCAAAATTTGAGAACAACGAACGATATGTTTTTTGTGTATTTTGCATTGATTAAAGCAGAAAGGATTACGGTGTGTCCTGGCGTTTTTGCGCATCAACGAATAAATAACAAAAAATCTCTGTCTAATACAAGAGAATTATCATGGAATTGTTTTTATCAGGCGTTGCTGTATTTGAAAAGTCGTATGAGTGATGATGGTCAATTACGATTGTTTTGGAAAGCATATGTAAATTGGGCGCTTAATCTCTCTCTTTGGCATTTAAATCATATTTCGGACAGAGAGGCTTTAAAAATTTTTAAATTGCTAAAATATGAGGGATTATCAAAAATGGGAATTTCACAGACTCCTAAAGATATGTTTTTTAATCAATGTGAGTATGAAACTATGAATTATATATTAGGCCAATCGGAAGAAGACTTTTTGCTTGATCGTATTAATGGATGCAGACACGAAATTGAACATTTATCAAGTTCTTTGAGGAATATGGAAGATGAATTACGAGATCAAAGAAAAAAAATACAGGATATTTATATATCGAGAACATATAGGGCTGGGGATTGCGTTTTGTATATTCCGAAACTTATAAAAAAATGGGCGAAGGAGAGATTCTAATAAATGGTGAAAGTTTCCATTATTATTCCAGTATATAATACGGAAAAATATCTGGAAGAGTGCTTAGCATGCTTATTGCGTCAAACAATGAAAGAATTTGAATTGATATGTGTTGATGATGGTTCGAATGATGCATCTGGCACAATTCTAAAGAGATATGCTCAAAAATATCCTGAAGTTATTAAATGCATATTTCAGGAAAATTCAGGGCAGTCGATTGCTAGAAATAGAGCTTTGGAAATGGCTACAGGTGATTATGTGTACTTTATGGATAGTGATGACATTTTATTGGCAACAACGCTGGAAGAGACATATAATATTTGTGCGAAAGATAAGTTGGATGTTTTGTTTTTTTCGGGGGAAACTTTTTTTGAAAGTAAAAGTTTGGCAGAAAGTAGAACAGATTTTAATGAACGTTATTTGCGAAAAGGTGCTTATAAAAGCATAGTTTCAGGGAAACAATTACTTCAAGAATTGGTTGAGAATAAAGATTATATTGTTAGTCCATGCTTGTCCCTTGTGAGAAGGGAATTTTTGTGTATAAATGGAATTAAATTTGAAGAGGGAATTATTCATGAAGACAATTTGTTTTGTTTTGAAATTCTAATTCGTGCGAAAAAGGCATTTTGTGTTAATGAAATATATTTTTATAGGAGAGTTCGTGAGCAATCTATTATGACCTGTAGGGAAAGCAGTAGAAATCTTTATGGATATTGGAAGTGTTATGTTAAGCAAATGCAGATCATAGGACATGAAACATGGTCTGACGAACATGAAAAAGCACTATTATCCGTTCTTTCTGGCTTAATTTATCATACGAAACGTATATATGAGATAATTAGTGATGAAGAACGAGACCTTTTTATATCAAAATGTGATATGTATGAGAAATTATTATTCAAAACATTGATAGTTGCACATATTAACGAGTTGAACCAAGTTCGAAGTGGATATAGAGCGATTTGCGATGATTTACAGTATCAGTTAAATTGCGTGCACTCATCAGTTTCATTGAAAGTGGGAAGAAAAATTACTATGATTCCAAGAAAAATTAGAACTTTGATAAGAGTGTGGAAAAATAATGGATGGCATTGTGTAGTGGGGATTATAAAAGAACAATACTTATGGGGGGCAAAAAAATGATAAAAGTTTCTATTTTAATGCCGGCATGTAATGTAAAACGATATATTGAAGAGTGTATGGATAGTGTTGTGAATCAGACACTTGTAGAAATAGAAATTATCTGTATAAATGATGGATCGACAGATGGTACAGGGGAAATTTTGGATAAATATTCTTATAAAGATAAACGGATTAAAATAGTACATAAAGCAAATTCTGGCTATGGACATAGTATGAATATTGCATTAAGTATGGCACAGGGGGAATATGTTGGAATAGTGGAAACCGACGATTTTGTGTCAAAAGATATGTTTGAAGTATTATATAATACAGCGGTAAAATATGATGCGGATGTTGTAAAGTCAAATTATTACCGTTATAAATCTATCCCATATCCAGAAAGTGCATTTTTTGAAGTGTTAAAGCCAGTGGGGAGATATGATGAAGTATTTGATCCTGCAGAGCATCGAGATATATTTAAAGTCGCTCCTTGTATTTGGAGCGGTATTTATAGGCGTAGTATGCTTTTAGAAAATAATGTTGTATTTAATGAAACTCCTGGCGCATCTTATCAGGATACTTCGTTTGCGTTTAAAGTATGGGCCAGTGCGCACAGAGTATACCTGTTACATGATGCTTTTTTGCATTATAGAGTAGATAATGATAATTCTTCTGTAAAAGCACCAGGAAAAGTATTTTGTATTTGCGATGAATACAAGGAAATAGAACGTTATTTGGAAACTTATCCGGAAAAAAAACAAAGATATGAAAAACTAAAAAATGTTTTAAAGTATGAATCGTATCGTTGGAATTTACATCGACTATCTTTTGGATTTAAATATGCGTTTATGCTTCAGATGAAAAAAGAATTTGAACAGGCTCACAAAGATGATTGTTTAGATCAACAATTATTCAGAAAAAACGATTGGGAAAAATTGATACAGCTTTTGAAAACACCAAATGAATATTATACGACAGAATGTTGTGCTGTTTTGCAACCGTACAAATCGGTTGAAGAATTAAGATCAGCTTTTGAGAATTTGAATATTCAATTTACACATATGAAAAATTCAAAGTCATTTAGAGTGGGAAGACTGCTCACATTAATTCCAAGAAAAATTCGGGATATTATGGGGAAATAGAAAATGAAGCAACATACTAATGTAAAAGTGTCAGTTATAATTGCTGTTTATAATGCAGAAAAGTATTTGCGAGAATGTTTAGATAGTATTTTAAATCAAAAAATGCAGGAAATAGAAATTATATGTGTTAACGATGGGTCAACGGATAATTCGACTCTTATACTAGACGAATATAAAGCGCGCGATAGTCGCGTAAGAGTGTTGACACAAAGAAATCAAGGTGCCGGTGCAGCTAGAAATTATGGCTTACGTGAGGCAAGGGGAGAATATTTGTCGTTTTTGGATGCAGATGATTTTTTTGATTCAGAGATGCTCGCTTGTGCTTATAGAACTGCTCGTGTGTCTGATGCGGATATATTCGTATTTAAGGCAGATTTGTATGTTAATGATACGGAGGAATTTAAACCATGCCCATGGGCTTTTAAGGAACAATATTTTCCAAAAGAAAAAGTCTTTACACCTAAGGAAGAACCATATTCAGAAAATATTTTTAGGATGTTCAATGGCTGGGCATGGGATAAAATTTTTAGAAAAACATTTATTGAAGAACATAAAATAGAGTTTCAAAATTTAAGAACGACAAATGATATGTTTTTTGTATATATGGCATTGGCGCTTGCTAAAAATGTTATAACAATAGATCAAGTTTTGGCGCACCAGAGAGTTTCGGTACTAACGTCATTGTCTAGAACTCGAGAAAAATCCTGGGATTGTTTTTATCAAGCGTTAATTAAATTGCAGTATGAATTAAAGTTGCAAGGGTTATATGAGACTTATAAAAGAGCGTTTGTAAACTGGGCATTAAATTTTTCGTTATGGCAATTAAATACTATGAAAGGTAAGGCCTATGCGGAAACTTATAATTTATTGCATACCGTTGGATGGGCAAGATTAGATGTGGCAAAGTATCCGGAAAGATATTTCTTTAATAAAGAAGAATATTTACAATTTTTAGAGATATTGACAAAACCATTAGTGAAAGGTGAGCCTGTAAATGACAGATGAAAATACGAGCAAATGTGAGAGAATATTATATTATGATATTTTAAATATATTGGCGTGCATTGCAGTAATAAGCTTGCATCATAATGGGATTGTACATACATATAGTAATACATTGCGTTGGAAATTGGCTTTGGTTGTAGAAGTGATGGCATATTGGGCAGTCCCAGTATTTTTGATGCTTTCTGGGGCAACATTAATGGACTATCGAAAACACTACGATACAAAAACCTTTTTAAAAAAAAGAGTATTGAGAACCGTAATACCATTTCTATTTTGGAGCATAGTGGTACTTGTATGGAAAATATGTACAAAACAGTATTTGATTGAAGCAGTGACTTTAAGGAACATTATAAATATAATATTAAATTTTAAAATGGAAGGTGTTTACTGGTATTTTCCATTCCTTTTTTCGGTGTACTTGATGATGCCAATATTATCGTGTTTATCAGATAATGCAAAAGTTGTTAAATATGCTATAAGTATCATGTTTATTTTTCAGTCAACGATAATGCCGATAACGAGATTGGTTGGAATTGAGTGGAATAGTAATTATGGATTGCCTATGCATTCATATTTAATATTTGTTTTATTGGGACATTTTTTATCTAAAACTGATATAAAATTTAAGCAGCGTCAAGGAATATACTTTTGTGGTATGTGTGGAGTAGTAATTCGGTACGGAGCTATATATACACTTTCAATAAGAGATGGAGCGAAAAATGTATTATTTTTTAATTATGGTTTATTTCCATCAGTGATGTTAGCGTGTGCAGTTTTTGTTTTTGCTAAATATTACAACTGGGAAAAATTGTTAAAAAAATTTCGTATAAATCATCAATTTGTAAAATATTTATCATCATGTAGTTTGGGAGTTTATTTAATACATAGGATAGTGATGTATTATGAACTGAAATTGCTTGCTTCATGGGGAATTTCTGATGAAAAAATGGTATGGAGAACGGCATGGATATTATGTACTTATTTAATTTCGGTATTCATTATAAGTGGACTAAAAAAAATTCCTATTATGAAATATGTAATACAATAAAATGTCATAGTTTTATGTGAAAGGGAAGTATAGTGAAAAAATGTAAGGTTACAGAAAACCTGATAATTACAGCAGTTATTATCATATCCTTGTTATGGATAGGATCTATAAAGTATGGATTTCATATAGATGAAATTTGGACATTTCATTTGGCAAATTATCAATATAATGATACATTGGGAATAGCAAATTTTGATATTGTAGATGGTAGAAGTTACACAGGAGAGACACTTTGGGATAATTATATGACTGTGCAGCCGGAACACAGATTTGATTATAAAAATGTATGGGTGAATCAGGCAGCGGATGTGCATCCACCATTATATTATTGTTTGATTCACACAATTTGTTCATTCTTCCCTAATCAGTGTGAAGCGTGGATGGGACTAATATTAAATGTGTTGTTGGCTGCAGTTATATTTTGGCAAGTGCGTTGGATGTTTGAAAGATTTTTAAAAGATGAAAAATGTTCTAATATTATTTCATTTATTTTTATGTTTTCTGTGGGTTTTATAAATGCAATATCTTTTTTTAGAATGTATGTATTATTAATGGTGTGGACAAACGCACTTGTTATTTTATTGTTAGATGATTGTGATAGAAATAATAGCTGGAAGTTTTATGGGAAATTATACTTAATAATTTTCGGTGGAATGATGACTCAATACTATTATTCGATATTTACTTGTTTTATTTGTGCTATATATGCAGTTTATGTATGGAAAGATAAAAATTATCAAAAGATTTTATTGAGTACATTAACAATTGCATCTAGTGTGATGACAGAAATTGTAATATTTCCAGCAATGTTAAAGCATATATTTCAGAGTGGAAGAGGAAAAGAGGCATTTAGCAACATTCATGCGGATGGTTTCATGGAACATTTATTTCAGTTTTTAAAGATAATAAATGTTCAATTATTCGGTGGACAAATAATTATAGTACTATTTATCGCTTTGTTTATATTAGTAATGGGGGGGCATATAAACAGGAATATTGAGTTAACAAAAATTTTTATGAAAAAATATTTGTTAGTATTATTCCCGACAATTATTTACATATTATTTATTGCTAAATTAGCACCATATAGAGATATACGTTATTTAATGAATATATTAGCACTTGTATATGTATTAATAGCAAGTTTAATATATTATACTTTGAAAAATGTTGTAGGATTAAAAGCTGGAGCAGCAAGCATAATTTTATTATTGCTAATAATTATTGGATATAAAACAGGTATTCCTAATTTTCGCCTTTCGGAAAAGGAAAATGTAGTGCAACTAGAAAAAATGAAAGATGTTCCATGTGTATATTTGTATGATGAAAAATATAAATGGAATATCGCAGCTAATATTTTAGAATTGCGCAAATTAGATGAGATATCCTTTTTTGAATTGAATAGTGATGATATAACGATTAATGATAAGGCAATAGTATATGTAATGCGTGGCAGTGATGATGAAACTGTGCTATCGAAACTAATGAAATATAACACGCATTTAACGAAAAAAGAAAAATTGTTTCAATCTGGTTATTCAACCGTTTATTATTTAAATTAATAAATGGATAAATTTAGAATAATTGAAAGGGCAGAAATGAAAAGAATTACAGTAGCAGGAACAGGATATGTGGGTTTGTCTAATGCCGTATTATTAGCGCAAAATAATATGGTAACGGCAGTAGATGTAATAAAAGAAAAAGTAGATTTGCTTAATTCAAAAAAGTCACCAATCGTGGATAAAGAAATAGAAGAGTATTTGTCTACAAAAAAGCTGAATTTAACAGCAACACTGGATGCGGAAACGGCGTATCAGAATGCAGATTTTATTATTATTTCTACGCCAACAAATTATGATCCAGCTAAGAATTATTTTGATACATCTTCTGTTGAAAATGTAATAGAACTTGTGTTAAAAGTAAATCCACAGGCGATTATGATTATTAAGTCTACAGTCCCAGTTGGATATACAAAAAGTGTGCGGGAAAAATATCATACGGAGAATATTCTGTTTTCACCGGAATTCCTTCGAGAAGGACGAGCTTTATATGACAATCTTTATCCGTCCAGAATTATTATTGGCGTGCCATTAGAGGATGGGCGTCTGGTGGCAAAGGCACATGAATTTGCTGCCTTATTGCAGCACCTTTCAATTCAAGATGCGTAACTTTGCTGAAACAAGGACAACATTTT
>OGZP01001719.1_pt1 | contig 15356 bp, 8 predicted proteins | sample 1576811 | NCBI WGS metagenome assembly OGZP01 (sample SAMEA3541553, study PRJEB24748) | human gut metagenome | biome: human gut; feature: human-associated habitat; material: faeces | place: China | collected 2012
TCATCTGCTCCTCGGTCATGCCGTACTTGGCATCGCCGGGCTTGTCCATGACCTGGAAGCCCTCCTCGCTCTCGCCCAGCTGGAAGGTCCCGCCCGGGTTGTAGCGGCAGAAGATGTTCTCGGGGATCCCGGCCACACGGTCCAGGAAGTCCACCATGGTGGCATCGTCCAGGTTGATGTATGCGCCCAGCTCGTATGCCTTCTTCATGTCCTCCACGGGGGTCTGGTTGGAGGAGAACATGATATCGCTGCCGGTAAAGCCGCAGGCCTCGCTCAGCATCAGCTCGGTCAGGGAGGAGCAGTCCACGCCGCAGCCCTCTTCCTTCAGGATCTGCAGGATGATGGGGTTGGGCAGCGCCTTGACGGCAAAATACTCCCGGAAGCCCTTGTTCCAGCTGAAGGCCTTGTTGATGCGGCGGGCGTTCTCACGGATGCCCTTTTCGTCGTAGACGTGGAACGGGGTGGGCACGTCCTGGATGATCTCCTGGGCCTGCTCTTCGGTCAGAAACGGTCTCTTTTCCATAATATACTTCCCTCTCGTTTTTATAGCGCATACGGCTTTGGAGCCGCAGTTGCGAACGTAGTTTACTCCCTCAGTCTGCTTCGCAGACAGCTCCCTCGGAGAGGGAGCCTGACCGCACGGCAAAGCCTCCCTCCCTGAGGGAGGTGGCATCGCGCCAGCGATGACGGAAGGAGTTTACACCTTTAGATTTTTCCGGGTGGGGGTAAAGGTGGGGATCATCTTTTCCAGCTGATCCACCACGCCCTCGTCGTTGTGCTGGGCGGCAGCGGCAAGATCCTGCAGCTGCTGGTAGAACACGGCCAGGTCGATGTCCCGGGGCGATGCCACAAAGATCTTGTTGTGCTCGGTGCGGCGCATCTTGCCCTGCTCCTCGTCCATCATCAGCTCCTCGTAGAGCTTCTCGCCCGGGCGCAGGCCCACGATCTTGATCTCCATATTCACGCCCGGCTCGTAGCCGTAAAAGCGGATGAGCTGCTTGGCCAGATCCATGATCTTGACCGGCTCGCCCATGTCCAGCACATAGATGCTGCCGCCCTCGGCCAGCGCGCCCGCCTGCAGCACCAGCTGGGCCGCCTCGGGAATGGTCATAAAGTAGCGCTCGATGTTGGGGTCGGTGAGGGTGACAGGGCCGCCCTTCTTGATCTGAGCCTCGAACAGCGGGATCACGCTGCCGTGGCTGCCCAGCACGTTGCCAAAGCGGACCGCCACGCACTTCATGTCGGTGTTGCCCGCAAAGGTCTGGATGAGCATCTCACAGATCCGCTTGGTGCAGCCCATCACGCTGGTGGGATTGACCGCCTTGTCGGTGGAAAGCTGGACGAACCGCTCCACATCGTGCTCGCTGGCGCTGGTGAGCAGGTTCTTGGTGCCCAGCACGTTGTTCTTCACGGCCTCGGCGGGGCTGATCTCCATCAGCGGCACATGCTTGTGGGCCGCTGCATGGAACACCACGGTGGGGTGGTAGGTCTCAAATACCTCGTCCAGCCTCTTTTTATCCCGGATGGAGCCGATCAGCACGGTCACGGGGATGTCGCGGCCGTACTTCTGCTGCAGCTCCATCAGCAGCTCGTAGGCGCAGTTCTCGTAGATATCAAAGATCAGCAGCTTGCCGGGCCGGAAGCGCATCACCTGACGGCAGAGCTCACTGCCAATGGAGCCGCCGCCGCCCGTCACCAGCACGGTCTTGCCGGTGAGGTAGCCGGAGATCTTCTCGTTGTCCAGCGTGACCTCGTCACGGGAGAGGAAATCGGCGGTGTTCAGCTCACGGAACGCACCCTGCTGGGGGCCGTTGCTGCCCACCAGCTGGGGGTCGCTCAGGATCTGCACCGGGCAGTGGGTGGAAACGCAGAGGTCGATGACATGGTTCAGCCTGCTGCCCCGCAGGGTGGGGATGGCAATGATGATGTTGTGGATGTTGTACTGGGTGCAGAGCTGGGGGATCTGCTCCAGCGTGCCCTTGACCGGCACGCCGTGGATGGTCTGCCCCTGCTTGACCAGGTCATCGTCCACCGCCACAACGGGGTGGCCGTAGCTGCTGTTGGATTTGCAGACATTGATGGCCCAGGCACCGGCCTCGCCCGCGCCCACGATCATCACAGGGCGGTTGGGATCCTTGTTGGGCACGCCCCGCAGCCGCTCGCCGATGGGATGGTTCAGGAAGAGCCGCCATGCCAGACGGCTGCCTCCCACCAGCAGGAAGATGAGGACAGCAGCCATGGCGTTGGCAGAATCGAACAGCACGCCGTGGACGCAGAAATGGTTCACGAAATAGACCACCCCCGTGGGCACGGCGATCATGCCGCCCAGACGGATGAGGTCACGCTCCCCGGCATACTTCCAGAGCACATGGTACAGCCCGCCCGCCAGAAAGCTGAGCAGGTAGAGCGCCACGATCCAGGGCAGATTCTGGTAGAGCAGGGCACGGTTGTGGGGCCACCAGCTGGCCTCCACCGCGCCGTCGGCCCGGAGCAGCAGGGCAAAGTAAAAGCTGAATATCACGATGGCCGCGTCCAGCAGCACCAGGATCATCCGGCGCAGCAGCACCTGCGGCACAAGCTTCTCTGTTTTCTTCACAAAAATCCTCTTTTGCATCGGGGTGGGATCTGTCCGCACCCGTTTTTCCCGGCGTTGCCGGCCACAGGGTCCAAAGCCCCATGCGCCTGTTCCGCCATAATATCCATTGTATTATACTCAATTCTCCCCCCTGTGTCCAGAACAATTCCGCTTCTCCGGGCTTTTCTGCCGCTCCCTGCGGGATTTTTCCGTCCGCAGGATGGCCCGCACCTCTTCGCCCAGCCCCAGCGGCCACTGCACGGCAAGGCAGACTGCCGCCATGCCAAAGCCGCCCGCGCAGAGCGCCGCCAGCCGGGTGGGCGTGCTCCCGCTGCTCAGCCACCCCGTCAGCAAGGCGCGCAGGCCCTCGCCCGCCCCCGCTGAGACCAGTGCCGCCAGCGCCGGAGCCCCCAGCCACCGCCAGAGCCTGGGCTGCAGCCCGCTGACGTGCAGCAGACGGGCCGTATTCATCTGACAGGTATAGGCACTGGACAGCAGGATCACCCACAAAAAGCCCTTCATCCCCCATCTGGGCAGGAGGAGCAGCACCCCCGCAATGCGGAGCACCGCGTCCCACAGGCTGTACCGGAACACGGCCTTCTGCTCCCCCATCCCCTTCATGGCACCGTCCACCATGCTTTCCAGATACATCAGCGGCATGGCCGGGCCCAGAACCCGCAGATAGAACCCGGCCTCCTGGCTGTGGTAGAGCAGCAGGGCCAGCGGCTCGCCCCACACCCAGAACAGCGCCCCCGCCAGCGCCGAGAAGCAGCCCGTCAGCCGGAGCATCCGGTCCAGCAGGCAGCCCAGCCGGGCGCGCTCGCCCCGGATGTGGGCCTGGGTGATCTCAGGCATCAGCAGCACCGAAAGGCTCCCCAGCAGCCCAAAGGGAAAGGTGAGCAGAGGCAGGGCCATCCCCTTCAGGCTGCCGTACTGGGCCACCGCGGCACTGCGGCCCCCGGCATCCAGCAGGCAGACCGTCAGGCAGGCGGGCACCAGCATGTTCTCCGCCGTGTGCAGGGCGCTGGCAAGGCACCGCCCGCCCTCCACCGGCCACAGGATCTCCCAGAGCCGCCGGGCAGGGTCGGCAGGCCGTCGGGCCTTTTCTGCGCCGAACGCACGCACCGCCTCCCCACGGTAAAACAGCAGCAGGATGCAGGCCGACACCGCTTCGCTCACCGCCGTGGCGGCCAGCACCGCCGTGCAGCGGGCGCTCACGTCCGGCGCGTTCCCCCATTCCAGCGCGTACCAGATGATCCCGATCCGCACGCTCTGCTCCACCAGCTGGCTCAGCACGTTGGGCTCCACCCGCCGCCGGGCGATAAAGAACCCCCGCAGCACAGCCGAGAGGGCCATCCAGGGCATCCCGAAGGCCGACACCCGCAGCGCGCCCGCTGCCCGCACATCTCCCAGCCACCACCGGGCAGCGGCCCCGGCCAGCCCATACTGCGCCGCCATGGCCGTCGCACCCAGCAGCAGCCCCGTGCCCGCCAGACGCACCAGCATCCCCCGCGCCTGTGCCCGGCCCCGGGCCAGCTCCTCAGCCATCAGCCGGGTGGCCGCCACCGAGACCCCCGCCGTTGCCAGCGTGACAAAGAGCGCGTAGACCGCCAGCACCAGCTGGTACAGCCCCATCCCCTCGCCGCCCAGGGCGTTGGCCAGATAGATGCGCAGGCCCATCCCGGCCAGCCGCAGCAGGACATCCGCCCCGGTCAGGAGGGCGGCATTTTTCAGGTAGCTCTGCCCCATGGTCCTCCTCCTTCCCCCGCACAGGCGTTCGGTTCAGTGTATGCGGCCTTTCCCGGGCAATATGCACTCTTGTGAAGATGAGCGCCTCTGTGGGTTGTTTCCCACCCGGTTTTATGGTATGATATGGGTTGGTCAAGACGATCTGTCTAATTATGATAAAGGAGAAAAGGTTAGAGTATGAGCGAAGAATGTACCCATGACTGTTCCACCTGCGGGGCAGCATGTTCTTCCCGCACCGCCGCACCTGAGCACGATGCCCCCAACCCCAACAGCAGCGTGAAAAAGGTCATCGGCGTTGTTTCGGGCAAAGGCGGTGTCGGCAAGAGCATGACCAGTGCCCTGCTGGCCTGCGCCATGGCCCGCCGGGGCTACCACTGCGGCATCCTGGATGCCGACATCACCGGCCCGTCCATCCCCAAGCTGTTCGGCATCCATGGCCGTGCCATGGCCGATGAAAAGGGCTGCTGGCCCATCCAGAGCCGGATGGGCATTGATGTGATGAGCATCAACCTGCTGGTCGAGAACGAGGAGGACCCCGTTGTGTGGCGCGGCCCCGTGATCGCCGGTGCGGTCAAGCAGTTCTGGACCGATGTGGTCTGGAAGGACGTGGACTTCCTGTTCGTGGACATGCCCCCGGGAACCGGTGATGTGCCCCTGACCGTGTTCCAGAGCCTGCCGGTGGACGGCATTGTTGTGGTGGCAAGCCCGCAGGAGCTGGTGAGCATGATCGTGGCCAAGGCCGTGAACATGGCTGAGATGATGAAGGTGCCCATGCTGGGCATCGTGGAGAACATGAGCTACATCGTCTGCCCCGACTGCGGCAAGAAGATCAGCGTGTTCGGCGAGAGCCATGTGGATGAGGTGGCCGCAAAGCATGGCCTGCCCGTGCTGGCCAAGTGCCCCATCGACCCCCAGCTGGCTGCCTGCTCCGATGCCGGCATGATCGAGGCCTACCCCGGCCAGTACCTTGAGGGTGCCGCCGATGCCTGCGAGAAGCTGCTGAAGAAGTAAATCATGCACCGCTCCCCCGCCAGCGCCAGCCGCCTGCGGGGGATTTTTTGAATATCCCTGCAGAAAGGAGAATCCAAATGCCGAACGAACTCAAGATCGGCCGGGTGTACCGGCACTTCAAGGGCGACTTTTATCTGGTGGAAGCCGTTGCCAACGATTCCGAAACGGGGGAGCCCTTTGTGGTCTACCGTAAGCTCTACGGGGACGGCGGGCTCTGGCTGCGGCCCCTTGCCATGTTCCTCAGCCCCGTGGATAAGGCAAAATATCCCGATGCCGCGCAGGAATACCGCTTTGAGCTGCAGGAGATCCCCAGCGCTGCCGGGCACTGACGCTGTGAAGCGGATTCATTTTTATTTTGGCTTCACTGAAACATTTTCCGATTTCCTCTCTTGTAAATCGCCGCACAATGCTTTATAATGGTGAAGCGTTCTGTGATAGTGGGCAGAGCGATTGTAAATCATGGGAAAAGGAGTATTCTATTATGCTGACGAATGAATACCTGAAGCGCGTTTACGATGGCCTTGCACAGCGCAATGCCAATGAGCCTGAGTTCCTGCAGGCTGTCCGCGAGGTGCTGGAGAGCATCCAGCCCGTGGTCGAGAAGCATCCCGAATACGAGAAGGCCGGCCTGATCGAGCGTCTGGTCGAGCCCGAGCGCATCATCACCTTCCGTGTGCCCTGGGTCGATGATCAGGGCAAGGTCCAGGTGAACCGCGGCTACCGCGTCCAGTTCAACAGCGCCATCGGCCCCTACAAGGGCGGCCTGCGCTTCCATCCCTCTGTCAATCAGGGCATCCTGAAGTTCCTCGGCTTTGAGCAGACCTTCAAGAACAGCCTGACCACCCTGCCCATGGGCGGCGGCAAGGGCGGCTCCGACTTTGATCCCCACGGCAAGAGCGACATGGAAGTGATGCGCTTCTGCCAGAGCTTCATGACCGAGCTGTACCGCCACATCGGCCAGTTCGTGGACTGCCCCGCCGGTGATATCGGTGTCGGCGGCCGCGAGGTGGGCTACATGTTCGGCCAGTACAAGCGCCTGACCAACAGCTTCCAGGGCGGTATGCTCACCGGCAAGGGCCTGACCTTCGGCGGCTCTCTGGCCCGTACCGAGGCCACCGGCTACGGCCTGTGCTACTTCACCGCTGAGGCTCTGAAGTGTATGCGCAACGACAGCTTTGAGGGCAAGACCGTGGTCATCTCCGGCTCCGGCAATGTTGCCATCTATGCCTGCCAGAAGGCCCAGTCTCTGGGCGCAAAGGTCGTTACCATGTCCGATTCCAACGGCTACGTCTACGACCCCAACGGCATTGATCTGGCTTACGTCAAGGAGCTGAAGGAAGTGCGCCGCGGCCGCATCAAGGAGTACGCCGAGACCCACGCCGGTGCAACCTACGTTGCCGACTGCTCCAAGGTCTGGACTGTCCCCTGCGACATCGCCCTGCCCTGCGCGACCCAGAACGAGATCAACAAGGAGTCCGCTGAGGCTCTGGTCAAGAACGGCTGCACCGTTGTCTGCGAGGGCGCAAACATGCCCAGCACGCCCGAGGCCATCGAGGTCTACCTGTCCAACGGTGTCCTGTACGGACCCGCAAAGGCAGCCAACGCCGGCGGCGTGGCCACCTCCGGTCTGGAGATGAGCCAGAACTCCGAGCGTCTGAGCTGGAGCTTTGAGGAAGTGGATGCCAAGCTGAAGGGCATCATGGAGGGCATCTTCCACGCTTCTTACGATGCTTCTGTTGCTGCCGGTTCCGAGGGCAACCTGATGGTCGGTGCAAACTGCGCCGGTTTCCTGAAGGTGGCCACCGCCATGATGGCACAGGGCATCACCTACTAAGCATTCCTTTTCAGAGGGCCGCATCCGAAGGGGTGCGGCCCCTTTTTTTTCCTGCATATTTCCTCTGTCCGTTGTCCATACTCCCTTTGCCAGAAAGCGAAGGGAGTATTTTTATGGATGAGCAGATGTTTTGTTTCCAATGTGAGCAGGCGGCCAACGGGACTGCCTGTACCGGTCGGGCAGGCGTGTGCGGGAAATCGGCTCCGACCGCAGCGGCGCAGGACCGGCTGACCGGTGCCCTGATCCGGTATGCGGAGCAGCTCATTGGCGAAGGCCGTGCTCCGGCTCCGGAGCAGGCTTTGCTGCTGATGCAGGGGCTGTTCACCACCATCACCAATGTAAATTTTGACGAGCACACCGTCGGGCAGCTGATCGAGAAGATCCACGCCGCCTGTCCGGGCATTGCCGAGGACTATGATATGCAGCAGCTCTGGCAGGAGCCTGACCCGGATGTGCGAAGCCTGAAATGCTTTGTGCTGTTCAGCCTGCGGGGAATGGCCGCTTATAACTATCATGCTCGGGTGCTGGGCCGCATCGACCCGGAGCTGGACAAATTTTACTGTACCGCCCTGAAGGCAGTGGGCACCTCGGGGCTATCCATGGAGGAGCTTTGGCTCCTGGTGCAAAGGACCGGAGAAGCCAGCTTCCGCACCATGGAACTGCTGGATCATGCCAACACCGGTGCCTTTGGCGAACCGGAACCGACAGAAGTCCCTCTGACCATCGAGAAAGGGCCTTTCATCGTCATTTCCGGCCACGACCTTTACGACACCCAGCAGCTTTTGGCCCAGACCGAGGGCAAGGGCATCAACGTTTATACCCACTCGGAACTCCTGCCCGCCCACGGTTATCCGGAGCTGAAAAAGCGCTATTCGCACCTCAAGGGAAATTTCGGCACCGCCTGGCAGAACCAGCAGTCGGAGTTTGAGGACATCCCCGCCCCCATCCTCTTCACCACAAACTGTATCATGCCGCTGCGCCCCAGCTACGCCGACCGGGTCTTTACCACCTCGGTGGTCTCCTATCCCGGGGTGCCGCACATCGGGGAGGACCGGGACTTCACCCCCGTCATCCGGAAAGCGCTGGAACTGGGCGGCTACCCGGAGGATACCATCATCCCGGGCATGAACGGCGGCAAAACGGTCACCACCGGCTTTGCGCGGAGCGCTGTGCTCTCCCACGCCAATGAGATCGTTGCGGCCGTGAAAAGCGGGCAGATCCGCCATTTCTTCCTGGTGGGCGGCTGTGACGGCACCCGGCCCACCCGCCGCTACTACACCGAGTTCGCCAAGCTCACCCCGCCCGACACCGTGATCCTGACGCTGGCCTGCGGCAAATTCCGGCTGAACGATCTGCCTCTGGGCACAGTGCCCGGCACTGGCCTGCCCCGCATCCTCGATGTGGGCCAGTGCAACGACGCATACAGCGCCATCCGGATCGCACTGGCTCTGGCCGATGCCTTCGGCTGCACCGTCAACGACCTGCCGCTCTCGCTGGTGCTCTGCTGGTTCGAGCAGAAGGCAGTCTGCATCCTGATCGCCCTGCTGGCTTTGGGCATCCGGAACATCCGCCTCGGCCCCACCCTCCCGGCCTTTCTCTCTCCGGGGGTCGTGCAGGAATTGCAGCGCCGCTATGACCTGAAAGCCATTACGACCCCGGAAGAGGACCTGCGGGCCATTCTGGGACGCTGACTGCCGCCGCAGGGAATTTCTTGCTTCGTTTCTGCTATGCTCCCGGGATTTCCCGGGAGTTTTTCTTGTGTCGAAACTTTTTCATAATTTCTGGGAATTTCCGGAGTAGGGACAAGCTTTCACTCCTGTGCAGGAATCATTTTCCGGAGAAACTCCGGCGCGGTTCCCCGCCGCTTCAAAAATTTGGATCTTTCGGTTTCAAATTCGTTTGAACCTCTTGTATTTCCGAACATCCGATGCTACTATATTGTCAGTGTACAAAATGCACTACATTTCAGAAAGAGGAGGAAAAAAACCATGAAAAAAAGATGGTTCGTAGTGATACTTACCATCGGATTGCTGCTTCGTGTTCTGCCGCTGAGTGTACTTGCACTGAGCCCCGACCCCACCATCACGGATTCGGACGGCACCATTCTGGACTGGAGTGACCTTTCCACCGTTTCCGACGTCCTTGATGATTCACGGGAACAGCAGCTCGCTGTCGTGAATGCGGACAACGATGATGAAGCAACGGATGACCGGTCCGCAGGGAATCTCACCCTCAAAACTCTTGACGAGGAATCGGATGACGAGGAATCGGATGACGATGACCCTGCGGATGCGGACCGCGATGAAGCAACGGATGACCTGCCCGCAGGGAATCCCACCCCCCCCCAAAAAAACTCTTGACAAGGGACCGGGTGACGATGACCCTGCGGACGCGGACCGCGATAAAGCAGCAGCGGATGACCGGCCCACAGTGAATCTCACCCCCAAAACTCCTGACGAGGAATCGGGTGGCGATGACCCTGCGGACGACGACGACAGCACCACAAGCCCCACAACCCAGGCTGTGTGCAAGATCGACAAGATCGACGATACGTACTACTACTCCACACTGGACGATGCAATCACTGCCGCGACGGATGGTGATCAGATCGACCTGCTGAAGGACATTGAGTGGTATACGGGCCTTGAGTTTCATAGTAAGAACTTGACCATTTCCGGCGGCAATACCTACACGCTGACGCTGAACCAGAACGGTATGTATGCATCGCACAGTGATATCACGTTTAAAGATCTTACGCTGAATATCTATGCGCATACTCATACCCATGAAGGTGGCGCAGGAGGAACGGCCAACCTGATCAGCAACTCGAATCTGAGACTGAACAACGTCAACTTTACGTTGATCCCGGATGGAAGCTGCGGCAGCGGCATCTATCTGTATCAGAAGAGCAACCTGTATCTGGATGGATCATACGCCGTGATCCGTGGTGTCTCTAATTATCGTGCAAGTGGTATCTACGCCGATGACTCGGAATTTAAAGGACAACCTAACCGTGAGATCAAGATCAACAACTCTTATCTTGAGATCACAGGCTGTGCCCATGCGGCCATGACGATCAATCCGATCGACATCACACTGTCCAGTTCAAATGTCGTGGTGATGGACAACGGCAAATCCGATCCTGATGGCTACGGCTTCGGCATTGGCTGCTATGGCGGTAAGCTGACCATGGAATCCTCGACCCTGACCGCCACCGGAAACACCGGCGCATGGTATGGCTACGCTGTTTTCGTTGATGGCCTTGACGTGGATTCCGGTTCTACCCTTGATATCCGCGACAATGGCGGTTCCGGCCTTGGTGTCGGCGGCATTGGCGTGATCCAAGGCGGTTCGCAGGTCATCTGCGACGGCAACGGCACAAATGACCCGGGCTACGGCTCTGGCGGTTTGTATGTGTATGCAGGCGCCGACCTGACCATTGAAAGTGGTGCAAACGTCTCCGTATGTCAGAACAAGGGCCTGGCTGCCATCGTGAACAGCTGTAAGCTGCACATCCAGAATGGTGCCAATGTTTCAGTGGACAACAATGCTAAGCTCGGTATCTACAACAGTTACGATTCCTATCTGACGATTGAGTCCGGTGCAAATGTCACCGCCAACCACAACGGTGCCCATGGCATCTACAATCAAGTGATGGGTGATCTGAAGCAGGGTGCTTTTCTGATAGAAAGCGGTGCAAATGTCACTGCCAACTACAATACGGTGTCCGGTATCGTCAACTGCAATCTCTTCACCGTGGAAAAGGGTGCCAATCTGCAGGTGGAATACAACAGCAACTGCGGTATCCAAAACGATGAGCATGCGACGCTGAACCTGCTGGCCGGCAGTGTACGCTATAACCATGCCGGTTCTGTAGGCGGCGGACTTGTGAACTCTGGCACTGCGATTCTTTCAGACGATGTAGAGCTGTACAACAATCACGCAAGGCTTTCTGGTGACGATATCTACAACGCAGACGGTGCCACCATTACCTTTGGCGATACCGGCAAAGGCTGGGCGCTGGATGGTTACCCGGACTGCTATGATTTCATTACCGGCTGGTATGACGACTCTGAAGCCACCCGCTGGAACGCCCACGGGGACGAAGCGGATCTGCACATGGTTCTCGTCGCACCCGTCAATTCTTACACCGGCCCCCTGTCCCTCAAGGCCGCACACGGCAGCATCGGCAGCCTGACCGTCTGCAAAGAGACGGTCGGTGAACTGCTGCCGAGCGACTATGACACCGTGTTCACCTTTGAGCTCACGCTGGATGATGATGCCATCACCACGATCGACGACAAATGGTGCGGTGTCCCGTTCAAAAACGGCAAGGCATCCTTCACCCTGAAAAGCGGCGAGAGCATCACGCTCTCGAACCTGCCCGCAGGCATGGGCTATACCATCACCGAAACCGCTCAGGACGGCTGGACCCTGCTGAATCTCAACCCTGCAGAGACCGGCGTTGTGCCCCAGAACGACACCGCCAAGGTCGTCTTTACCAACCTGAAGAACAGCCCGGACGACCCCTATGTTCCGGTCGTTCCCGTAGACCCGGAGACCCCCGAGATCCCCGAGGAGCCTGAGGGGCCGGAGACCCCCGAGGAGCCTGAGGAACCCGAGATCCCCGAGGAAACAGAGGAAACCGAGGAAACAGAGGAAACCGAGGAAACAGAGGAAACAGAGGCCCCCGGCGAGCTGCCTGCGGAGGAACCGGCTCAGACTGACACGTCCGCGTCGTTGGCCCAGCCGGAGGAAACGCCCACGCAGAACACCACGACCGTGACCCTGATCCAGACCGGTACCACCGATTGGCTGGCTACCGTGCTTCTGATCTTTGGCATCGGTCTGTTGGTATGCGGGTGGTTCTTCGACCGCAAACAGCGCGCCGCAAAGCACTAAGGACAGAAACGCCCCGCAATCATACGCAAACCGCCGCATCCCCTGCCCCAGACCGGCAGCCGGATGCGGCGGTTTTTTCAAGATTTTGATGAAATGCGTTCATCATTCCATCAAACCGCACAAGATGACCGGACTTCAGGGCATCAAGTTTGGCGCAGCTGTCACTTGAACATCTCTCACCATCCGCTATAATAGAATCATCGGAACAAAGGCGTTCCAGAAGGGTATTCTGTACCCTTCTGGGGCGCTTTTTTGTTTTCTGTGCAAGATCGGCTGCGGAATGTGCCGCGGCCCAGAGGATATTTTGAGAGATAAGGATGGGAAAGGCAATGGATCAATTTACGGAAAACGCCACGCCTCTTGGCCTGTATGACCCTCAGTTCGAGCACGATGCCTGCGGCATCGGCGCTGTGGTGGACATCAAGGGCCGCAAGAGCCATCAGACGGTCAGCGATGCCCTGAGCATCGTGGAACGGCTGGAGCACCGCGCCGGCAAGGATGCCGAGGGCAAGACCGGTGACGGCGTGGGCATCATGCTGCAGATCAGCCACAAGTTCTTTTCCAAGGTGGCCGATGAGCTGAACATCAGCCTGGGCAACGAGCGGGAATACGGTGTCGGCATGTTCTTCTTCCCCCAGAACGAGCACCTGCGGGCACAGGCCATGAAGCTGTTTGAGCTGGTCACCCGCAAGGAGGGGCTTGAGTTTCTGGCATGGCGCAGGGTGCCGGTAGACCCCGATGCCGTGGGCCAGAAGGCCCGGGACTGCATGCCCTCCATCTGGCAGTGCTTCATCAAAAAGCCTGCCCGTGTGAGCAAGGGCATTGATTTTGACCGCAGGCTCTACATCGTCCGCCGGGTGTTCGAGCAGGCCAGCAACGGCACTTATGTGCCCAGCCTGTCCAGCCGCACCATCGTCTACAAGGGCATGTTCCTGGTGCACGATCTGCGCCTGTTCTACCTTGACCTGCAGGACGAGGACTACGAATCCGCCATCGGCATGGTGCACAGCCGCTTTTCTACCAACACCAACCCCAGCTGGATGCGTGCCCACCCCAACCGGTTCATCCTGCACAACGGCGAGATCAACACCATCAAGGGCAACACCGATGCCATGCTGGCCCGTGAGGAGAGCATCGAGAGCCCCATCCTGCAGGACGACATGAACAAGATCCTGCCCATCATCAACACCTCCGGCTCGGACTCCGCCATGCTGGACAACGCGCTGGAATTCATGGTGATGAACGGCATGGATCTGCCCCTGGCTGTGATGATCACCATCCCCGAGCCCTGGGAGAACAACAAGAACATCAGCCAGAAAAAGCGCGATTTCTACCAGTATTACGCCACCATGCTGGAGCCCTGGGACGGCCCCGCCGCCATCCTCTTCTCCGACGGCGACGTGGTGGGCGCGGTGCTGGACCGCAATGGTCTGCGCCCCAGCCGCTACTATATCACCAAGGATGGCCGAATGATCCTGTCCTCCGAGGTGGGCGTGCTGCCCTGCGCCCCCGACAACATCCTGATGAAAGACCGCCTGCGCCCCGGCAAGATGCTGCTGGTGGATACCGTCAAGGGCGAGGTCGTGGATGACGAGAAGCTGAAGGAATACTACGCCAGCCGCGAGCCCTACGGCGAGTGGATCGACCGGAATCTGGTCCGGCTGAAGGACCTGAAGATCCCCAACATCAAGGTCCCCAGCTACACCGGCGAGGAGCTGACCCGCCTGCAGAAGGTCTTTGGCTACAAATACGAGGAGATCAAGGAGCTGATCCTGCCCATGGCCCGGGCCGGTGCCGAGCCTTCCGGAGCCATGGGCACCGACACCCCGCTGGCTGTCCTGAGTGACCAGCACCCCCCGCTGTTCAACTACTTCAAGCAGCGGTTCGCACAGGTCACCAACCCGCCCATCGATGCCATCCGGGAAAAGGTGGTCACCTCCACCAGCGTCTATGTGGGTGCCCACGGCAACCTGCTGGAGGACAAGCCCGAGAACTGCAAGGTGCTCAAGGTGCAGAACCCCATCCTGACCAGCACCGATCTGCTCAAGATCAAGCACATGAACGTGCCCGGCTTCAAGACCGCCACGGTGTCCATCAATTACTATAAGAACACCAGCCTGGAAAAGGCCATCGACCGCGTATTCCTGGAGGTGGACCGCGCCTACAAGGACGGTGCCAACATCATCATCCTCTCTGACCGCGACATCGACGAGTACCATGTCTCCATCCCCAGCCTGCTGGCCGTTTCTGCCGTGTCCCAGTACCTCATCCGCACCAAGAAGAGCACGGCCATGGCCCTCATCCTTGAGAGCGCCGAGCCCCACGAGGTGCACCACTTTGCCACCCTGCTGGGCTACGGTGCCTGCGCCGTCAACCCCTATCTGGCCCACGACACCATTGCCCAGCTCATCGACGAGGGTCTGCTGGACAAGGATTACTACGCCGCCGTGGATGACTACAACAAGGCTGTGCTGAACGGCATCGTAAAGATCGCCTCCAAGATGGGCATCTCCACCATCCAGAGCTACCAGAGCAGCCAGATCTTTGAGGCGGTCGGCATCTCCAAGGATGTCATCGACAAGTACTTTACCGGCACGGTCAGCCGTGTGGGCGGCATCGGTCTGGAGGACATTCAGGCCGACGTGGAAGCTGCCCACAACGCCTCCTTTGACCCGCTGGGTCTGGATATCAACATGGAGCTGGCCGACGGCGGTGCCCACAAGTTCCGCAGCGGCAAGGAAGAGCACCTCTTCACCCCGCAGACCATCCATCTGTTCCAGAAAGCCTGCTTCACGGGCGACTACAAGGCCTTCAAGGACTTCACCCGCACCGTGGACAACATGGGTGCCGAGGGCATGCACCTGCGCAGCCTGCTGGACTTCAGCTATGACCCCAACGGCGGCATTCCCCTTGAGGAGGTGGAGCCTGTCAGCTCCATCGTCAAGCGGTTCAAGGCCGCTGCCATGAGCTACGGTGCCCTGAGCAGCGAGGCCCACGAGACCATCGCCATCGCCCTGAATCGTCTGGGCGGCCGGAGCAACACCGGCGAGGGCGGCGAGCCCGAAGAGCGCTACCAGAGCGAGAGCAACTCCAAGATCAAGCAGGTAGCCTCGGCCCGCTTTGGTGTGACCAGCAAATATCTGGTCTCCGCCGAAGAGATCCAGATCAAGCTGGCACAGGGCGCAAAGCCCGGCGAGGGCGGCAATCTGCCCGGTGCCAAGGTCTACCCCTGGATCGCCAAGACCCGCCACAGCACCACCGGCGTGGGCCTGATCTCTCCCCCGC
>OGZP01001723.1_pt1 | contig 15312 bp, 10 predicted proteins | sample 1576811 | NCBI WGS metagenome assembly OGZP01 (sample SAMEA3541553, study PRJEB24748) | human gut metagenome | biome: human gut; feature: human-associated habitat; material: faeces | place: China | collected 2012
GTGTGGCGGAATAGGCAGACGCAAGGGACTTAAAATCCCTCGGGGGCAACCCCGTACCGGTTCAAGTCCGGTCACCGGCATGAAAAGAGCTTGTTTTGCAAGCTCTTTTTTTGTTTAACGAAAAACCCGAATTATGGGAGCGTGATGGAGATGAACAGGAGAGATCTCGAAATAATATGGATAGGAGAACAGATATGACATTTCGATATGCGTTGAAACGATCAATTCCGGTAATGGCGGGATATATCGTTCTGGGAATCGGATTTGGAATGCTGCTGGGAGCGAAGGGCTACGGCATCACCTGGGCGCTCGCGATGAGTGTGTTCATTTATGCGGGGTCAATGCAGTATGTGGCAATTGATCTGATAACAGGTGGCGCGTCGCTGATCTCAGCGGCGCTTATGACACTGATGGTCAACGCAAGACATTTATTTTATGGAATCTCCATGGTGGAGCGATATAAGGACACAAAACCATATAAGCCGTATTTGATCTTTGCGCTTACGGATGAGACGTATTCGCTGGTGTGCAGTGGAGATGTACCGGAGGGGGTCGAGGAGAAGAAATATTTCTTCCTTGTCTCGCTGTTGAACCAGATTTACTGGGTGATTGGAAGCGTGATGGGATCGGTGCTCGGGAGTGTATTGAATATCAATACGGAAGGGATCGATTTCTCGATGACAGCTCTGTTTCTGGTGGTATTTACGGAACAGTGGATGAGCACGAAGGATCACAGAAGCGCCGTTGCAGGTGTTGCTGCATCCGTGATCTGTCTGTTGATCTTTGGGGCATCAGCCTTTCTGATCCCGTCGATGATCTCTATCACGGTGATTTTGACGCTGATGCGTGGGAGTAAGAAAACTGAGAGCAGCCAGATGACGGCATAATTCATGACATTTTCCGAAGGACAGGAAATAGTATGAAAACAGTGCCCAGGTTGCTGCACACGGGTAGGAAATTTCCGAACTGAAAATTCCGTACAATACAGCGGTAGCGGTGGATTTTGCTTGATTTAGGAGGAATAGAGAGGATGGATTTGAGGGCGGTCACACTGATCGCGGTATGCGTTGCAGTAACGATTGTTTTAAGATTTCTTCCGTTTGTGATATTCGGCAGGAAGAAGGAGATCCCCGGATACATTACATATTTATCGGGAGTTCTTCCGTATGCGATCATGGGGATGCTGGTGGTGTACTGCCTGAAAAATGTGAGCTTTTTTGCGGGATCTCATGGAATTCCGGAGATTGCAGCTTCCGCAGTGGTTGTCGGGCTGCACGTATGGAAGAGGAATACACTGCTCAGTATTGCGGCAGGAACTGTACTTTATATGTTTTTGATTCAGGCCGTATTTTAGGATAAGAGGAGAAAGCTCTGGAATTGTGATCATGGGTCATGATCAGTCTGCGGTGGTGCTGGAACTGCAATTTAGTATTCTGAATTGAGGGATAATTTCAGACAGAAGGAACAAGATAACGGTATATTACTTGAGATATTAAAAAAATTATGATATGATAGTCTCATCTTACGGGAAGTCTGGCGGATGGCACTGAATGCGGAATTTCGATGAAAATCCTGAAGGATCGAAATGGAGAATGGCAAAAGTGTAGGATCTTTATGACTGGAATGGAGGTCTGGATGAGACGAAGTGACAGAGAATTGAAGGACATGGCTGATATTGTGGCGATCGCGAAACGGGAGACTGTGTGCACCGTTGCGTTCCACGATGAGTCATGTCCTTATTTAATTCCATTGAATTATGGTGCAGAAGTGGAAGAAGGAAAGCTGGTTCTGTATTTTCACGGAGCGAAGGAAGGGACGAAGATCGATAAGATCAGGGAGAATCCTCAGGTTTCATATTGTATTTACGGGAAAAATAGCCTGAAGATCGATTATGACGCAGCCTGCAAGTCGACGACAAGCTTTGAGAGCATCTGCGGAAACGGAACTGCATATTTCGTGGAAGATCTCACATCGAAGAAAAAAGCTTTGGCGAGCCTCATGAATCAGATGAGTCAGAAGAAGGCATTTGAAGAGAACGCGTTCGCGGAGGCAATGGTGAACGCAGTGACGGTCTGGAAGATCGTAACTGAGAACGTCACTGGAAAAAGACATGAATAATATGAGGGACGGGTGTGTGCACGAACGGAAGCCCATGTGGGACAAAGAGGTGAAGAGAGCCGGAAACTTGCCTGTATGGTTCTGATGGATAAGGGAAACATAGAAAGGAGCATATACATATGGGAACAGATTTTAGAAAAGAGATCGGCACGACGATCGATCAGAGACGCGATGAATATACAAAAATCAGTGACGCGATCTGGGGTTTTGCGGAGCCGAGATTTCAGGAGTACGAGTCCACGAAGCTTCAGCAGGAGTTCTTAAAAGCGAGAGGATTTTCCGTCAAGGCAGATCTCGCAGGAGAAGAGACCGCATTTATCGCCGAATGGGGAAGTGGAAAGCCGATCCTCGCATTTTTAGGAGAGTTTGACGCTCTTTCCAGCCTACAGCAGGAGGCAGACTGCACAGAACGTCACCCGATCGCAGGAAAGACAAACGGACATGGCTGTGGTCATCATCTTCTCGGAACGGCATCTGTAGCGGCTGTTGATGCGTTAAAAACTTATATGGAAGAGAATCACATGAGCGGAACGATCCGCTACTATGGCTGTCCGGCGGAGGAAAATGCGGGTGGAAAGGCATATCTGGTCCGGGATGGATATTTTGATGATTGTGATATCGCGATCACCTGGCATCCATACACAATGAATAAAGTTATGAAGGGCGGATTCCATCTGGCAAACTTCCGGGCATTCTTTACCTTCCACGGAATCTCATCCCATGCGGCGGGGGCGCCGGAGCTTGGACGTTCCGCGCTGGATGCTGTTGAGATCATGGATATCGGTGTGAACTATATGAGAGAGCATATGATCGATGCAGCGAGAGTTCACGGCGCGATCACAAACTCCGGCGGAATCGCTCCGAACGTGATCCCGGCTGAGGCGCAGATCCTCTATGCGATCCGTGCACCAAAGGTAACACAGGTCAAGAAGCTTTATGAGCGGATGTGCGATATTGCAAAGGGCGCGGCTCTGATCACAGGCACGACCGTTGATATCAAGCAGGTTGCAGCATATTCCAACCTGATCAATAATGATACACTGGCGGATCTTGTTCAGGAGAATCTGGAGCATGTGGTTCCGATCGGCTATACGGAGGAAGAGCTTGCGTATGCAAAGAAATTCCAGGGTGTGATCACAGAGCTGGATAAAGAAGGAATGAAGGATCAGGCGGCAGCGATCGGAGGAAAAGAGCATAAACAGGAGCTCTTAGAGCAGCCGATGTGGGATCTTATTGTCGATAAAAACAGTGCTTACGGTGGTGGCGGCTCCACGGACGTCGGAGATGTCAGCTGGGTCGTTCCGACAGCACAGGTCTATACCAGCTGTTATGCAGCAGGTACAGCGCTTCATTCCTGGCAGGCTGTTGCACAGGGAAAATCTTCGATTGCTCACAAAGGGATGTTGGCGGCAGCGAAGGTTATGGCGTATGTCGGCGCGGAACTTCTTCTGAATCCGGAATTAATTGAGAGGGCAAAGGCAGACTGGAAGGAAGAGCTTGACGGAGAGACATATCCGAATCCGCTTCCGGCAGATTTAAAACCATCGATCTGGTAATAGGATAGATCAGGCAGTCGGAATGAGAACCATCAAGGGCGATGGTTTTCAGAAGACTGCCTAAAAAAATAGGTATAACAAGCTTCTGCTTATGGAAGTGTTGCACATAGTGCCTGTTGATGGAAATGTGTGTGGCAGGAACAAGGATTACACAGGAAGGAGTGGACAGCATGGAAACAAAGAATCAAGATAGAATTTCTGAACTGGTGGAGAAACAGAAGGACACATATACATCTATGGCGGATGAGATCTGGGGATATGCGGAACCTCGTTTTCAGGAATATGAATCTTCGAGGGTACAACAGGAATACCTTGCGTCTCGCGGATTTTCAATCCGGGCTGACCTTGCCGGAGAGAAGACAGCGTTTATTGCCGAGTGGGGAAGCGGAAAGCCGGTCCTCGCATTTCTTGGTGAGTTTGACGCTCTTTCCAGTCTTCAGCAGGAAGCAGACTGCACGGAGCGTCGTCCGATCGCAGGAAAAACAGATGGACATGGCTGTGGCCACCATCTTCTCGGAACGGCATCTGTGGCGGCTGTCGATGCACTAAAGTCCTATATGGAAGAAAAAGACCTGAAGGGAACGATCCGCTACTATGGCTGTCCGGCGGAGGAGAATGCGGGCGGAAAGGCATATCTGGTCCGGGACGGATATTTCAATGACTGTGATATCGCTATCACCTGGCATCCAAGCACGACGAACAAAACAATGGGAGACGATAAATTTCTTGCCAATTTCCGTGTGTTCTTTACCTTCCATGGAATTTCCTCCCATGCGGCGGGAGCGCCGGAGCTTGGACGTTCTGCGCTGGATGCAGTGGAGATCATGGACATTGGCGTGAATTATATGCGAGAGCATATGATCGACGCAGCGAGAGTTCATGGTGCGATCACGAACACAGGCGGAATTGCTCCGAATGTGATCCCGGCTGAAGCGCAGATCCTTTATGCGATCCGTGCACCAAAGGTAACTCAGGTCAAAAAGCTTTATGAGCGGATGTGTGACATTGCAAAGGGTGCGGCGCTGATCACGGGAACGACTGTGGATATTCGTCAGGTTGCCGCTTATTCCAACGTGATCGGAAATGATGTTCTGGAAGAGGTCATGGACAAAAATCTTGACCATTTTATTCCGATCGGATATACGGAAGAGGAGCTGGCGTACGCGGGAAAATTCAAAGAGGTCGTTACGGAGTTAGACAAAGAGGGCTTAAAGGACATGATCGCTCATGTCGTTGAAAAGGACAAGCGGAAGGAAGTCCTGGATATGCCACTGTTGGATTTTAAACTGGACCGGAGCGAATCATATGGCGGTGGTGGCTCTACCGATGTCGGTGATGTGAGCTGGGTGGTTCCGACGGTGCAGACAAATGTGTGCTGCTATGCGGCAGGAACAGCACTTCATTCCTGGCAGGCTGTTGCTCAGGGAAAGGCAAGTATTGCCCATAAGGGCATGCTGACGGCGGCAAAAGTCATGGCATGCACAGGAGCGGATCTTCTGGAAAATCCGGAGCTCATCAAAAAAGCTCATAAGGACTGGTTGGAAGAACTGGACGGAGAGACGTATCCGAATCCGCTTCCACCGGAAGTAAAACCGGGGCTGTGGTAAAAACATAGTCATTTTTTAGATATTTTAGCGTTAGGGAAAAGCTCCAGGAGAATCAGATATGGATTCTCCGGGGGCTTTTTGCATATAGTACAAATTGAATATAATTTCAGTATATTATATCGTATTCGCAAAAATTATATATAATATTCGAATTAAGCATTAGACGATATAAGAATCGACATTGTATAATATGCCTAAATACTGAGGACGAAAATAATTATTTTACAACAAAATAGATAAATACACAAGAAATGGATCGTGCCCAAATGAATGGGGAAAGAAGAAGGGAAAATTAGAACATGCAGGGTATGAGTCTTTGTTCATCGGAAGGAAATAAGCTTATTGAAAAAATTGACAAAGCCTTAGAAATATCCAGAATCATGAAGGATGTAGAGTGTTTCAGTTACCTGGACCGCTATACAGGTTCTGAGGATGGAGAGAAAGCGGCAGAACGAATCGCAAAACGAATGGAAGAACTGGGAATCCCGGTAGAGCGGGAAATTTATCAGGTATATAGAAGCCTTCCGGGAGAAGCATCCATACGGATCCAAGGGGATTCTTCGGAAGCAATCGTGCCTCTGACTCCGTATGTGTATAGTGGAACAGCGGAAAATCTGGAAGCTGAACTGGTTTTCGACCGGATCAGCGCAACCGGAGGCTGCAGCCAGAAGGAGCAGAGAGCGAGAATGGCAGAATTTGCCGGAAAGATCGTTCTGACATATGAGAACAGCTTTGCGTTTGCATGTGAGGCAAAACGTGCCGGAGTTTTGGGCGTGATCACAATCTGGCATGCGGATCTGGCACACCATGGAACGCTTGGAGGTGTATGGGGAACACCTGAGCCGGAGGATCTGGCTTTTCATTATCCGAGAATTCCGTTTGTGGAAATCACAAAAAGTGCAGGAAAGGAATTGCAGAAAAAACTGGAAGAAGGTCCACTGACGGCATGCCTTAACGTTGAAATGTGTCAGTCAATCGTTTCCAGTACCATGCCGGTAGCACGTATTCAGGGAAGATCGGATAAGTATGTGTTGGTTTCCGGTCATTATGATTCCTGGTATGAGGGGATAACGGATAATGGCGTTGCCAATGCTGCTATGATGGAGATTGCCAGGGTATTTCAAGAAAATCAGGAACATCTGGAGCGGTCTGTAGTGCTTGCCTGGTGGTCCGGTCATTCAGATGCCCGTTATTCCGGATCGACCTGGTATTATGATCACCATTGGGAAGATCTGAAAGAAAATTGTGTGGCCCACATTAATATGGATATTTGCGGCTGTAAAGGTTCGGATGTGGTTGGAATGCGGACATCTATGCTGGAGGGCGAAGCCTTTGACCGAGAGTTTTTAAGGGAGTTTAATGATAAAGAACCGGAGGCACCGACGCCGATGGTACGATTCGCAGATCAGACCTTCTGGGGAGCGGATATTCCGTTTGCTATGATGCCGCAGTTTATAAAACAGGATCATAAAACATTTTCCTGGTGGCATACGAAAGAGGATACCTTTGATAAGGTAGATCCGGAGGTGACACTGCGAGATACAAGAGTCATTGCAAAGTTGACCGCCATTTTCGCTAATTGTGAGAAGCTTCCTGCAGAGATGAGCGGGTTTATCAGCTTTATGGAAAACGAGCTTCGTTCTATAGAACAGAAGCTTAGTGCGGAATTTGATCTTTCTCCGGTCTGGAGGGCGATCGGCAGCCTGAAGGAAGCGGTTGCAGATCTTGAAAACGCTATGGAGAATCAGAAACATACAGACGATGTCATCATGGAAATAGCGGGAGAATTGGCAAGGATCATGTACACGACATCCAGCCCATATCATCAGGATCCGGCGGTAAAGGGAACGGTGTTTGCCGGACTTGCTATGGCAGAGGGTCTGACAAGGGAAAATACAGAAGCAGATTATTATCTGGCAGTCCAGACAAGATTTGTGCGTCAGAGAAACCGGCTTACAGGACAGATGAACGTAGTTGCGGAGAATTGCCGGAAATGGATCTCTGGATGGAGGAAATAAAGCGAGAAGGAAAAAATTATGTAACAATATAATAACAAGGAGGACATGTGCATGAGAAAAAGGATATATGGAAAACTGACGGCATTGGCATTGGCCGGGGCTATGGTATTGTCGGGCTGCGGACAGAGTGGGGGAAACTCCGGTACATCGACAGCGGATTCAAAGGCGGAGACATCAGCTTCATCCGGTGCGGAAACATCGTCAGAGAAAAAACCAGAGTCCATTGGACGGACAGACATTATTTCAGCGAATAGCAGCGATATCCGGTCTATGGATCCACAGGTGGGGGTGGATTCACCATCTGCAACGCTGAATTTCCATATTTATAATGGTTTGATCAAAATTGATGATAATCGTGAGCCTGTAGGGGATCTGGCAGAGAGTTTTGAGATTGTGGATGACACAAAGTACAAATTTAAACTGCGGAAAGGCGTAAAGTTTCACAATGGAGATGAACTGAAGGCCAGCGATGTGAAATTCAGTTTAGAGCGTGCCAAGACCATGCCAAAAGCAATGTCTAATGCATCAGCCATTGATCATGTTTCTGTTGACGGGGATTACGAGGTGACGATCCATCTTTCAAATCCGTGTCCAGCATTCCTGTATATCCTTAATGATACCAGTATGAAGATCTTATCAGAGAAGGCAGTAACAGAGGCTGGCGATACATATGGAGAAGCTCCGATCGGAACAGGTCCGTTTATGTTTAAAGAGTGGGTTCCGAATGACCACTGGACGTTGGTCCGGTTTGATGACTACTTTGATGGACCTGCTACAGCCACTTCGATTACAACCCGGATCATTCCGGAAGGAAGTGCTCGTACAATCGCACTGGAAACAGGGGAGATTGATGTGATCTTAGCCGTAGATCCGGTGGATGCTGTCAATATTGAGAACTGTAAAGATCTTGTTCTGGAAAGCTGGCCGGCACCTTCTGTAGAATTTATGGCTATGAACACAACTAAAAAAGGATTGGATGATGTCCGGGTACGTCAGGCGATCAATTATGCCACGAATCGTCAGGAATTCGTAGATACGATTGTAGAAGGTCGCGGCGAAGTAGCCACCTCCGTTGTTGCAAAGACTGTGCCTGGGTGGAATGAGGACGTAAAGCCATATCCTCAGGATCTGGAAAAAGCCAAAGAACTTCTTGCAGAAGCAAGATATGAAAATGGACTGGATCTTAAGATGTACGTATCCGGAGAAGTAAGAAGTCGTGCTGCACAGGTAGTTCAGGCTCAGTTAGCTCAGGTTGGCATTAATGTAGACATCAATGTGTATGAATGGGGAGCATTTCAGGATGCGATCAATGCCGGAGAACATGATCTCCTGATTCTTGGCTGGGTAAATACTACTTGTGATCCGGCATATAGTGTAACTCAGTTATTCCATTCAAGAAACTGTGGAATGAGCGGCAATCGTGCATATCTCAAAGATGATAAGGTAGATGAAATGATCGATGCTGCAGCGGTGGAAACAAATCAAGAAAAACGCCTCCAGATATATAAAGACCTTCAGGTTCGCTTAAATGAGCTCTGTCCGTGGGTACCTCTGTATTACAAATATAGCATGGTAGGAAGAAGATCAGACCTTAAGGGATTCAAATTTAACAAAAATACGTCCTTCCATTATTTGGGAGATTGCTATTACGAGAAGTAAAAAAAGACGGGGCTGTTACGCTTTGGCGTGATGGCCCCAAAGCTTTTTTGCGGCTTATGATATTGGTGTAAGGGAAAAGAAAAAAATTGAAAAAAAATTAAAAAGTGTTGACAAAGAAGAAAATATATAGTAGAATATTTTTTGTTGAGTGACAGACATCTGAAACTCAGAGAGCGTGCGTCAGTAGCTCAGCTGGATAGAGCATACGGCTACGGACCGTAGTGTCGGGAGTTCGAATCTTCTCTGGCGCGCTGATTAAGGCATCTGCAATTGCAGATGCTTTTTTTTGATTTCATGGGAACTTTTGATGGAACTTTCTGTGAAACTTGTGCAGTGAAAAAGGAAGAAGCTTCTGGAGGAAATCATGAAAAGAAGAACGGAACATTTTACATATGAGCTGCTCCGGTCCAGGCGCCGTTCCATGTCTTTGAAGGTGGAGCTTGACGGAACGATTACGGTGCGTGCTCCTTTCCGGACACCGCCGGAGACTGCAGATTGGTTTGTGGAGAGTCATCGGGATTGGATCGAGGTGAGGCTCCGTGCCGGAGAACAGATCCTTGCAGTGCGTCCGTCCTACACAGAAACGGAACGTCTTGAAGGAAAAAAACGAGCGGAAAACGTGTTAAAAGAACGATGCTGTTATTACGCAGGACTCATGGGCGTTTCCTATGGATCGATCACGGTCCGGGAGCAAAAGACGCGCTGGGGGAGCTGCAGTGCAAAGGGAAACCTGAATTTTAATTGGAAGCTGGTTCTGATGCCGGAGGAGATTCTGGACTATGTTGTGGTCCATGAGCTTGCCCATCGGCTCCAGATGAACCATAGCACGGAATTCTGGGATGAAGTGGAGAAGATTCTGCCGGACTATCGAAAACGGCGGCAATGGCTGAAGGAAAATGGCCAGAAGTATTGAACGTGCCGGAATGAGGAAGCGCAAAGAGGGAGAGAAACGATGCAGAAAAAGAAAGAAATCTGGATGCTTCAGACAAAACGGGCAGATTTTAACGGGCTTGCGATGCGTCTGGGGGTGAGTCCGGTGGCTGTTCGGATCATGCGAAACCGAGGTCTTTTGGATGAACGTGAGATGAGAAAGTATCTTTACGGGACACTGGATGATCTTTATGATCCGCGACAGATGAAGGGAATGGAGACCGCTGCGGGGATCATTGAAAAGAAGTTGATAGAAGGGAAAAAAATCCGGATCATCGGCGACTACGATATTGATGGTGTTTGTTCAACATATATTCTTCTCAAGGGCTTTCACCGTGCTGCCGGAAATGGGCAGATTGATTATGAGATACCGGACCGGATCCGGGATGGCTACGGGATCAATGAATCCATCATCCGTCAGGCAGCAGAGGACGGGATCGATACACTTGTGACCTGTGATAATGGAATCGCGGCATTAAAGGAAATCAGCATCGCAAAGCAGCTTGGCATGACGGTTGTGGTGACCGATCATCATGAAGTACCGGTAGATGCTTATGGACAGATTCTGCCGCCGGCAGATGCAGTGGTTGATCCGAAGCAGGACGGGGAGACGTATCCGTACCATGAAATTTGCGGTGCGGTCGTAGCATGGAAGCTTATAAACGTGATCTATGAGGATCTTGAAATTCCGGAGCATGAGTGGATGGAGCTTCTGGAGTTTGCGGCCATTGCGACCGTGGGAGATGTCATGAAGCTGCAGGATGAAAACCGTCTGATCGTCAAATATGGACTGAAAAAGATCGGTTCGACGAAGAACACCGGTCTCAGAATGCTTGTAGAGAAAAACAATCTGGATATAAACAATCTGAGCGCATATCACATTGGTTTTGTGATCGGACCGTGCTTAAATGCAGGTGGACGGTTGAAAAGTGCGAAGATTGCGCTCAGGATGTTGTTAGAACAGGATCCGGACCGGGTCAGTGGGCTGGCGGATGAATTAAAGGAACTCAATGATGTGAGAAAGGATATGACGGCAAGGGGAGAAACAGAGGCTATCGAACAGGTAGAACGTTTCTATATGTCGGATAAGGTGCTGGTGGTGTTCTTGCCGGAGTGCCATGAATCACTTGCCGGGATCATAGCCGGAAGACTCCGGGAGCATTTCCATAAGCCATCCTTTGTGCTGACGAGAGGAGAGCAGAGTGCGAAGGGATCCGGACGTTCCATAGAGGCATACCATATGTACCAGGGGCTTTGCGAGGTGTCGGATCTGCTGGTGAAATTTGGCGGGCATCCAATGGCAGCGGGACTTTCCATTGAGGAAAGTGATATTGATGAGTTCCGGAGAAGACTGAATGAAAATGCAAAGCTTACGGAAGATGATTTCGTTCCGCAGATCTGGATCGATGTTCCGATGCCGTTTGAGTATGTGAATGAAAAAATCGTGGATGAGGTCAAAGGTCTGGAACCATTCGGGCAGGGAAATGAAAAACCGTTGTTTGCCCAGAAAAGCCTGACGATTCGAAATGTACGTGTTCTTGGAAAAAATCGAAATGTCGTGAAAATGAATCTGGTGACGAACACTGGACATCCGTTCGATGGTCTGCTGTTTGCAGATGGAGATCGTTTTTTGGAAGAGCAGACAGGGCAGAATACGATCGACATGATCTATTATCCGGATGTAAATGAATATAATGGGACACGTACCTTGCAGGCGATCATAAAAAATTATAAATTTCGTTGATCGGTCAGTCGAAGAATGGGAATGCAGGCATGATTTCCTCTCCATCCTCATAAACTTGCTTTGAGCAAAAGAGGATGGAGAGAATTTTTTTATGGAAAAGCCGGGGGATTTTGAACGGTGCTCTGTTTTTGAGACAAAAATGCTGCTGGGATCGTCGGATGACGGGGGATTGAGTGGGAAGGAAGCGACAAAGCGGCTTCGGGAGTATGGGCGGAACGAGCTGGAGGAGAAAAGGCCTCCGTCTGTGGCAGAACGGATGCTTTCGCAATTGATGGATCCGCTGATCTATGTACTTTTGGCGGCAGGAGGAATTTCTGTATTTCTTGGAGAACGAGGAGATGCGGTGATCATTGCAGCAGTTGTGCTGCTTAATGCAACGGTTGGTGTGATTCAGGAGGGAAAGGCCCAGAAAGCGCTGGAGTCATTAAAAAAGCTGACAACAAGGAAGGCGCTTGTCCGGCGGGACGGAAAGCTTTTGGAGATGGACGCGGCGGAGCTGGTGCCGGGCGACAGGGTGCTTTTAAATGCCGGGCAGCAGGTACCGGCGGATCTCCGACTGATCCGTTCGGAAAATATGAAGGTACAGGAGGCATCACTTACCGGAGAGTCTGTACCGGTGGAAAAGGATGCGCAGTATGTGGCTTCGACCGGAACACCTCTCGGTGATCGAAAAAATATGGCATATATGTCAACCTTTGTGACTGCCGGACGCGGTGAAGGGATTGTTACAGATACCGGGATGCAAACTGAGATCGGACGAATCGCGAAAATGATCCATGAAACACCGGAAGAGATTACACCGCTTCAGAAACGGTTGGGAGAGTTGGGAACATTTCTTAGTATTCTGGCTGTGGGTCTCTGTACGATCCTTTTTCTGGCGGCAGTCTGGCAGAAGCGGGATGTTGGGGAGATGTTTCTGACAGCGATCTCTTTGGCTGTGGCAGCAGTTCCGGAAGGACTTCCGGCTGTGGTGACGATCGTCCTTGCGCTTTCTGTTTCGAGGATGGCGAAGGTACATACGATCGTGAGACGTCTTCCTTCTGTGGAAACTCTTGGAGCGGTTAATGTGGTTTGCTCGGACAAAACGGGGACATTGACAAAAAATCAGATGACGGTGCGGAATCTGGATGGGGACAGAGAGTGGCTTTTACGAACATTTTTACTCTGCAATGATGCAAGATGGGGAAAGCGCGGAATCATCGGAGATCCTACAGAAGCAGCTTTTCTTTTATATGCGGATAAAAATGCAAGGAATGGGGAAAAACAGTCCGAACAGATCCGGGATGCGTGGAAAAGAATTGCGGAGCGTCCGTTTGACTCGGAGAGAAAGTGTATGACAACGGTGCATCAAAACGGAATGCGGACAGTTTCGTTCACGAAAGGTGCACCGGACATAATCCTTGAAAATTGCACCTCCTACCGAGACGAAATGGGAGTTCATCCGATGGGAGCATCGAAACGAACATGGTACATGAGGCGGGCAGAAAAAATGTCTGCGTCCGGTGGGCGTGTTCTTGGGGCGGCGGTAAAGGAGGGAAAGGATCTTTCCGAGAAGGGAATGACCTTTCTGGGAATGGCAGTGCTTGAGGACCCGGTCCGTCCGGAGGTTTCCGGAACAGTGGAAGAATTCCGCCATGCAGGTGTTACGACAGTCATGATTACAGGGGATCATAAGGATACGGCACTTGCGACCGCAAGAACGCTTAAGATCGCGGATTCTCCCTCTCAGTGCATGACAGGGTCAGAGTTGGATTGCCTGGGCGATGGGGAGCTTGCTGATAAGATTTTGGAGATCCGGGTATTTGCACGAGTTTCTCCGGATCATAAGGTACGGATCGTCCGGGCATTGAAAAAAAAAGGCGGAATCGTGGCGATGACCGGGGATGGAGTTAATGATGCCCCATCTTTAAAAGCGGCGGATGTCGGGATCGCGATGGGAATGAGCGGAACGGATGTGGCAAAGCAGGCAGCAGATATAGTATTGACAGACGACAATTTTGCAACGATCCGGGAAGCTGTCCGGGAAGGAAGAGAGATCTATGCCAATATTAAAAAGACGGTCATTTTTCTTTTATCATCGAATTTTGGTGAGATCATGACCATGTTTTTTGCGATCCTTTTTTCCTTTCCGGCACCTCTTAAGGCAAGTCATATCCTGTGGATCAATCTGATCACGGATTCGTTGCCGGCTCTGGCCCTAGGGACAGATGTATGTGACGGGAGAGAACTGATGAAAGAAAAACCGAGAAAGCAAGGAGAGAGCCTGTTTGCGCATGGCGGCGGAGTCTGTACGTTGTTTTACGGTTTCCTGATCGCATTGATCAGTCTGACCGCGTTTCTGATCGTTCCTGCAAAGCTTCTTGCAAGCAGCGGACGGCAGCTGACCCCGGCAGCGGTGGCGGACGTCCTACAGTCTCCAAAGCTTCTTGCATGCTGCCAGACATACGCATTTACGGTTCTTGGATTGTCACAGCTTTTTCATGCGATCGGAATGCGTGATGTGGAAAAATCTGTATTTCGGATGGATCATGGAGGGAACCCTCTGATGATCGCTGCAGTATTCATTGGATTTGCTCTGCAGCTTATGGTGACGGAACAGCCGGCTCTGGTTGCGGCATTTCAGACGGTGCGTTTGAATGCCGGGGAATGGAAAACTTTGCTCGTGCTTGCGGCCATGCCGCTGTTCGCCCATGAAATGTTTATTTTCCTGACACATATATTCAACCCGTCTAAAACGGCGGAATGATAAAAAAACAGGCACAGAGATAAAAAAACGGTCTCCGGGTATTCCCAACAGAGAAAAAAATTGGTAAAATAATGGTGAAATCTGCGGAAAACGAATATCAGGAGGTCTTTCAATGAAAAAGATACTGAAAGAATTCCGTGAATTTGCCGTTCAGGGCAATATGATCGACATGGCAGTCGGCATGATCATCGGTGCTGCATTTAAGGATCTTGTAAACTCCTTAGTCAGTGATATGGTGATGCCTGTGATCGGACTTTTCACGGGCAAGTTGGATTTCAGCAATATGTTTATTTCGCTGAACGGAGAACATTACGCGACTTTAGCTGAGGCACAGGCAGCGGCAGCTCCGACCGTAAACTACGGTCTGTTTATCACAGAGATCATCAACTTTGTTATTATGGCGTTTGTGATCTTTATGGTGGTAAAACAACTGAACCGGGCTAAAAAAATATTCGATAAACCGGCGGCTCCGGCAGCAGCTACGGAAAAAGAATGCCCGTACTGCAAAACGAAAATCAATATTCATGCGACACGCTGTCCGCATTGTACATCGGTTCTGGAAGATCAGTAGTCTTTTTCAGACGGTAACAGGCAGATGAGCCAGACATTCCCGGCGGATAAGGAGAAATTTCTGCCGGGAATTTTTGTTTAAAAGAAAATAAGCGGCCGCGGGGACATCTGAATGTGACGGGCCGCATTCAGTTGGAGATCAGGAAGGAACAATTATGAAGAATAATATCCGCATTACTCTGGAATACGACGGAAGCCGGTATGATGGGTGGCAGAAACAGGGAAATACCGACAATACGATTCAGGGAAAACTGGAAAACGTGCTTTTCAGAATGTCTGGAGAAGAGATAGAGGTCCATGGCTCCGGAAGAACGGATGTCTTGTTCAATTCCTCGAAAATGTCCGCTATAGGACGGAGTTTCTC
>OGZP01001730.1_pt1 | contig 15250 bp, 8 predicted proteins | sample 1576811 | NCBI WGS metagenome assembly OGZP01 (sample SAMEA3541553, study PRJEB24748) | human gut metagenome | biome: human gut; feature: human-associated habitat; material: faeces | place: China | collected 2012
ACCTTGCCAAGGGCTACGGGGATTTGATAGCATTTCTTTACTAACTTTCCATTTACTTCAGTACCACTTTATCCAGATGCCAGATCTCATCCACATACTGCTGGATGGTTCTGTCGGAGGTAAACTTGCCAGAGCATGCCACATTGAGGATCGCGCTCTTAGCCCAGTTGTCTTCGTCGCGGTAAGCGGCTTCCACTCTCTTCTGTGCCTCTGCGTAGGACTTGAAGTCCTTGAGGATGAAGTAGGTGTCTGCCTTGGCGGTGCACTGGGTATTCAGCAGAGAGTTGTACAGCGGACGGAACAGCTCGGGATCTCCCGGTGCAAAGGTTCCGTTGATCAGCTGCATCAGTACCTTGCGGACATCCTGATCGTTGTTGAATATCTCCATGGGATCATATCCGCCATGGTTCTCATAGTTGATAACTTCCTGTGCGGACAGACCGAAGATGAATGCATTCTCCTCGCCCACTTCTTCTACAATCTCCACATTGGCACCGTCCATGGTTCCCAGAGTCAGGGCACCGTTCAGCATGAACTTCATGTTACCGGTACCGGACGCTTCCTTACTTGCGGTAGAAATCTGCTCGGAGACATCGGCTGCCGCGAAGATGATCTCTGCGTTGGATACGTTGTAGTTCTCGATGAATACAACCTTGATCTTACCGTTGATCGCAGGGTCGTTATTCACTACGTCAGCTACGGAGTTGATCAGTTTGATGGTCAGCTTCGCATTACGGTAACCGGCAGCTGCCTTTGCGCCGAAGATAAAGGTTCTGGGGTAGAAATCCAGTTCCGGATGCTCCTTCAGTTCGTTATACAGGTGCATTACATGCAGAATATTGAGCAGCTGTCTCTTGTACTCATGCAGACGCTTTACCTGTACATCGAAGATGGATCTGGGATCTACTTCGATACCATTGTGCTCTAAAATGTATTTTGCCAGACGTACTTTGTTCTGGTACTTGATGTTCATGAATTCCTGCTGTGCCTTCTTGTCATCCGCATATACCTTCAGGCGGGAGATCTGCGGCAGATCGGTGATCCAGTCGTCACCTACGTGAGCCGTTACCCAGTCAGCTAACAGCGGGTTCGCATGCAGCAGGAAACGTCTCTGGGTGATACCGTTGGTCTTATTGTTGAAGCGCTCCGGGAACATCTCGTAGAAGTCCTTCAGTTCCTGCTTCTCCAGGATCTCGGTATGCAGTCTTGCCACGCCGTTGACTGAGTAACCGGAAACGATAGCCATATTTGCCATCTTCACCTGTCCATCATAGATGATGGCCATCTTGCGGATCTTCTCCTGTACATCCACGCCGGGTACATTGCTGTACTTCTGCTGGATATCCAGAACGAATCTGCGGTTGATCTCCTCTACGATCTGGTAGATTCTGGGAAGCAGTCTGGAGAACAGTTCGATGGGCCATTTCTCCAATGCTTCCGCCATAATGGTATGGTTGGTGTAAGCGCAGGTCTTGGTGGTGATCTCCCATGCTTCTTCCCAGGTCAGATAATAATCATCCATCAGCACACGCATCAGCTCTGCGATTGCTACAGTAGGATGGGTATCGTTCAGCTGGAAGGTAACCTTCTCATAGAATTTATGGATATCGTCATGCTTTCTCATGTACTTCTCTACAGCTTCCTGTACGGATGCGGAGATGAAGAAATACTGCTGCTTCAGACGCAACTCCTTACCTGCATAGTGATTGTCGTTGGGATACAGAACCTCTACGATGTTACGTGCCAGGTTCTCCTGTTCTACCGCCTTCTGGTAATCACCCTTGTCAAAAGAATCCAGCTGGAAGCACTCTACAGGCTCCGCATCCCAGATACGCAGGGTGTTTACAATGCCATTGCCATAACCCACGATGGGGAAATCAAACGGAATTGCCTTAACAGACTGATAACCTTCCTGGGTAAATACATTTCTGCCATTCTCATCGGTGTGTACGCTGACATAACCGCCGAACTTTACGATCTTGGCGTATTCGGGTCTGCGCAATTCAAAAGGATTGCCGTTCATCAGCCAGTTATCGGGAACCTCTACCTGATAACCGTCGCGGATTTCCTGCTTGAACATGCCATAACGATAACGGATACCGCAGCCGTATGCGGGATATCCCAGCGTTGCCAGGGAATCCAGGAAACATGCTGCCAGACGTCCCAGACCACCGTTACCCAGTGCTGCATCCGGCTCCTGGTCTTCGATCAGGTTCAGATCCAGTCCCAGTTCTTCCAAAGCTTCTGCTACGGGCTTATATGCCTTTAAGTTGATGAGGTTATTGCCCAATGCTCTTCCCATCAAAAATTCCATGGACATGTAGTAGACCATCTTGGGATCTTCCTTCTCATATGCCTTCTGGGTCTCCATCCAGTTCTCTACGATACGGTCCTTGATCGCATAAGATACTGCCTGGAAGATCTGCTGTGCATCTGCTTCTTCCAGATTCTTACGATACAGGGTGCGCACATTATATTCCACACTTCTCTTGAAGAGCTCCTTGTCGAACTCTTTTGCCTTTACCGGCTTCTCGCTGGCTGCTACTGATTTTTTCACCTATGTTCTCCTCTCCATTACCTCTCCGGTACTGTACTCTTCTCAAGATATTCCGCGCCGGATAGCGTTATGATTTCATCCATATTCTTAACCAAATACAGGTAATATTATAACAAACTTCCATGCGTATTCCAACTGTTTTCGCCGGTTTTCGTAAGTTTCGTAAATGTTTTCCCGAAACAAAAAAGATTCTGCGGTCCCCCCCGTTGGGAAAACCACAGAATCTCTTTATCCCGGCATTTTATTGCAGAACTTTTATACTCTCTCCACAGCGATCACTGCGTTCTCGCCATTGATGTTCCATTCCTTGGATACACCATATTCCGCACCGCTTGTCAGTTCGTCTGCCAGAACCTTTCCGCTGATGGCGTCTTTGTTCTTCCGGGCGATCTCGGACAGCCTGTCGTTGCCGTTGATGGATACGCGGATGTGATCAGTCACTTCGAAGCCGCTCTCCTTACGCATGGTCTGGATCTTGCTGATGATCTCGTATACGAAGCCTTCCTCTACCAGTTCCGGTGTCAGGTTGGTATCCAGCACAACGGTCATCTTATTGTCCTCCTGAGATACATAGCCTTCCTTCTGTGCCATGTCGATCAGCAGATCGTCCTTGGTCAGTTCCACAGCCACACCGTCTACATCGAACTTTAATGCGCCGTCTGCATTCAGTTCATCCATGGCTGCGTTGCCGTCCAGTGCAGCCAGGTGCTTCTGGATGCCGCCTAACTGTTTGCCATATTTAGGTCCTACGGTACGCAGCTGAGGCTTGAAGGTATAGGAAGTAAAGTCACGTACGTCATCGGTGAATACCACTTCCTTGACGTTTAACTCATCCTCAATGATCTCCTGGTAGAACTCACTTAAGGTGAAATCTGCCTTGATATACATTCTGCTGATGGGCTGACGGTTCTTGATGGCAGCCTCGTTACGGCACGCACGTCCCATAACGACAGCATCCAGTACATCCTCCATATCCTCTTCCAGCTTCTTGTCGATGTGATCCTTGTTCACTACCGGGAAGTCACACAGATGGATACTCTCGGGAGCGGATGCATCATTGCTTCTTACCAGGTTCTGGTAAATATCCTCTGTCATGAAGGGGATCATGGGTGCGGCTGCCTTACAGATGGTCACCAGTGCGGTGTACAGCGTCATGTAGGCATTGATCTTATCCTGCTCCATACCCTTTGCCCAGAAACGCTCACGGCTGCGTCTTACATACCAGTTACTCATCTCATCGACGAAGTCCTGCAGAGCCTTGGCAGCCTCGGGGATACGGTACTGGTCCAGATTGCTGTCTACTTCTGCAACGGTAGAGTTCAGCTTGGACAGCAGCCACTTATCCATTACGGGCAGTTTGTCGTATTCCAGTGTATATTTGGAAGCATCAAAATTGTCAATATTCGCATACAGTACGAAGAATGCGTAGGTGTTCCACAGAGTACCCATGAACTTACGCTGTCCTTCCTGTACGGCCTTGCCGGAGAATCTCTTCGGCAGCCAGGGTGCGGAACTGGTGTAGAAATACCAACGGATGGCATCTGCACCGTAGGTCTCCAGTGCGTTGAAGGGATCTACCGCATTGCCCTTACTCTTACTCATCTTCTGACCGTTCTCGTCCTGTACATGGCCCATAACGATAACGTTCTTGTAAGGAGCCTTGTTGAAGAGCAGGGTGGACTCTGCCAACAGTGAATAGAACCATCCACGGGTCTGATCCACTGCCTCGGAGATAAAGTTGGCAGGGAACTGCTGCTCGAACAGATCCTTATTTTCAAACGGATAATGATGCTGTGCAAAAGGCATTGCTCCGGAGTCGAACCAGCAGTCGATCACCTCGGGAACACGCTTCATCTGCTTGCCGCACTCGGGGCAGGTGATAGTGATCTCGTCAATATAAGGACGATGGAATTCTACAGTCTTCGCCTTCTCATTGCCGCTCATCTTGTACAGCTCTTCACGGCTGCCGATGGAATGCTGGTGTCCGCATTCGCACTCCCAGATATTTAACGGAGTACCCCAGTAACGGTTACGGGATACACCCCAGTCCTGAATATTCTCCAGCCAGTTGCCGAAACGTCCCTCACCGATGGAAGCGGGGATCCAGTTGATGGTCTTATTATTACGTACCAGATCATCCTTCACAGCGGTCATCTTGATGAACCAGGACTCTCTTGCATAATAGATCAGCGGAGTATCACATCTCCAGCAGAAGGGATAATCATGCTCGAACTTCGGTGCATCGAACAGCTTGCCCTCTGCATCCAGATCCTTTAATACCAGAGGATCTGCATCCTTTACAAATTTACCGGCATAAGGAGTCTCTGCGGTCAGGTCACCCTTGCCGTCTACGAACTGTACGAAAGGCAACTCATAGTTGCGTCCGATACGGCTGTCGTCTTCACCGAAAGCAGGAGCGATATGAACGATACCGGTACCATCGGTCATGGTTACATAATCATCGCAGGTCACGAAATGTGCCTTTTTCTTCTGCTTCTCAGCGGCATCTCCCGCACACTTGTACAGAGGCTCATACTCCTTGTACTCCAGATCCTTACCAACATAAGTCTCCAGTACTTCGTAAGCTGCTTTACCTTCTTCTGCCAGGCTGCCCAGTACCTTGTCTGCCAATGCCTTTGCAATATAATAGGTATAACCGTCAGCAGCCTTCACCTTCAGGTAGGTCTCCTCCGGATTCACGCACAGTGCCACGTTGGAAGGAAGGGTCCAGGGAGTTGTGGTCCATGCCAGGAAATATGCATCCTCGCCCTTTACCTTGAAACGTACGATAGCGGAGCGCTCTTTGACTGCCTTATAGCCCTGTGCCACTTCGTGACTGGACAGCGGGGTTCCGCAGCGAGGGCAGTAGGGAACAATCTTGAAGCCCTTGTACAACAGACCCTTGTCCCAGATGGTCTTCAGTGCCCACCACTCGGACTCGATGAAATTGTCATCATAGGTAACATAAGGGTTATCCATGTCCGCCCAGAAACCAACGGTACGGGAGAAATCTTCCCACATTCCCTTATATTTCCAGACGCTCTCTTTACATTTGTCAATGAAAGGTGCCAGACCGTATTCCTCGATCTGCTCCTTGCCGTCCAGACCCAGCATCTTCTCGACTTCCAGTTCTACGGGAAGTCCGTGAGTATCCCAGCCGGCCTTACGGGGAACCATATATCCCTTCATGGTACGGTATCTGGGGATCATATCCTTGATGGTACGGGTCTCTACATGACCGATGTGAGGCTTACCGTTAGCGGTAGGCGGTCCGTCGTAGAAGGTATAGGTTTCGCCTTCCTTACGATGCTCCATACTTTTTTTGAAAATGTCGTTGTCTTCCCAGAATTTCTCGACTGCTTTCTCGCGGTCTACAAAATTCAGGCTTGTGGGTACCTGCTTGTACATACTGTGCTTCCTTTCTTTTCTTATTACAGCATCATACTATTCAGCTCCTCATTCACAAAATCGCATCTTCGATGCTTTCCTGAATAGTATCAAAAAAGCCCCGTCCTGTAACAGGACGAAGCTCATGCATTCGTTAACCACCTCTTACAACATACTTCCTATTATATAGGAGTGATATGCTTCCCGGTAACGGCGGGATTCCGTTCAGAACTACTGACCTGGGCTTTTGTTCTGACAGCTCAGAAGTGATTTTCACGATTCCCTTACTCGCACCGGTCTCTCACCATCACCGGCTCGCTTTGCCTTTCTGCGGAAAAGTTACTCTCTTCGTCAATGCATTTTTGATATACCGCTATTATATATCTCATTTTTTTGCGTTGTCAAGCCGGATGTTGAGATTTGCTTATAAAGCTTTTATTTCTTGCTTTTCCGACATTTATTTCATATAATTATATTAATACTGATATGTGTACCGATCTTACCGGAAGGGGCAGGGAATTCTATGGAAAATACGCAAAATACGCCCAAAAAAAGCGGCGGTAAAATATCATATACTCTGCAGATCATCGGACTGCTTCCTTTACTGGCGCTGGGAATTGCGATGTTGTTTTTCACTTCCCAATGGTTCACAAAAACTATGTATCAGGAAGTGGAACGTGAATTGTATGATGCCACGAAAAGTGCCACTACACTTCTGAACGCTGCCTATCCCGGCGATTATCACCTGGAGGGAGATGTTGCTTATCTTCTGTATAAAGGAGAGACGGATATCACCAGGGACTATTCTCTTCTGGATCAGTTCAAAGAGGATACCGGACTGGACATCACCCTGTTCTATCAGGATACCCGCATTCTGACGACCCTGTATAATGCCCAGGGTGAACGCATCGTCGGTTCCGGTGCTCCCGATATTGTGATCCGGGATGTTTTGAACACCGGCGAAAACCATTTCTACACTCATACCCTCATTAACGGCAAAGCTTATTTTTCCTACTATATACCTCTGCGCAATCAGGACGGCAGCGTCGTCGGAATGCTTTTTGTGGGCAGACCCAGTGAAACAGTCTCCCTATCCATTCAGAATTACGTCTATCCGCTGACGTGGCTGATCATCGGTTTTGTGGCTCTTGTGACTGTCTGCATTTATTTTTACACCAGAAGATTCGTGGCTGTATTACTCCATATCCACAGCTTCCTGTCGGATGTAGCCTCCGGGAATCTGAACGCCACACTGGATCATTCGGTAACAAAACGCAGTGATGAATTAGGTGATATCGGCCGCTGTGCCCTGTCCATGCAGCGATCTCTTCGTATCATGATCGAGCAGGATGCCCTGACCGAGCTGTACAACCGCCGCAGCGGAGACAAAAAGCTGCGCCAGATCTTCGAGGAAGCCAGATCCTCCCGCCATTCTTTTGCACTCGCCATCGGAGATATTGACTTTTTCAAAAAGGTTAACGATACCTACGGTCATGAATGCGGGGATGCCGTACTGAAAAATGTTTCTGCCCTGCTGAAGCAGCATATGTGGCGCCGTGGCTTTGCCGCGCGTTGGGGTGGTGAGGAATTTCTACTGGTATTTGAAAATGTAGATCTTACAGAAGCCCGGAAGCAGCTGGAGCTTCTCATGGACAAAATCCACGAACTGGATACGCTCTATGAGGGGCAGCACGTAAAAGTAAATATGACCTTCGGTCTGATCTGTGACCCCGACAAAGATATTCATGCATTATTAAAAGAAGCTGATGGGAAATTATATATCGGTAAGACAAACGGTCGTAACCAGGTGGTATCTTAACCCGGTTACGACCGTTTTTTATTTGTTTCTGATCTTGTTATCTTTAACCTTGCAGGCATTCCGGATTCAACAGGAAATCATAAATATTGATTGTCAGAATACCATATTCATCATAATATGGCTGCACAATATCTTTTGTAATGACAATTTTCTTAAAAGAGTCATCAATCTTCCGGAACGGTCGGATTTCCTGCGTCCGCTTTGCTTCATCCGGAAGAGAATATGCCGATTGAATGTAATATCTGGCAGAACCAAGATTGCAGACAAAATCCACTTCCAGCTGCCTGCGGTTTACCTTTCCTTCCAAATCTTTTTCCGCGATAGGGACAACACCTACATCCACACTATATCCCCGCATCCGGAGTTCGTTATAGATTACATTTTCCATGGAATGTGTCTGCTCCAACTGCCGGAAATGAATTCTGGCATTCCGAAGCCCCAAATCAGAAAAATAATATTTCTTAGGAGTCTCTATATATGACTTTCCCTTAATATCATAACGCTGTGCTGACTCTATCAAAAAAGAATCTTCAAAGTAATCCAAATATTTCTTTATGGTTGCAGAAGTAATTTTAGATTTCTTCACGGTTTTAAAAGTGTTCTTTAGTTTTTCCGGATTGGTCAACGAACCGATCGCAGAGGAAAGAATATTTAGCAGATCTTCCAATTCCCCAATATTCTTTATACGATTCCGTTTCGTAATATCACGGATATAAATTTCGTTAAATAAATTCTGCAGCGCTGTTGCTTTATCCCCGGCACCATCCCGCAGAACCACTAATGGAATTCCACCGTAAAGCATATATTCAGATAACCCGGTATATTTATCTCCGTTATAAACAGACATAAATTCAGCAAAGCTGAGAGGGTACATATGGATTTCATCACCCCTGCCTGCAAATTCCGTAGCAATATCCTTTGACAACAGTTTTGCGTTACTTCCCGTCACAAACACATCAATATTCTCTTTGCGAAGGTATCCATTCAAAACAGCCTCAAAACAATCCAGCATCTGAATTTCATCCAACAGCAGATAATATATTCCCTCTCCTGTAGTTTTCGACCGAATATATGCCATAAATTTCTCCGGATCCACACCCTGCTTTTCCTTTTCGATCTGAATAAGACTTTCACCGATCAGGTAAAGATCATCCGCAGAATCAAAGGCAAACCGTATGATATGGTCTGCTTCCACACCGGAATCTAACAAATGATGATAGAAAATGTTATTCAGCAGATAAGACTTACCACATCTTCGAATACCGGTAATCACCTTGATTAATCCATTGCTCTTTCTTTTTATTAACTTTTCCAAATAGAAATCTCTGCGAATATCCATATATTTTCTCCCTGGAATAGATTTTTGCAACTGGTTGCACTTTTCTATTCTATTATATGGATAATTTAACTGAAAATCAATATACTTGCTTCATTTTTGGAAAAGATTATTGTTCCATCTGTCTGCCCAGGAAGCCCGCCGCAGACAGAGCCAGTTTCTGCTCCACTTCTCCCATTTTGCTTTTCCCATCATTTTCCAACAGGATCACACTTCCGATGATGTCCCCTTCGCAGATGATCGGCGTGATCAGCTGCCAGGCATAGTCCACGGCAATGTCTTCCGCAATGTTGACATAGTTGCGGTCTCCTTTTGCGGCAATCACAGTCTCTCTGTTATTGACCTTCTCTTCCAGTTGACGGCTCACGGATTTATTTAACAGCTGCTTACAGCCTCCTGAGACGGCGATGAACTGGTCTCTGTCCGCGATCAGTGTGGCATGTCCCGACACCTGTGCCAGGCTCTCCGCATACTGTTTGGCAAATGTGGTCATCTCTCCGATAGGGGAATATTTTTTCAGGATGACCTGCCCCTCTCTGTCGGTGAAGATCTCCAGCGGATCACTCTCTCTGATGTGTAACGTGCGGCGGATCTCCTTCGGGATCACGATGCGTCCCAGGTCATCTATTCTTCTTACAATTCCAGTTGCTTTCATCATTTTTTCCTCCATGACATATTGCGTAAGATAAATCATCATCTCGCATTACTAATCATTAACGTTGCAGTTAGTATGCGAAATGCAGGAAAAAATATACTTTAAATTGCCAGATACACCGTCATTCAGCAGTGCCATTGCTGGCTTATATTTATAGCAGTTCTGTATTTTCCCTCAGAATGATTGTTTTATATTAAAATTAAAATGCATCCATTCAATTTTTACTCTTACATTATCGAATTTTTCCATTCTCAATCAGACTGTTTCGTACTGTATTTTCCTTATTTCTATGTTACACTTATTCTGTTTACGACAATTTTTTATGGGAGAGTTTAAACTATGAATCACAAAAATAATAACAGAAGTTCATTTTCCGGCAAGATCGGCTTCGTTCTGTCGGCTGCCGGAGCATCCGTAGGATTAGGCAATATCTGGCGTTTCCCGTATCTGGCAGCCAAATACGGCGGCGGTATCTTCCTGTTGATCTATATTATTCTGGCGCTTACCTTCGGTTATAGCATGATCGTGGCAGAGACTTCACTGGGACGCATGACAGGTAAAAGTCCCGTGGGGGCCTTTCATACCTTCGGAAAATCCAAATGGCTGTCCTTCGGCGGATGGATCAACGCTATTATTCCTATTCTGATCGTTCCTTATTATTCCGTCATCGGCGGATGGGTGATCAAATATCTGGTGGAATATGCCAAGGGTCACGGACATGATCTGGCAGCGGACGGTTATTTTTCCACGTTTATTTCCAATGGTGTCTCTACAGAGCTGTGCTTTATCGTATTCACTCTGTGTACTCTGGGAATCATCTACGCCGGTGTCCGCAACGGTATCGAGCGCGTATCCCGCATTATGATGCCGATCCTGGTAGTGCTGTCCGTGGTCATCACAGTCTATTCTGTTACCAGACCGGGAGCACTGAGCGGCGTGAAGTATTTCCTGATCCCGAATCCTGCGAATTTCTCTTGGATGACAGTCGTAGCTGCCATGGGGCAGATGTTCTACTCTCTGTCCATTGCCATGGGTATTCTCATCACCTTCGGCTCTTATATGAAAAAAGATGTTTCCATCGAAGGCTCCACCAAAAATGTAGAGATCTTCGATACCGCCATTGCTATCATGGCAGGTCTGATGATCATTCCCGCCGTGTTCGCATTCTCCGGTGGAGATCCCGATACCTTACAGGCAGGTCCTTCCCTGATGTTCATCACACTTCCCAAGGTCTTCGACAGCATGGGCATGGGCACCTTCGTAGGTATCCTGTTCTTCGTACTGGTACTATTCGCAGCCATGACCAGCTCCATTGCACTTACCGAAAGTGCTGTGTCTACTTTCGAGGACGAGCTTGGCTGGGGTCGTAAAAAATCCACCTTGATCATGGGTGTGATCATGCTGGCACTGGGAACATTATCCTCACTGGGTTACGGACCGCTTGGTGCTGTGAAGATCATCGGCATGCAGTTCCTTGATTTCTTTGATTTCCTGACCAACTCCGTGATGATGCCTATCGCTGCCATCACCATCTGTCTACTGGTGTCCCGCGTCATCGGAGTAAAGGCTGTGGAAGAAGAAGTCATGCACGGAGAAGCCGCTTTCCGCCGCAAAAAGATATTCAATTTCATGATCAAGTATCTCTGCCCGGTATTTGCTGCGATTATTTTATTAAGCTCTGTGGCAAATGCATTTGGACTTATTTCTATGTAAGATGCCAGGGTCATAAACAAGAACCCCACGCTGTGCTCGCATAAACGTGGGGTTCTTGTTTCATGACCCGCTCCGATATTCGCATAAAAGGGAAGCGTCAGCTTCACGATATGCGAATACCGGGCAGGATTGTGAGAGTGCGCAGCACGGAGCAATCCGTCAGGCATCTTACATCTTACTATATGTTAATGATCCGTCCTGTCTCCGCATTTACTCTATGTGAAATTGAGATTACCGTTCTTCCTTCCGAGGCACGCTTCAGTGCCTGCAGCACCTCTTCCTCGGTCTGGGCATCCAGATTTGCCGTAATCTCATCCAACAGAAGGAGCTTCGGCTTCGCCACCGCAGCTCTGGCAATAGATAACAGCTGCCACTGTCCCTGGGAGAAGATCTCCTGGGTACAGGGAGTGTCATAGCCTTTTTCCAATTGTTCTATCGTCGCATCCAGTCCCGCAATTCTTGCAGCCCCCCGTACCTCTTCCATGGTAAAAGAATCGTCATACAGCGTGATCTGATCCTTCACGGTACCGGGTACTCTATGAAAAGTCTGCTCCACATAGCCGTACAGGCTGCGCTTTTCATGTTCCGGAATCTGAAAAGCATCTCTTCCCTGAATCAGCACTTTACCCTCTCCCGGCTGATAGAGTCCCAACAACAGTTTGAAGACCGTACTCTTCCCTGCTCCGGTTCTTCCGGACAGTGTCACCTGTTCTCCGGGATATACTTGAAAATTTAAAGCCTGCAAAATCTTACGGTCGTCATCCTCATAGCTAAAGGTCACATTTTGCAGTTCCACAAAAGGATTTTCCGATCTATTCCGTGGTTCTGCCGGTTTTTCCCCGGAATTTATCTCCGGCAATTCCTCCAGCGCATAGAATTCATTGATCCGGTGCACGCCCGCAATGGCGGACTGTATGGTCTGGATCTCCATTCCCAGACTCTCCACAGGGGTAAAGATCTGTGAGATATAGTTAATTACCGCTACCGCTGTACCTGCAGACATACCGAACAACGTCAGCACTTTTGCATTACCGGAGGCAGAAAACAGCATCACAACCGCCACCACGATAGCATTCAGGATCAGGATCACCGGGGAATAAATGGCATCATAAAAATTCGTGCGATCTACCGCGCGGTAGCTCTCCGCAATATATTCATCATAGCGTTGCTCCATGTAGCGCTCTTTTCCCAGCGTATGAATGGTACGGATATTGTGCAGCGTCTCCGGCACATGTCCGGAGGCTCTACCCACAGCACGACGGTTCTCGATCTGGGCTTTCAGCATGTTTTTCTGCACCGTCCGGGTGAACCAATACAGAAATGGAAGCAGAACCAAAAGTACAATCGCCAGTCCTCTATTTTTTAACCAGATCACCACCAGGATACTTATAATCTTACAGGCATCGGCGAACATACTGATGATTCCGGAGGTGAACAGGTTCTCCACCGTATCCACATCTCCTACGAACCGGGATACGATAGTACCGGGCTCCTGCTTCGTCAGTTCCCCTGCCGTCAGGTTCGTATATTTCTCCATCATGCTGCTCCGCAGTGCATGGGTGATCTTCTGGCCGAAGACCGTCAGCAGACCTTCCCGAAGGCTTTCGGTCAAACCGGTGAGCACCGTAAAAGCAAAATACAGTATCACCAATGCAACCGGAACTGTGTTTCCTGTGGTGATCGTATCCACGATACTTCCCAGGATCCAGGGCGGCAAAAGCGCGGTTACAATGGCACCTGCGACTGCTAGCACGATTCCCAGTGACAACCCTGCATAGTCTGTCACAGTCTGCCGGATCACGCTGCGGACATTTTTCACATTCTGTCTCTTATTTTTCTGCATGATCCGGACCTCCCTCCTGCGTACTGTGTGCATCGGTGCCATCCGCCTGTGCTTCATACAGTCTCGCATACTCCGGGAACTTTTCAAGGATCTGTTCGTGGGTTCCCGCGGTCACTTTTCCATCCTCCATCCACAGCACCTGATCCATTTCGGGGAACAGATAGAGTCTGTGGGACAGCAGGATCACGATACTGTCTGCTGTAAACTTCCGCAGATTGGCAAAAACCTCTTCCTCCGTCTTGCGGTCCAGCGCAGAAAACGGATCGTCCAGGATCAGGACCGGACGCTTATGGCACAGAGTTCTCGCCAATGCCAGCCGCTGTGCCTGACCACCGGAGAGCCGGACGCCGCCATTTCCCACAATGGTGTCCATCCCCTCTTCCATCTCTGCCACCTCACCGTCGAAACAGACTGCCTTCAGATACTTCTCCGGATCGTCATCATCGCCCAGCAGTATATTGTTACGGACACTGTCATTGAACAGCTCCGGATCATGTCCCAAGTATCCTATCATGCCGGTGCGCTCCGCTTTAGTCATTTCGGATAATTCTTTGCCGTGGAAACGGATCCTTCCTTCGTAAGGGTATTCACAGAGGAAGGTCTTACCCAATGTGGACTTACCACACGCCACTGCTCCGGTGACACCGATGATCTGTCCCGGGAAAGCGGACAGATTGAAGTCCTCATAGATCTTCTCTCCGCCGGGATAAACAAAGCTTACATCCGATACTTCCAGCATTCCCGGCTTCTGTACCAGGCCGTCGTCCTCATAAGTGGTTTCCTTCATCAGTGGCTTGATGCGCTTCCAGGAGACCTGGGCTTTATGTACTGCATTGAATAGCTTCGCGGCATGAGAAGATTTCACGGCTAACTTCAAAAAACAGGATAAAAACGTGGTAAAGGCTGCCACATCCCATATTTTCCAGCCGGTTCCCAGCACATTTCTGCTGCCGAAATACAGGATAAACAGTACGCCTGTCATGGAAATGAGCCGGTACAGCGGGGGAAACGCGGTACTCCAGATATTGGCCTTCACAGCAGATTTTTCATAAGCGGCAAGATTCTCTTCATAGGCCTGCTCCCGCTCTTCCTCTCTGCCATAGACACGGTAAGTAACAGCGTTAGTTGCTCTGTCCAGTGTTGCGTCGCTTAAATCTCCGGACTGCTCCTTATAAGCTGCTCCGGTGCGTTGCACGTTACGCTTCATCTTCTCCGCCAGCACATATGACGCCGGTAAAAACAACATACCTAAGATTGCCAGTCGCCAGTCATAGAATAACAGCATTCCCACATATGCTGCCAGTGCCACACCGGTATCGAAGATCTCTGTGGTAAATTTCCGCATACCCTCCGCGCAGTCGTCCACATCCAGGATTGCCTTGGTCATCACATTTCCGACACCCTCTTCTTCCAGTTCGGCACGGCTTCTGTGCACCAGGCTGTGGTACAGGGTCTCTTTCATGTCACGATTCACATTATTAGCAAATCGTCTGACATAAAAACGTTTAATATAACGGGAGATCTGCACGATGGCAATAGACATCACATACGCGGTCACCAGCACCAGCATATCCCGGTATCCTGCTTTCCCACCCAGAATGTCCACCAGGCATCCCGTCATCCGCCCCTCAAACCACGGTCCTGCCAGCAGTCCGAGGTTATAGATCAGACCGGAGATTGTTACCGCCAGCAGCACCGGCCACTGGATTTTGAAATAATGCAGGATCTGATCCTTTTTCACTGCCTCAGATATCTGTTTCATCCTCTCCTGCTCCTTCTTCCACACATTTTTCAGCATTGACAAATCCTGCCCTTCTCACGTCACCCATCAATTCTGCTTCTTTCCTCAGCACTACATAAAAAGATGTACTATCCTCTGATTTAGATGATACCAGGGTCAAAAGGTCTAAGCCCACATGAGCTTGCTCATAAGTGGGTGA
>OGZP01001731.1_pt1 | contig 15246 bp, 11 predicted proteins | sample 1576811 | NCBI WGS metagenome assembly OGZP01 (sample SAMEA3541553, study PRJEB24748) | human gut metagenome | biome: human gut; feature: human-associated habitat; material: faeces | place: China | collected 2012
TGACCAATGTAGACGAGAGTCAACATCATCATAATGAGACATGGGTGTTCGGCGCTGCGCCGAAATCTGTTTTGCATCCGCAGAAAATTTTCGTCTTTGTGGCTAACTCCACATGGACCTCAAGACCGATGACGGTTTCATACTGTTTCATGATAAGGTCTCCTTTCTGGCAAACGGAAGTGTCCATCCACCGCGGACATTCTCGATGGCGGATGCTGCGGCAAACAGGGTCTTTTCTCTGAAGCAGTCACCGAGAAGCTGGACACCGATCGGTAGTCCCTTTTCGTTCATGCTGCACGGGACTGTGAGTCCCGGAAGACCTGCAAGGTTTACGGCAACCGTATAAATATCGCTTAAATACATCTTCATCGGATCGCTTAAAGACGTTCCGATCTTTGGAGCTGCCGTCGGGGCTGCCGGTCCGAGAATGATGTCGTACTTTGCAAATGCATCGTCAAAGGCTTTCTTGATCAGGGCACGTACCTTTAACGCTTTCAGGTAATATGCGTCATAATATCCGGAGCTTAAAACGAAGGAACCCAGCATAATTCTTCTCTTGACCTCCGGCCCGAATCCCTCGGATCTGGAACGCTTGTACATGTCGTGGAGACCTTCGTACTCTTTCGCGCGGTAGCCGTATTTGACACCGTCGAAACGCTCTAAGTTGGAGCTTGCCTCCGCAGCCGCGATCACGTAATATGCCGGGATCGTGTACTCCATAAGACCGAGGTCAAAGTATTCTACATCTGCCCCGCACTCCTTTAAGTAGGCTGCACACTGCTCGATGGCTGCTCTCACATCATCGTCAAGTCCGTCCGACAGATACTCCTTCGGGATACCGATCTTCATGCCGCGGATATCTTTTCCGATGGCGGAAGTGAAATCCGTGTCCGTTCTCTCCATGGAGGTGCTGTCTTTCTCGTCATGGCTTGTGATGGTCTCAAGAAGGGCCGCACAGTCGGCTGCATTCTTGCCGATCGGTCCGATCTGGTCCAGGGAAGACGCGTAAGCCACAAGGCCAAAACGGGAAACCGTTCCGTATGTCGGTTTGATTCCGGTAACGCCGCAGTAGGAGCTCGGCTGGCGGATGGATCCGCCGGTATCAGAGCCGAGAGCCGCGAAGCATTCACCGGCTGCGACCGCCGCGCAGGAACCGCCGGAGGAACCGCCCGGAACATGTTCCGTATCCCACGGGTTCTTTGTAACCGCAAATGCGGAAGTCTCGGTGGTACTTCCCATGGCGAACTCATCCATGTTTGTCTTTCCGAGAATCACCATGCCGGCATCTGTGATCCTTGTGACCGCCGTCGCATCATAGAACGGGACAAAGTTTTCAAGGATCTTTGAAGCACATGTGGTTCTCATGTCTTTTGTACAAATATTATCTTTCACTGCGATCGGGACACCTGCCAACGGGCCTGTGTATTTTCCGGAACGGATTCCATTGTCCACTTCCTTTGCCCGTGCTAAGACCTTCTCCTCATCCACGGTGAGGTACGCGCGGATCTTCTGATCTTCCTTCGCGATCTGCGCCAGGGACGCCTTTGCGGCTTCCTCTGAGGTGATTTCGCCTGCTTTTATCTTCTTTGCCAGCTCTGTGGCGGAAAGTTCCAGTATTTTCATATCCGTCTCCTCCTAACCGATGGTTTTTGGAACAAGGAACTGTCCGTCCTTTTCCTTCGGCGCATTCTTTAACAATTCTTCCTTCGGGGTACTCTCAAGAACAACGTCCTCGCGGAACACGTTCTTGATCGGGAAGATGTGGGTCAACGGCTCCACATCGGAGGTATCTAATTGATTCAGCATATCAACATAATCGAGCATCTGCTGAAGATCCTGTCTTGATTTTTCTTTCTCGTCTTCTGTCAGGTGAAGCTTTGCCAGGATCTCAATCTCATCCATCGTCTTATCGGTGATCATCTCTGCCATAATCTCAAATCCTTTCTCTATACCATCACGGTTTTAATCTTGTCATATCTCTCGGGAACAGGCATGCCTCACGGACGTTGTCCTCTCCGATCATCTTCATGGTCAGGCGCTCAAGGCCGATTCCGAGACCACCGTGGGGCGGCATTCCGTATTTGAAGCAGTCAAGATAATCTTCCATCCCCTCGATGTCCATACCTTTCTCCGCGATCTTCTTTAAGAGCGTCTCGTAATCATGGATCCGCTGGCCGCCTGTGGTGATCTCAAGACCGCGGAATAAAAGGTCGAAGCTTAAGGTGAATTCCTTGTTCTCCGGATCGTCCATCGCATAGAACGGACGTTTCTTTGACGGATAGTGGGTAACGAAAACAAAATCTGCTCCGTACTCAGATTTGAAGTACTCGCCGATCAGCGCCTCTTCCTCCGGCTCTAAGTCATGTGGGCTTCTGATCTGTCTGTCATACTTTTCAGCGATCAGCCGTTTCGCTTCATCGAAGCGGACGAATGGGATTTTTTCCACGTTCGGAAGTTCGATCTTTAACAGGGTGACCTCCTTCGCGTAGTCTTTCTTCAGAAGTTCTACCACGTACTGCAGCATCGCTGTCTCCATCTTGCAGATATCCATGAAGCTGTCGATGAATCCCATCTCAAAATCAAGGCTTGTGTACTCGTTTAAATGTCTCTTTGTGTTGTGCTTCTCTGCACGGAACACCGGACCGGTCTCAAAGACTCTGTCGAACACGCCGACCATCATCTGTTTGTAGAACTGCGGGCTCTGCGCCAAAACTGCCGGTCTGTGGAAGTACTGGAGCTTAAAGAGGTTTGCACCGCCCTCTGCAGATTTCGCGCCGATCTTCGGGGTATGGATCTCGGTAAATCCCTGGCTTGTCATAAACTCGCGGAAGCCGCGGCAGATACCTTCCTGGATGCGGAATTTCGCTCGCTCGCGGACGTTTCTTAATGCGATGGCGCGGCGGTTTAAGTTTGCCTCCAGGGATGTGGGAAGTTTCCACTTGTCGATGGCGATGGGCATCGGCTCTTCCGGTTTTGAAAGGATCCTTGCATCGGCAAGATGGATCTCAATTCCGTGGGGTGCGCGCTCTTCCTTGAAAACAGTTCCAGTCACGCGGACTGCCTGACCTTCACGGATCTCGGAGAGGACTTCCTTTTCGGATCCTGCCTGGATCACGGTCTGTAAGAGACCATCGCGGCTTCTTAAGATCACAAAGGAGATTTCTCCCATATCGCGGATGCTGTGTACCATGCTTTCAACGGTTACTTCGGTACCAACGGACTCTTCTCTTTCCAATTCTTCAAGAGTTTTTACTTTTCTGTCTTCTAATCCTGTTACAAACTCCATAATCTGTTCCTCCTAAATTTGTGGGGTTAAATTTGAGGTCTTTTAGCTTGAACAACAAAAATCCCGCCCCGGAGACTTTTGCTTTTAAAAGTTCTCCGGGACGGGATCTATATCACCCGCGGTACCACCCGCATTGCATTTCCATGCCACTCATGAGTCGCCGCTTTCGCTGTCGGACCATCATCCTAACGACTCGGCCGCGTAACGTGCGGCTTGCGTGCTGTCCTACCATCGTATCCGATCTTCGAGCAGCCGGCTCCGGAGCGTTCCCGCCTTTCTCGTTTCTTCCATGCTCTCAGCTGTCACACGGTTCTCTGTAAAGTCTTTCGAAAGGGAGTTTCCTTCAACGCCTTTGTTTGATATCTTTTTGATGTTTTATGTTTTATCAGAGATTTTTGATTCTGTCAAGTGCTTTTAAAGAATTTTCGTAAGTTCCGAATGCAGTGATCCGGAAATAGCCCTCACCAGACGGACCAAAGCCTGCACCAGGAGTACCTACGATCCCGGCGTTGTTTAACAGGAAATCAAAGAAATCCCAGGACTTCATGTCGTTCGGAGTCTTTAACCAGATATACGGGGAGTTTACGCCGCCATATACGGTAAAACCTGCGTCCTTCAAGCCTGTGTAGATCGTCTTCGCGTTCTTCATGTAGCGCGCGATCTGCTCAGCGACCTGCGCCTTTCCTTCCGGAGAGTACACAGCCTCGCCTGCGCGTTGGATGATATACGGAGTTCCGTTGTACTTGGAACCCTGACGGCGCATCCACATAGCGTTTAAGCTTACATCACCGCTCTTTAAGTCCTTTGGAATTACAGCAAATCCGAGACGCATGCCGGTAAAACCTGCTTTCTTGGAGAAGCTGCGCAGCTCGATCGCACATGTCTTAGCGCCCTCACACTCATAGATGGAGTGCGGGATGCCTTCCTCTGTGATGTATGCCTCGTAAGCAGCGTCATAGATGATGACAGCGCCGTTCTTGTTCGCGAAGTCGACCCAGGCCTGGAGATCTGCCTTCTTGATCGCCTCACCGGTCGGGTTGTTCGGGAAGCAGAGATAGATCAAGTCTGCATGCTCCCTCGGGAACTCCGGAAGGAATCCGTTGTCAGCAGTACACGGCATATATACGATCTTGTCGAAACGGCCTGTCTCACCGTTGTAAAGACCGCTGCGGCCTGCCATAACATTGGAATCCACGTATACCGGGTATACTGGATCGCATACAGCGACAACGCTGTCCAAGGAAAATAATTCCTGGATATTTCCGCAGTCACACTTTGCGCCGTCGGATATGAAGATCTCGTCAGCAGAGATGTCGCAGCCGTTCTCCTGGAAATCCTCTTTTGCAATAATATTTCTTAAAAAGTCATAGCCCTGCTCCGGAGCGTAGCCGCGGAAAGTCTCAGCATGTCCCATCTCATCGACAGCTTTGTGCATCGCTTCAATGATCGCAGGAGCGATCGGCTGTGTCACATCACCGATTCCGAGACGGATGATCTCCTTCTCCGGGTGCTCTGCCTGGAATGCGGATACTCTCTTTGCGATATTTGCGAAGAGATAGCTGCCCGGCAGCTTGGCAAAATTTTCATTGACTTTAAACATGTCTCAAATCCTCTCTTTCTGTAAATGCATGTGGGGTCTGGTTGCCAAATGCCTAGCCGGCTCTGCGTGCAGGCACGCTATCCGGTTAGTCGCTTTGCACCACTTTTATATGTAAATATACCACACATATGCAAAAACTGCAGTAAAAATCCGGCAAATACTTTAACTTTTTGTTACAGTTCAGCCATGCGCTGGTTTGAATGAGAAAGTGTGTTGCAAGCTTGCTTGCATAAGCACTTTTTCATCCAAATCAGCATATGGTGGAACCACCAAGCTTCTTGTTTTCATGAATATGAAAACAAGAAGCTATAATGACTGAACTGTAACAATTTTTTTTGCAATAACCAGGTAAAGTGCCGGATGATTACCGACTTGCAGGTCCAGCTTGGCTCTCCGCACACGGCGGGGATAAACATTAATCTTCATGGATCAGCATGGTGACCATATGGGCGCTCTCCGTCATGGTTCTTCCTGTGTCCATGCTGGTCTTCTGGAGATAGCGGTGCGCTTCCGGCTCGGAAAGATGATTTCTCTTCATGAGAAGCTTCTTTGCACGTCTGAGTACGCCCTGCTCCTCCGCACTTTCAACAAAGCCTGCGAAAAGCGGATGTGCATGGTTCGGTCTTGATTTTAATTCTGGATGAGCCTGAATTCCCACATAAAACGGGTGATCCGGGAGCTCGATCATCTCAACGATATGACCGTCCGGGGACTGACCGGAGATCATCATGCCATGGGATGTAAAATCATCGCGGTAATGGTTGTTGATCTCAAAGCGGTGTCTGTGACGCTCATTGATCAATTCTGTTCCATAAAGGGCATATGCCTTGGACTTTTTGTCGAGAACACACGGATAGGAACCAAGACGTAAGGTTCCGCCAAGGTTCTCAATGCCGTTCTGATCCGGCATCAGATCAACCACCGGATGTGTTGTATCCGGATTCAGCTCGGAGCTGTTTGCATCCTCATATCCCAGAACATTTCTCGCAAATGCGACCATGGCCATCTGCATGCCGAGGCAGATTCCGAGGAATGGGATCTTGTTCTCTCTCGCATAGTTGGCTGCCAGGATCATTCCCTCGGTTCCTCTGGAACCAAAACCGCCCGGAATAATGATTCCGTCCACACCGGCAAAGGTGTCATCGAGGATCTCCGGAGTTAAGAACTCGGAATCCACCCACTTGATGGATACCTTTGTGCGGTTTGCGATGCCTCCGTGCTTTAATGCCTCCATAACGCTGAGGTATGCGTCATGAAGCTGGATATATTTTCCTACCAGGGCGATGGTCACTTCGCTCGTCGGATTCTTTAACGCGTCCACCATCTGTTTCCAATCGCCGAGCTGCGGCTCCGGGCACGGAATGTTCAGGCACTCACATACGACCTGGGCCAGGCGCTCTTTTTCCATTGCAAGTGGAGCTTCGTATAAATATTCAACATCCAGGTTCTGGAGCACATGATCCTCCGGGACGTTGCAGAATAATGCGATCTTGCTCTCAATGCCATCCTCAAGCGGAACCTCAGTACGGCATACGATCACATCCGGGAAGATTCCCATTCCCTGAAGGGCTTTAACACTCTGCTGGGTCGGTTTTGTCTTTAATTCGCCGGATGCCTTTAAATATGGAACAAGCGTTACATGGATCAGAACTGAGTTCTGGTATCCGATCTCGTGGCGGAACTGACGGATCGCCTCTAAGAACGGCTGGCTCTCGATATCGCCGACGGTACCGCCGACCTCAATGATCGCGATGCGGTCCTCATCCGGGGATTTCGCGCGGTAAAATCTTGCTTTGATCTCGTTTGTGATGTGTGGGATCACCTGTACGGTACCTCCGCCGAAGTCTCCGTGACGCTCTTTTTGAAGAACGGTCCAGTAGATCTTTCCGGTGGTTACGTTGGAGTTCTTATCAAGGCTCTCATCAATGAAGCGTTCATAATGTCCAAGGTCCAGGTCGGTCTCTGTTCCATCGTCTGTGACGAACACTTCTCCATGCTGGATCGGATTCATGGTACCCGGATCAATATTGATATAAGGATCGAACTTCTGCATCGTTACCTGATAACCTCTTGCCTTTAAGAGACGTCCAAGGGATGCGGCGGTAATACCTTTGCCGAGTCCGGAGACAACGCCTCCCGTGACGAATACGTATTTAACTGCCATACCTTACCTCCAAATTTATATTACTGTTAATGTGGGGAAACTGTAGTTTCATATAATGCTGAAAGCCAGCTGCTCCGTGGCTTCGGCACTCCCGCAGCTACCGCCAGCATTCGTAATCCGGGCTATCGCCCTGCTTACCATACCGGCTTGGTCGTCAAATGCCTGTTCATCCCTGCGTGCAGGCACGCAGAATGTCTAACCGCTTGACAACGCTTTCAAGTAAAAAAAGGTGACAGAAGTACTAAGACTCTGACACCTTTGTCTAATTCATTCCATCACTATGAAACTTATTTTTACGCAGGATTAATTGCTCATAGGTATTGACTGCGCTAAAAAAATATGGAACTACTATATTCCATTTTTTCAAATTTGTAAAGTAGTTTTTTCGCAGTTTGTTAAAGTTTTTTCATCCAATTCCTTCCATACGGGATCCGCAGCCTGAAAAGACGATTCTTATGTCCTGACATAGAATTGTTTAAAACTGTTTTGACTCCTTGAAACGGCAGAACAACTGTAAGACCATCCGAAACAGAAAAATGTTTAATAATAGGAACGCTGTCTGTGATCAAAAAAAGATTCAAAAAAATGTGTTGACAAATCCTGAAAAACGAGTATATTATACCACCATAAGAGCAAGGGCGCTTGGGTGCATGAAACATACACCCCGGTGCCCTTCTCGCATTTTACGGATCTTCCCCATAACCCCCTATACTTAAATATCGATCCGTAAAGTGACTACTGTCTGTTCCCCACCCCGGAACAGGCAGCAAATCAAGTATAATTTCCCGCATATGGGAGCAAAGAAGTTCCCCAGCGGAGTTGAAAGGAGAAACATCTATGAGCAAAAGCATTCCTGAACTGTATGGAAGTCTTGTATTCAACGACTCCGAAATGAAAGCACGTCTCCCGAAGGATATCTACAAAGCACTTGCAAAGACCATCAACAGCGGTTCCCATCTGGAACTGGATGTCGCAAACTCTGTAGCTGTTGCCATGAAAGAATGGGCTCTGGAGCATGGCGCTACCCATTTCACCCACTGGTTCCAGCCGATGACAGGCATCACCGCTGAGAAGCATGACAGTTTTCTCTCTCCGACCGGTGTCGGCGAAGCAATCATGGAATTTTCCGGAAAAGAACTCGTAAAAGGTGAGCCGGACGCGTCCAGCTTCCCGTCAGGCGGTTTACGCGCTACCTTCGAAGCCCGCGGCTATACCGCATGGGATCCTACCTCTTTCGCATTCATCAAGGGACATACGCTCTGTATCCCAACTGCCTTTTGTTCTTACAGCGGCGAGGCACTCGATAAAAAGACTCCGCTGCTCCGCTCCATTGAAGCTGTCAGCAAAGAAGCTACCCACTTACTCCACATTTTAGGAAAAACAGATGTCAAACGCGTCAACACTACGGTAGGCGCTGAGCAGGAATATTTCCTGGTAGACAAAGAGTGCTACCGTTTAAGAAAAGACCTGATCTTCTGCAGACGTACCTTATTCGGCGCTCCGGCTCCGAAGGGACAGGAAATGGATGACCACTACTTTGGTTCCATCAAGCCGAGAGTGGAAGCCTTCATGGAAGAATTAAATGAAGAACTCTGGAAGCTTGGAATCCCGGCAAAGACAGAACACAACGAGGTTGCTCCTGCACAGCATGAGCTTGCTCCTGTCTTTGAAACCGTCAATGTTGCTGTTGACCACAACCAGCTCGTTATGGAGATGATGAAGAAGGTTGCTGACCGCCATGGCCTTGCGTGCCTGCTCCATGAGAAACCGTTCGAAGGAATCAACGGAAGTGGAAAACACAACAACTGGGCACTCTCCACGGATACCGGTGAAAATCTTCTGAATCCTGGAAAGACACCGGCAGAAAACACACAGTTCTTACTGTTTTTGGCAGCCGTTGTGGAAGCTGTTGATGATTATGCGGATCTTTTAAGAATCTCCGTTGCAACGGCCGGAAACGATCACCGTCTCGGAGCAAACGAGGCACCGCCTGCAGTCGTTTCCATGTTCTTAGGTGAAGAGCTGGAGGCTGTTGTCGATTCCATTAAATCCGAAACATATTTCGAAGGAAAGGGTGCCGTTCAGATGTCCATCGGCCCGAAGGTACTCCCGCACTTCACAAAAGATAACACAGACCGTAACCGTACATCACCGTTCGCCTTCACAGGAAATAAGTTTGAGTTCCGTATGCCGGGCTCCTCTCTCTCCCTGTCAGGTCCGAACGTGATCTTAAATACAGCAGTTGCAGAGTCTCTCGCAGGCTTCTGCAAGGTCTTAGAAGTGCTTACCGGCTCAGAGCTTGATTTGGCGATCCACAAGCTTTTAAAGGATACCTTCACAGACCATGCAAGGATCATTTTCAACGGCAACGGATATACCGATAAGTGGTTAGCGGAAGCCAAGAAACGCGGACTCCCGAACCTGAAATCAACACCGGAGGCTCTTCCGCATTTAATTGCTGAAAAGAACATCGAGCTTTTCACAAAGCATCATGTATTGACAAAAGAAGAACTCTTCTCCCGTTACGAGATCCTTCTTGAGGATTACGTAAAAACGAACCGTATCGAGGCTAAGACTATGGAGGAAATGGTACAGAAAGACTTCCTTCCGTCTCTGTTCTCCTATGTAAATGATCTCGCATGCACAGGCAGCACCAAGAAAGAGCTTGTTCCTGGCATTACAACAAAGGCGGAAGAAAAGCTGATCACAAAGCTCTCCGGACTCGCAGATACGATCTCTGATGAGCTTGATACCTTAAAGGATATGATCGGTACCGCGGAAGGCATGGATGACTACTTAAAGACTGGTACTTACTACCATGACACGATCCTTGCCGAGATGGAAACGATCCGTCTGGCTGTCAACGATGCGGAAGTCCTGATCCCGGAGGATTATCTCCCGTATCCGACATACGATGCATTGCTCTTCTACATTTAATTGTTTTGCTCATAGGGAAGACCGCCGGTTACCAGAGAAATCTGAACCGGCGGTCTTTTCGTATCACATTTTTAAAAAATTTCCAGCGTCACTTTCTTATCCGTTCTGACACCTCTTTATGAAAGTTTAACTTTCTTGAACTCTTCCATGAAATCAACAATATAGTTTGCTGTGGTCTCGAGCATTTCCTTGCCCCACTCTTCTGTAGCGGTACTCGGATGATCCGGTCCAATCCATCCGTTGTCTGTAACATGCGGAGTTTTGCGGGGAATCTCAACGGTAACTCCCTTATACTCAACAGAACGAAAACCAGTTGTCTTCAGATTATCAGACAGGTGCTTAAACTGGAGTTCACCACCTATCTCACTCTTGTCAACTAAAGACGGATCAATTCCAAGAATCGCAGCTGTTTCCTCACCGCCGCCGTGACCGCCTTTCCATGCTGGGTTCATATCCCATGCCATCAGCCACCAGTTAAGCATAGCAACCAGACAGCCCTTATCTTCGAATTCCATGCCAAGGCGTTCAATCATCTTGATGTTTCCGCCATGTCCGTTCAGGAAAACGAATTTTCTTGCGCCGTGACGATACAGACTCAGGAAAACCTGACGGCAAAACTGATAGAGTACCTCGCTGTCAATATCAATTGAACCAGGATACGGAGCTAAACCTGGGCTGGAACCATATGGAATGGTCGGAGCAATCAAAACATCACTCTTCTTCTCGATTTTCTCCAACAAATGATTTGGAATCAGTGTATCGGTTCCAAGCGGCATGTGACGACCGTGACACTCAATACTGCCGATAGATATAAGTACCATATCATTTTTTTCAAAATATTCCTGTGCTTTCGGCCAAGTCAAATTTTCAAGTCTCATAGTTTCTTTCCTTTCACATAATAATTATTATCTGCTGAAAAATCGGACGATCCGAAAACCAGACAGCCCGACATTCATCAATTACTGTGTTGCCGTTAATTACTGTGCAACCTTAACCTTATCCAAGCTGTAGTAACCATTTGCGTCCATAATGAATCCTTCAACATTTTTATTGATATCTTTCCATGGACATCCCAATTTCGTAATGTCTGAACAGATACGCCTATAATTTTTGAAAATTTATGTATAGAATAATATTTACTCAGAGTATTAACTCCTTTTAATAGTACTCTACCCTATATCCTATAAAACTCAACATCTATCTATATGATTTATCTCAGTCGAGAAGACTCTCACCTCTTCAGGTGGCGAGTAATAACAAATTAGTCTCAGTGGGAGTTAGTCTCCGACTGAGATAAACGCTCCACGAGGATGTACAGTGATTCTGTAAAGAATATGTCAGCTTACGCTGAGCAGAATCACGCACCAAGTCTCACGGACGTTTGACTTAAAATTTAACTGTTAATAACCTCCTGTGCCTCTTTAGCATTGAATTTTTATCTGACAATTTAAAAGTTTCGTACCATTCTTGCTAAAATAAGTATAGTCTATGCCAATAGGATTGTCAATAATTTTAGCTTTCTCTTAACAATAAAAAAAGATATTCATTATTTCGTTAATTTTTTGTATTATTTTTTATTATGACAGTATTTTCAGAAGTTTTCATGACTGCCTAACACACTCTTTTTATGCTTTGGCAATCATATTATAAAACAATAATTATTAATGATATTATTGTGTTCCTTTTGTGTAATAGGAAATTTATTATTGCACAAAATAAAGCTTTCGTTTTTATTAACAATCTATTATAATTATAATGAGTTTTTAGCTAACGGACAAAAACATCCGTGTAACCTTTTTCTACTGGTAAGGAGGAAATGAAACATGCGAAAAATTGGTGGTATGTTCCACTACGAACCCAACACACCTATCGAAAACGGATACTTTTCGCGTATCTGCTCACCTGGTGATGATCTGGCATTTACCATGTCCGGACGATGCGGTATCTATTATTGTTTACAGGATATTGCACGGTACGATACGCGTAAAGTCGCGTATGTGCCTATGTATACCTGTGGAACGGTCCTTGCTCCTTTTAAGAAAGCCGGATATCAGCTGAAATTTTATGAGCTGGACCAGAATTTGCACAGCATTTTTGACACAGCGGTTATCGATGAAATCAGTGTTTTATCTCTTTGCGGTTACTATGGCTTCTGCAACTATGATCACAGCTTTGTTAAAGCCTGCAAAGAAAAAGGAGTTGTTATTTTTGAAGATGTAACTCATTCCATGCTTTCAGCTGACGGTATCGATCCTCTCTGTGATTATTTTGCCGGAAGCTTCCGAAAATGGATGGGGGTTGCCTGCGGGGGATTTGCTGTTAAACGAAACGGAACCTTTGAAACACCTCTTCTGCCGGTAGAATTAACACATCTCAAGCAACGCAAAGAATCCATCGAGACAGAAAACAGAGATATTTTCTGGGAGGGAGAACTTCGACTTCGTCAGATGTTTGATAGCTTTGCCAGTGATGATAATTCAGAATATCTCCTACGCCATGCTGACTTCGATTCCATTTGCAGGACAAGGCGTGAAAACTATGCTGCACTTTTAAAAGCCCTTGCAGCACCGCTTCGCGGTGTGCAGATAGTCTTTTCCGAACTTCCGGAGTCTGCTGTTCCAAGCCATTTCTGCCTGTATGCCGAAAAACGCAGCGAATTACAGCAATACCTGACAGATCACCAGATTCTCTCGACTGTCTACTGGCCAATGGGACCGCTGGTTCATCCGCTACCGGAATCATCAGTACAATACATTTATGACCACATTGTATCCCTTCCCTGCGATCAGCGCTTCTCACCTTCTGATATGCAGTATGTCGCGCAGATCTTAATGGATTATTCTGAAAATTTCACGAGATAAATATGCAGGAACAACGAAAAGCTTCAAATGCAAAAAACCAGATACCGCGGTATCTGGCTTCTTGCTGTAGACGAAAAAATCCCCCGGGGGAAAACCACCGGAGGATCTCATAATTCTTAATTAGTCTTCAACTTTAACGATTTCACGCTTGTTGTAGCTGCCGCATGCCTTGCATACTCTATGAGGCATCATTAAAGCACCGCACTTGCTGCACTTTACTAAGTTCATAGCGGACATTTTCCAGTTCGCTCTGCGGCTGTCTCTTCTCGCTTTGGAAGATTTATTCTTAGGACAGATAGACATGGTTACACCTCCTTAAACTGTTTGAAAATATCCTGGATGGCTGCCATCCGCGGGTCAGGAACCCATGTATCACAGCCGCAATCTCCCTTGTTGAGATTTGCTCCACATCTACTACAGATTCCCTTGCAATTATCCTTGCAAAGGACCTTCATAGGCAGGTACAATGATAACTCATTGCAAACCAGCATATCGGCATCCAGATTATAACCAGATAAATAAGATTGTTCATCCAAGTCCTTCACTCTGTCCTCATCGGAAGCATTCATATCGATCTCCTGGTCAAACTCAATATCTGTGGTGTAATTCACCGGTTCCAGACATCTTGAACAGGGAATCGCAAGAGTCACGGAAGTATTTCCCGTAAGACTCAGCTTTCTGTTTCCAAGGTTTTTTACAGTGATCTTTACCGGGTTCGCAGAAACCACCGGATACTCAACTCGGGAGCCCTTGTAAGCTTTCGCTTCAAACGGTACTTCCCAGGTTTTCTCTTTGCCTTCCAGAGTAAAAACTTCAGATAAATTAATCAGCATATTATGTTTCTCCTAATACGCACTAAGATATTATATATGAACAGGAACAATTTGTCAACAATTTTTCTAATAAAATATTAAATTTTAAAAGCTCTGTTTTTCATGCATTTCTGCGCTCAAACCATATTCTTGTGACAAATTCTTAACCGCGCCAGAGCGCGCATCAAGAGCACCAGGAACGAAATACTTTCGTACCTGTAAGAAACCCCAGCGTATGCCATGAGGGCTTCAAAGCCATCCTGAAGACGTTAAAACCTCCAGACAGCACAGAAGCCAACCCGCTCATCTCCTGCTCTCACAGGGTTCTGAACGGGTCAGCGTCATTGCGAATCAGTTCACCATACAGATATCCGCACGGACAAACTGTCAAAAATTATTTTACGAGAGCCAGAGTCTCTCTTGCGATCGCAAGCTCCTCGTTTGTCGGGATTACCATAACTTTAACCTTGGAATCCGGTGTGGAGATTACGATATCTTTTCCTCTTACGCTGTTAGCCTCGTCGTCGATCTTGATGCCAAGGTAGGATAAATGCTCGCAAACAGCTTTTCTCATGGACTTGCCGTTCTCACCAAGACCTGCTGTGAATGCGATCACATCTACGCCGTCCATAGCTGCTGTGTAAGCACCGATGTACTTAACAACGCGGTAGTTGTAAGCTGCAAGAGCTTTCGCTGCGCGGTCGTTGCCAGCCTCAGCTGCTTCCTCAATGTCACGGAAGTCGCTGGATACACCGGAAAGGCCAAGAACACCGGACTTCTTGTTCAGAACGTTCATAACGCCTGCGATGTCGAGGTTCTCTTTCTTAGCGATGAACTCCATGATAGCCGGATCCATATCACCGGAACGTGTTCCCATGATAAGTCCCTCAAGCGGAGTAAGACCCATGCTTGTATCTACAGATTTGCCGTTCTTTACAGCGGAAAGGCTTGCACCGTTACCAAGATGGCAAACGATGATCTTTAAATCCTCGTACGGTTTTCCGGCAACCTCAGCAGCTCTCTTGGATACAAAGCTGTGGGATGTTCCGTGGAAGCCGTATCTTCTTACTTTGTACTTCTCATAGTACTCGTACGGAAGACCGTAAAGGTAAGCCTCCTCCGGCATTGTCTGATGGAAAGCAGTATCGAATACAGCTACCATCGGTACGTTCGGCATAAGCTCCTGACAAGCGCGGATACCGATCAGGTTTGCCGGGTTGTGAAGCGGTGCAAGGTCGTTGCACTCTTCGATCGCTTTCATAGCCTCATCTGTGATTACTGTGGAAGAAGTAAACTTCTCACCGCCGTGTACGACACGGTGACCAACAGCGCCAACCTCTGCAAGACTTGCGATAACGCCACTCTTCTTGTTTGTAAGAGCGTCTAATACCATCTGGATAGCCTGTGTGTGTGTCGGCATCGGGGAAACAGTGACTTCCTTCTCTCCGCCTGCTGGCTGGTATGTGATCTGGCTTCCTTCGATACCGATTCTCTCGCAAAGACCCTTTGCAAGAACTGCCTCTGTGTCAGAGTTGATTAACTGGTACTTTAAGGAAGCATCTCTTACTAGCACACAGATAATGACA
>OGZP01001745.1_pt1 | contig 15183 bp, 9 predicted proteins | sample 1576811 | NCBI WGS metagenome assembly OGZP01 (sample SAMEA3541553, study PRJEB24748) | human gut metagenome | biome: human gut; feature: human-associated habitat; material: faeces | place: China | collected 2012
TGTTGGTAATGCCAGTAATGCTTTTGCCTGAAATAATGTTTGGTTTGAATCTTTCCGCTTCATGGAAAGGTTTTGATTTCAGTGCTTTATTTCAAGGAGCCGCTAATAGAAATGTAATGTTAGGTGGTTTTGCTACTCAGATGTTTGTCAATGGTTCTTCTAATTTGCCTAAGTATTTGTATGACGACCGCTGGACTCCGGACAATCGTGATGCACGTTATCCTAAAGCATGGGGGCCTGATCATCCTTCAAATAATAAAGTTTCTACATTTTGGTTGATTAATGGCAACTACGTTCGATTGAAGAATATAGAATTGGGATATTCTATTCCGAAAGTATTGTTATCAAAGGTAGGAGTGGAGCGTTTACGAGTATATGTTGGAGGAACCAATTTATTCTCAATAGATCATATGCCGGGGTATGATCCTGAAAAACAGGATGGAGGACCGAATTACTATCCTCAACAAAGAGTTTTCAATATGGGAGTAAACATAACATTTTAAATGAGTATACAATGAAAAAATATATATTTTATTTAATTGCATTTTTAGCCATATCTTGCGAAGATGTTTTGGATAAAAAAAATTTAGGTGCTATTGATGATTCATATGTTTGGAGCGATCCTAATATGATAGAGTTGAACGTTAATTCATTTTATGTAAATTGGATGCCTGCCGGTTTATTTAAACAATCAGCACTTATTCAAAATGGAATTATTTCTGATGAAGCCCGTAGCGGATATAATGGTCGTGCGGTGAATATTATAAATGGAGTTCGTTTTGGAGCGGATCGCACAGATGTACCTTTTCAAAACTGGTATTATGGCGGCATACGCAAAGCCAACGAGTTTTTGCAGAATATTGAAGAACGTTATATTTTACCGGCTAATGCTACTCAAGCTCAAAAGGAACAACGTGACCGTTTTATAGGAGAGGTGAGATTTTACCGTGCTCATTTATATTGGGAGATGATAAAAGTGTATGGAGGAGTGCCAATCATAACTAAAGTCATTGACAAGGATGAAACGGATGAGAGTTTATTGTATCCTAAGAGAAATACGACAGAGGAGAGTTTTGCTTTTGTCATTAAAGAGCTGAAGGAGGCTGCGGATTTATTACCGGTTACATATAGTGGAGATAATTGGGGGAGAATAACAAAGGGAGCAGCACTTGCATATTGTGCCAGAATACAATTGTATAAGGCAAGTCCGATGTTTAATCCATCCAATGAGAGAAAATATTGGAAGGATGCATATGACACCTATAAAGATGTGATTGAACTGGATATTTATGATTTGCATCCGACATTCTCCGAAATCTGGAAAGAAAAAGGAGAAAATAACAAAGAAATTATATGGTTTAAAGATTATAAAAAAGGAACCATTACTCACGGTTGGGATGCTGGTAATATGATGCGTTCGCAGGCAGTGGGCGATGCGACAGCCAATTGTCCGGTGCAAGAGTTGGTCGATGCATTTCCGATGAAAGATGGTACACCGTATGTAAAAAGTAATCCGGAAACCAATCCGTATGATTATCGTGACCCTCGACTTAGAGAAACTGTCGTATGGAATGGGGATACATACGGTCCAAGAAATGAAAAGGTGTATACATTCGTTTCAGAATCTACCGATCCTAATTCTCCTATGTATAATTTTGATGGCATCGACTCTCATCAATCGGCCACAAGTACAGGATATTATATGCGAAAGATGAAAGATGAGTCTCTAGATGGAACCAAAGGTGATTACGGATATGGAAAAGGGAGTTATACACAATGGGTTGAACTTCGATATGCGGAAGTATTATTGGGGCTGGCTGAAGCTGCGAATGAAATTGGAGAAACGGAGGAAGGTGTCGAACAATTAAAGTTGATTCGTGATCGTGCCGGTATACTTCCAGGAGAAAATAAACGTTATGGAATACCTGAAAATATATCTATGGATGATTTCAGAACGTTGGTTCAAAATGAGAGATATATAGAATTAGCTTTTGAGGATAAGCGATATTGGGATCTGCGTCGTTGGAAATTGGCACATCTTAAATTGAATAATCAGTTGACAGCAATGGAGATACGTAAAAAAATAAATGGTGAAGATGTTTCATATACGTATAAACGTCGTGTACAACGTCACGATAAAACGAATAAACCGGTGTTTTTAGAGAAATTCTATTTTCTGCCTTTGCCTAAAGAAGAGTTGCTAAGAAATCCGAATTTGGAACAAAATGAAGAATGGAAATAAAAGAATATGATTATGAAAAGATTTTATTTATATATATTAGTATGTGTTTTCGTTGGTTATTCATGTGATGATATGAATGATTTTGAGCAAGGAACATTGAAAGGGTATGTTCTGGATGCCGTAACAGGTGAAGGATTGGCTGATGTGGATGTGGTTTTGGAACCTGTTGTTGCTGCCAATGGTAGTGTGACTTCAAAATCTGATGGTCATTTTAATCTGTCACGTTTGGTTACGGGTACATACAGTGTGAATGTTCGTAAGAGTGGGGCTTCCATTATAGATAATGTTCAGGATGAAATAACAATAACGGATGGTTGCGTTCTCGATAAAGAGTATAAATTGACTCCTAGAGTTTCACTCTTTGACTTTAGTGTTGATTATGATAAGAATGATCCTACGAGATTTGTAGTACATTTTAAGGCACGCGGAAATCAAGGGAATAAGTTAAATTATTACTCTGTGATGTGGAATGAATATCCGGATTTTAAATTTGGAGATTTGCCTAATAATCAGAAAAAGGCGGTAAAGCATATAACTTCAGAAGAGGCGGAAGTTACATATGAGATGAATGGGCTGAATTTGAAAAGAGGAACTACTTATTATATACGTGTAGGGGTAACCCATATTGCCAATGGTGGAGATTACAACCATAGTAAAATGATTCCTATAATGTTTGAGTAAGTAATGAATTTTTGTGATTAACTTTTTATCATAGGAGGGATTTGTCCCTCCTACTTTAGAGCTATTTGCCATAAAAAATACAAGTGTTTCATTGAGGAAACATTCACCAAGAAAATACATTTAGAGTTAAAGTGAATCAAAGATGAAAAATAACTTTTTTATTTCAGGATTGTGTTTGTTAACCGCTTCTCAAACGATGGAAGCAAGGGATAATAAACCGGAAAATGTGAATATACTTTTTATTCAAGCGGACCAACATCGTTATGACTGCACTGGATTTTCTCAAAGGGGGCTCGTAAAAACTCCTAATATCGATAAACTCGCTTCGGAAGGAGTTGTTTTTACTAATTCCTATTCGTGTATACCAACAAGTTGTCCTGCCCGTCAAAGTTTGATTTCCGGTAAATGGCCGGAACAACATAAGGGACTTTGGAATTATGATATAACGTTGCCTGTCACTCCTTTCAATGGTCCGACGTGGACCGAGAAATTATCAGAGAAAGATATAAAGATGGGATATGTTGGTAAATGGCATGTCAGCGACCGGAAATCTCCGAAAGATTTCGGATTTGATGATTATGTGCCGGAGTGGAGTTATAATAATTGGCGTAAGAAGAATAATCTTTCTGATTATGTCTGGCAGGACTCCCGATGGGTAATGGGAGGATATGATCCGGTTGATAAAATGCAGTCCCGTACACATTGGTTGGCACAACGTGTGATTGAAATGATTAAGAAATATCAATCCGAAGGTAAAAAATGGCATGTCCGTTTTGATACGAGTGATCCGCATTTACCATGTTATCCTGTTCGTGAGTTTCTCGCTATGTATGATAAGGAAAAAATACAGGAATGGCCGAACTACAGGGATGATTTGTCGAATAAACCCTATATTCAGAGACAGCAGATTTATAATTGGGAGTTGGAAGATTCGAATTGGGAGATGTGGCAGGGTTATTTGCAGCGTTATTTTGCCAATATCACTCAATTGGATGATGCTGTGGGTATGGTTATTGAGGCTTTGAAGGAAATGGGAGTGTATGATAACACGCTTATTGTATATACTACAGATCATGGAGACGCTGCCGGTTCACATAACATGGTGGATAAACACTATGTAATGTATGAAGAGGAAGTACATGTACCTCTAGTGATGAAAATTCCCGGAGTGTCACATCGGATCATCGATCGGTTTGTCAATAATCAACTGGATATGGCTGCAACATTTTGTGATATGTATCAGTTGGATTATAAAACGCAGGGAGAGTCCTTGTTACCTCTGATCGAAGAAAAAAAGGAGGCCTCAGACTGGAGGGAATATGCGTTCAGTAATTACAACGGTCAGCAATTTGGTTTGTTCGTGCAACGTATGATACGTGACAAACGTATGAAATATGTATGGAACCTTACAGATACGGATGAATTGTATGATTTGGAAAGCGATCCTTGGGAACTGAACAATTTAGTTTATTCAAAAGAATATAAAGCGGAACTTGTTCGTTTGAGAAAAGCCCTTTATGAGGACTTAAAGCAAAGAAAAGATCCGTTGATTTGGCAGAATGCGGCAAAAAGACAACTGATTGATAATAAAAAGTTGTAATGTTGGGAGTATAATCTCGATTTGCAAACGGTCGGGTAGTGACAATTAGATTATTTTCAGTAGGTATAAACAAAAATAGAACTATAATGAGATGAAACGTTCAAGCATAACGAAAGTTTGGTTGTCTTCTTGTTGTGCACTGCCGCTCTTAGGTTTTGCGCAGAAGCGCCCGCATATTATTTTAATCTTTACGGATCAGCAGAATGTAAATGCCATGAGCGCGGCGGGTAATCCATTTTTGTATACTCCCAATATGGATGCTTTAGCCGACGATGGAATTCGTTTTACGAACGCTTATTGTACTTCTCCTGTTTCCGGGCCTTCACGTGCAAGTATTGTGACAGGATTGATGGCTCGTGAGGCGGGAGTTGAATGGAATGACAATTCAAAACTAAGCGAAGGCATACAGACCGTCGGTGAGCTGTTGAGTGAGAATGGTTATCGGACTGTATGGGCAGGAAAATGGCATATTCCTGAAATTTATCCGCAGCGTTCAAAAAATGAGATAAAACATTTGCATGGTTTTGAATTACTTCCTTTTTGGGACGCACCTAACAAGCATTGGTTGCTGGGAGCGGAAACAGATCCGCCATTGACGAATGCGGTCGTTTCGTTTTTGGATGGTTATGATAAAAGGGAGAAGCCCCTGTTTTTGGCGATCAGTTATCATAACCCTCATGATATTTGTATGTATCCCCGTAAAGTCGGTTGGGAAACAATGTCGGATTCTTTGTTGAATATCCGTCCTTTTGGAAAATATAAATTACCGGAACCAATGGGGGTACATCCTGATTCGTTGTCTTATTTGCCGCCATTGCCCGGAAATTTCAGTAAAAATGTAGATGAGCCGGAGTTCATAATAGACAAACGCGTCAAGCCGAACCCTTATGGAGATGAGGTGCAGTTGTCGTCCCGGTTTTCCGGAAGAGAATGGCAGGCTTACTTAAATTCGTATTATCGATTGACGGAGTTGGTTGACAAGGAGATTGGGGAGGTGATAGAAGCCTTGAAACGTAATGGAATGTACGAAAATTCTCTTATTATATTTACTTCAGATCATGGTGACGGTATGGCTGCTCACGAATGGGCGGCAAAACTTAGTTTTTACGAGGAATCTGTCAAAGTTCCTTTAATTATGGTATTGCCGGAAAAGTGGCAGCGTGGGGCTGTTAACTCAGGTTTAGTTTCTTTAGTCGATCTTGTCCCGACATTTTGTGATTATGCCGGGGTGAGCCCGAAGACGAATTTTGCGGGAATGAGTTTGCGTCGGGCTGTTTATCCAGCCGAAGAACGGTGGCGTGATTTTGTCGTGGCAGAATTAGCGGATCATTTGAGAGACAGGACAAGAAAGGGGCGTATGATTCGTACCGGACGTTATAAGTATGCTGTATATTCATCTGGTGAACGTAATGAGCAATTGTTTGACTTGATGGCAGATCCCGGTGAAACAAAAAATTTGGCTTATTCGAAAGAGTACCGAGAAGTTCTTGAAAAGCATCGTGATTTATTGGGTAAATGGATGAAAGAACGTAGTGATAATTTTAAAGTAGTGATCAATGAGAAATAATATATGTTTCATATTTTTTTTATTACTGGCTGTCTTACCGGTTCATTCAGAGAATTCTTCACATTTTAGCATTTATGAAATAACATGTGAGCAACAAGTTGAGTCGTTAGGTATAGAAAGTAGGTCTCCACGTTTTAGTTGGAAGGTTACATGTCAGCAGCGTGGTTATCGCCAATCTGCTTATCGCATATTGGTGGCAGATACTGAGGATGCCCTGACAGCCGATAAAGGTACTGTTTGGGATTCAGGAATGTTTCTTTCTTCAAATTCCGTCCTTGTTCCTTTCCAAGGTAAAGAACTTCATTCCGCGACTAGATATTATTGGAAAGTCAAGGTTTGGAATGAAGCAGGCGCAGAATCCGCATGGAGCAGACAAGGTTCGTTTGTGACCGGCATGATGAAGGAACGGGATTGGGGAAAGGCTCAATGGATTGCTTTGGAAAAGGATGATTCTGCGAAAAACTTATATCCGGGAATACATGCTCCATTGGTTCGGAAGATGATCGGTGATCGGAAAGTGGGTGGATATAAATTGCCAATGTTCCGAAAAGAACTACCTATAAATAAAGAAGTCAAAGAAGCGATTGTGAATATTTCAGGATTGGGACATTTTGATTTCTATATAAACGGGGAGAAAGTGGGAAACCATTTTTTAGATCCGGGATGGACAAATTATGCAAAGACGGCTCTTTATCAGACTTTTGATGTGACAGCATTACTGAAGAAAAGAAATGTGATGGGAGTTATGCTGGGAAACGGATTTTATAATGTGCCTCGTGAGCGTTATTTCAAACAATTGATTTCTTTTGGAGCTCCCAAGGTAAAATTAGCCTTATCTTTAAAGTATGCGGATGGTTCTTCCGAGGTAGTTGTTACGGACCGGAGTTGGAAAGTCTGTGAAAGCCCGATTACTTATTCGAGTATTTATGGAGGAGAGGATTATGATGCCGGAAAATATCAGGTTTCCTGGATGAATCCCGGATTTGATGATGATTCGTGGAAAACTCCGGTTATTGCAAAAACGGGGATGGAGTTGAAATCTCAAGTCTCTGCTCCGCTTACAGTACGTGATATACTTCCTGTTGTCCGGAAGTATAAGAATTCAAAGGGGAATTGGGTTTTTGATTTCGGACAGAACTTTTCAGGAATAATCCGTTTGAAAGTAAAAGGCCATAGCGGGCATAAAATAACGATGAAACCCGGTGAACTTTTGGAAAAAGATAGTACGGTCAATCAACGGGCGTCGGGTGGACCTTATTTATGGAATTACACGTTAAGTGGAAAAGGGGTGGAAGAATGGCAACCGCAGTTCACATATTATGGATTCAGATATGTTGAAGTATCTGATATTGAAAAGCTTGAATTAATAGAATTGGCAGGGATGCATACTACAAATTCGGCTCCTGAAGCAGGGGCTTTTTCTTGTTCCCTGCCGATGTTCAATAAGATCTATGAGTTAATTGACTGGTCGATACGTAGTAACTTGGCAAGTATTTTGACCGACTGCCCTCATCGGGAGAAACTAGGATGGCTTGAAGTGGCTCACCTTATGCAGCATGCCATGCAATACAGGTATCAGTTGGATGGTTTGTATAGCAAAGTGATGGGGGATATAAAAGATTCTCAGACACAGGAAGGCATTGTTCCTTCTATTGCTCCGGAGTATGTACGTTTTGCCGATGGATTCGAGAACTCTCCGGAATGGGGAAGTGCATTTATTATTATACCTTGGTATGTTTATAGATGGTATGGAGATAAAAGTCTGCTATCTGCTTATTATCCGTATATGAAGCGATATTTGGAATATTTGTCGACTCGTGCGGATAATTATATTGTTGCTTATGGCTTGGGGGATTGGTTTGATTTGGGACCTAGGCATCCGGGGTATTCGCAGTTAACATCGAATGGAGTGACGTCAACCGGTATGTATTATTACAATGCGTCGATAATGTCTCAAATAGCAAAACTGCTTGGAGAGGAAAAGGATGAAGAGCGTTTTACACAATTGGCTACTTGCATCCGAAAGGCTTATAATGAGAAATTTTATAATACTGCCACTAAGCAATATGACCGTAACAGTCAGACTGCGAATGCAATTTCTCTCTATTTCGGATTGGTGGAGGAACAGAATCGGGAGGTTGTATATCAGAACTTGATTAATGATATTAAGAATCGTAATTACGCTTTGACCTCCGGAGATATCGGTTATCGTTATTTGTTGAGAGTCTTGGAAGAAAACGGAGATTCTGATATCATTTATAAAATGAATACCAAATATGATGTCCCCGGGTATGGATGGCAACTGGCTTATGGGGCTACTGCGCTGACGGAATCCTGGCAGGCGTATGGTTTTGTATCGAATAATCACTGTATGCTTGGGCATTTGATGGAATGGTTCTTTAGTGGTTTGGGTGGAATAAGCCAGCAAAAGGAATCTGTTGGTTTTAAGAAGGTAAAAATAAAACCTCAAATGCTGATAGGAATTAATTCGGCTTCTACTTCATACACTTCGCCATACGGGGATATTGCCTGCCGTTGGGTGCGTAAATTTGGAAAAATCCGGTTATATGTACAAATACCGGCCAATTCCGAAGCGATTGTTTATTTGCCGGCAAAAGCTGCAGAAGAAATCACGGAAAGCGGCATACCTTTGAAAGATGTCGGAGAATGTCGGATTCTTGAGACTCATAATGAAAACTATATATTAGTATCCGTGGGTTCCGGCAATTATATTTTTGAGGTGTAGAATCGAGTGTTAAACGTAACAATATGAATAAATAATGAAGTATAATCTGTTTTCGTTGGGAATTTTAGCTTTGAGTTCCCAAATGGTGATGGCTTATGAAAAAGGAAAAATGAACATTGTGTTTCTTTTGGCGGATGATTTGCGATATGATGCGGTAGGGTATATGAACAAGACCACTATTCAAACTCCTCATATCGATTGTTTGGCAAACGATGGTACGGTTTTTACCAATATGTATGCCACATCTGCCATTTCTTGTTGCAGCAGAGCGAGTATATTTACTGGTATGTATAATCGCCGTAACGGAATTACGGACTTTTCGGGTACTTTACGGGGAGAGGCACTGAAAAACACATATCCAATGTTAATGAAAGACAATGGGTATTATGTCGGTTTTATCGGAAAGTATGGTGTAGGAAATTATTTACCTCAAAAAGAGTTTGATTATTGGAGGGGTCTTGCGGGACAAGGAACATATTATCAAAAAGATAAGGATGGCAATCCCAGGCATCTGACGGGGCTGATTTCCGAACAGATAGACGAGTTTTTGGCTAATAGGGATGAAACGAAGCCCTTTTGTCTGTCAGTGAGTTTTAAAAGCCCACATACGGAATCGGAACAGGATCCGTTTCCTTTTGATAAGAAATATAGTTTTATGTACGAAGACGAATTCTTTGATAAACCGGAGACTTTTGGAGAAAATTACTATCGATTATTTCCCGAATCTTTTAGAAAAGATGGTAAATGGGAAAATGAAGGATATGTGCGTTTTAAGAATAGATACGGAACGGATGAGAAATATCAGTCTTCTGTGAAAGGATATTATCGGTTGATTGCGGGGATTGATGAGGCAATAGGCAAGTTGAGAAAAAAGCTGAAGGAAATGGGACTCGATAAGAATACACTGATTATTTTCACTAGTGACAATGGTTATTATTTGGGAGAGCATGGTTTGGAAGGGAAATGGTATGGACATGAGGAGTCAATCAGATTGCCTTTGGTGATTTATGATCCGCGATTAGAGAAACCGGTAAAGAAAATTGATGAGATAGCGTTGAATATTGACCTGACCTCAACCATGCTGGATTATGCGGGGATAAGGCAGCTTGAAAAGATGCAAGGAGAAAGTCTGCGTCCTTTGATGGAAGGTAAAAAGATAAAATGGAGGCAGGAATTTCTTTACGAGCACCTAATGAATTTAGATAAAAAAGGATGGTATGTGTATATACCACAGACGGAAGGACTTGTAACGAAGCGTTATAAATATATGCGATATTTTGTGAATAATCAATCGCATACTCCTATTTATGAGGAACTTTTTGATATTAAAAAAGACCCTTATGAAAAAAAGAATCTGATTAAGAATAAAGCTGATTTGGCCGGGCGTATGCGTACGAGAGTCGATAATTTGATAAAAGTAATTAAATGATAAAACTAAATAATAGAGAAAATATGAAGACATTTGTAAAACTTGCTACGGGAATGTTGTTTTTGGTTTCGTGTGGAGGAAATATATCGGATAAGGTCTCAACACTTAGTATTCCCGATAAATATGAACAGAGAGTTGATTCCGTATTGAAATTGATGACTCTGGATGAAAAAATTGGGCAGTTGAATCAATATACAGGCAATTGGCAGGCAACCGGACCGGTAGTGGAAGATCCTACTAAAATAGAACAAATTAAAGCAGGGAAAGTCGGTTCCATGTTGAATATAAAAAGTGTCAAACATACCCGTGAGTTGCAGGAATATACAATGCAGTCACGTTTACGTATTCCTTTGATGTTTGGTTTGGACGTTGTGCACGGTCTGCGGACTATCTATCCTATTCCATTGGGCGAGGCTGCCAGTTTTGATCTTGACTTGATGAAACGTACAGCTGCCGGTGCTGCAAAAGAGGCTTCTGCGCAAGGTGTTCACTGGACTTTTGCTCCAATGATTGATATTAGTCGTGACGCCCGTTGGGGACGTGTAATGGAAGGAGCAGGAGAAGACACCTGGTATGGGTGTAAAGTTGCTCAAGCCCGGGTTAGCGGTTTTCAGGGAGATGATTTGTCGGATCCACACACTATTATGGCTTGTGCCAAACATTTTGCGGCGTACGGAGCATGTATTGCAGGAAAAGATTATAATACGGTAGATATTTCCGAACAGACATTGCATGAAGTTTATCTTCCACCTTTTAAAGCGGCAGTTGATGCAGGTGTTGCTTCTTTTATGAATAGTTTTAATGATATAAATGGTATACCGGCAACAGGGAATACTTATATTCAGCGTGATTTATTGAAAGGTTCCTGGAACTTCAATGGGTTGACTGTTTCTGATTGGGGTTCTATTCGTGAGATGATTCCTCATGGCTATGTTTCAGATTTGAAGGGAGCGGCAGAGAAAGCGATTCTGGCAGGTTGTGACATTGATATGGAGTCCAGAGCTTATCATATTCATTTGAAGAAACTTGTTGAAGAAGGTACTGTGTCAGAAGGTTATATTGATGATGCTGTGCGTCGTATTTTGTTTAAGAAGTTTGAGTTGGGATTGTTTGATAATCCTTTTCTTTATTGTGACGAGACACGTGAAAAGGAGGTTGTTCTTTCTGAAGAATTGAAAAACCTTTCCCGGGAGGCTGGTGCCAAGTCTATCGTCTTATTAAAGAATGACCAAGGTTCTTTACCTTTGAATAACCCGAAAAAAATTGCAGTTATCGGTTCTTTGGCTAAATCTCAGAAAGATATGCTGGGCTTTTGGGCGAATGAGGGTATTGTAGATGAGGTGGTGACTGTTTATGAAGGATTGAAAAATAAATATCCTGAGTCCGACATTGTGTATACGGATGGTTATGATTTGGCAACAAATGAACTTCATTTGATGGATGCCCGTAATGCTGCAATGCAGTCGGATGTGGTAATTGTGGCAGTAGGCGAGCGCTTTGAAAATAGTGGAGAAGCCAAATCACGTGCTGATATCAACATCCATCCCAATCATCAGTTGCTAGTGAAAGAGTTGAAAAAGACAGGTAAAAATGTGGTTGTTTTACTGATGGGTGGCAGGCCAATGATTTTTAATGAAATGACTCCCCATGCAGATGCCATATTATTAACTTGGTGGTTGGGAACGGAAGCGGGAAATGCCATTGCAGATGTGTTGGCCGGAGATTATAATCCTTCGGGAAAACTTCCGATGACATTCCCGGCGCATGTAGGCCAGATTCCGATTTATTATAATTATAAAAACACCGGTCGTCCGGAGAATAAAGAGATAGGTTATTCGTGTCGTTATCAGGATATTGATTTTGAACCTGCATATCCTTTTGGTTATGGTTTGAGCTATACTGATTTTTTGATTTCAGAACCAGTAGTAAAGGATTCGGTATTTAGCCTGAAAACTCCTTTGGAAGTTTGTGTAAAGGTGAAAAATACTGGTAAATATGCAGGAAAAGAAACTGTACAATTGTATATCCGGGATTTGGTAGCTTCTCTTACAAGGCCGGTGAAAGAATTGCGTGGGTTCCAACAAGTGGAACTGCAACCGGGTGAAGAGAAAGAAATCAATTTTATGCTGACGGAAAAGGAATTGGGATTTGAATCCGCTTGTAAAGGTTGGACCGTTGAGCCCGGATTATTTGATGTGATGGTAGGGAATAGCGCTTTGAATGTGAAGAAAACAAGAGTTGAATTAAAACAATAATCAATGAATGAACTTAAAAAGCTAGTGTGTATCTTATTGAGTCTGATTGGAATGCACACGATTCAAGCTGAAATAATAACTTATCCGGCTGAAGTAACTCCCGGTTCCTGGCTATGTTTTAGAAAAGAAATATCGGTAGAGAAAGATGCATCGCATAACTTGCTGAAGATTGCGGCTGATTCAAAATATTGGTTGTGGATAAACGGTGAACTGGTTGTTAGAGAGGGAGGGTTGAAAAGAGGTCCTAATCCGAAAGATACTTACTGTGATATTCTTCAGGATGTAAAAGGATTAGTGCCCGGGAAAAACACCATTGCTCTTTTGGTCTGGTATTTCGGAAAAGAGGGATTTAGTCATAGAAATAGTCCGACGGCAGGAGTTTCTGTAGATTTGACGATTGGCAAACGGCGCTATATAAGTGACGACAGTTGGAAAGCGTGTATACATCCGTCGTTTTATATTCCGAAGGGTATAAAGCCCAATTATAGGTTGCCGGAATCCAATATCGGCTTTGATGCGGAAAAAGAGGTGGCCTTTTGGGACAAGGATTTTGACGATACACAATGGAAGAATGCCAAAGTGATCAAAAAGGAACTGTCAGGATGGGGGCAATTGGTAGAACGTCCTATTCCTATGTGGAAGGACTATGGATTGAAAGATTATGTGAAAGTTGAAAGGAAATCTGACACATTGCTTGTTGCTTATTTACCTTACAATGCACAAGTGAATCCCTATATAAAATTAAAAGCGAAAGCGGGAAGATTGATTGATATTCGGACCGATAATTATCGTGGAGGCGGAACTCCTAATGTGTATGCTGAATATATAACTAAAAGTGGAACTCAAGAATTTGAAGCTTGGGGTTGGATGAACGGTCATCAGGTTTTGTATACGATCCCTAAAGATGTAGAGGTTTTAGAATTAAAATTCAGAGAGACGGGATATGATACGGAGCTTGCTGGATCATTTTCTTGTGAAGAACAGTTCTATAATAAATTATGGGATAAGTCGTTGCGTACTTTATATATCACGATGAGAGATACCTATATGGATTGTCCGGATAGAGAACGTGCTCAATGGTGGGGGGATGTTGTAAATGAATTGGGTGAAGCTTTTTATTCATTGGATCAGAATGCACATTTGCTTACACGTAAAGCTATTCTTGAATTAATGAATTGGCAACGTCCGGATAGTACGATTTTTGCACCGGTTCCTGCCGGTAACTGGAACCAGGAACTGCCGATGCAGATGCTTGCCAGTGTCGGATATTATGGTTTTTGGACATATTATATGGGTACGGGAGACAAAAATACGATTAAAGCCGTCTATCCTAATGTGAAGAAATATATTCATGTATGGAAACTTGATGAAGAAGGACTGGTTATTCCTCGTAAAGGTGGATGGACCTGGGGAGATTGGGGAGATAATAAAGATCTTGTTTTATTGTATAATCTTTGGTATTCATTGGCTCTTGAAGGTTTTCATTTGATGGCCGACTTACTTGGTGAAAAGGAAGATTCCCGATGGGCATGTCAGGTTAATGAAAGATTGAAACGTGCTTTTCATACAAAATACTGGAATGGTACCTTTTACCTTTCTCCTCATTATAAAGGTAAACCGGACGACCGTGCCCAAGCATTGGCGATTGTTGCGGGTGTTTTGCCTGAAAGTGAATATCCGGTAATCCGTCCTTTCTTCAAACAACAATATCATGCCAGTCCTTATATGGAAAAGTATGTTCTTGAAGCTTTGTGTATGATGGGGTATTATGAGGATGCTTTAGAGCGAATGAAGAAACGTTATTATGACATGGTCGAAAGTGACTTGACAACTTTGTGGGAAGGTTGGGGAATCGGTAGTAAAGGTTTTGGCGGTGGTTCGTATAATCATGCTTGGAGTGGAGGACCTTTAACGATTCTTTCTCAATATTTTGCAGGTATATCTCCTTTGAAACCGGCGTTTAAAGAATTTATCATAAAACCTGTATGGAATTGCTTCGGGCATATTCAGTCTGTAACTCCTACTCAATGGGGGAAAATAGAGATTAGCATTACGAATAAATTGAACGTGATAGTTGTAGAAGTAAAAATACCTCGAAGTACCAAAGGATATTTTGTTATTCCTGACAAGATTAAAAAGTATCGTATAAACGGGAAAGAGAAAAAAACAGGAAAACAGGAAATTGTATTAAAAGAAGGAGTATGGGAAATCGAATTGTATTAACTGTTATATTCTTGGTATTCACTTTATGCTCTTTTGGAGATAATGTCTTTAATGGTGCACAATGGATATCCATTCCAAAATCTCAAAATACCCCTAATCAATGGTTATGTTTTCGAAAACAAATAGAGTGTGCTGATAAGAATACTGTCGCTAAATTAAATATAGCTGTTGACTCCAAGTACTGGCTTTGGGTAAATGATAGCTTAGTTGTTTTTGAAGGTGGGCTTAAACGCGGACCTAATTCTCAAGATACTTATTACGATTGTATTGATATATCCGATTTTTTAAGAAAGGGACTCAATGCAATTTCCATACAAGTCTGGTTTTGGGGTAAAGACGGATATTGCCATAAAAATAGTGGTAGGGCGGGATTACTCGTTGATTTGAGAGTAGGTAACTGACTAACGACTATGAATCTTCCACAAGAGAAATTGTCGAGT
>OGZP01001748.1_pt1 | contig 15151 bp, 18 predicted proteins | sample 1576811 | NCBI WGS metagenome assembly OGZP01 (sample SAMEA3541553, study PRJEB24748) | human gut metagenome | biome: human gut; feature: human-associated habitat; material: faeces | place: China | collected 2012
GAGTAATATCACATTGTCTTTCATTTCCAGTCCAACTGTTTAATGTACGAAAAGGTAAGTGGCTCTTGCATATCCATTCGGTTGTCGTACTCTGTCTGTGCTTCGTCGCTGTAATGGAGATAAATTACCTCCGCCTGCGGCAACAACCGTGAAATAGATGTGGTCTTACCCACAAACAGTAAACCAGCCACGGTTACACGCACTTCGTCTTTTTCAAGGCGAATGAGCTTCAAGTTATCCAGAAAAGTTGTATCTGCCAGGTCGGGCAACGCGGAAGCTGAATCACGAATCCGCAATTTTTCCTTTAAGCGATATACTTCCAGCAAATCTATGTCACCTTCGGAAGCACCCTCTACGATTTTGGATGAAAAATCCAGATTATCAGCGGGTGAGTATACGTCGTTTGCAGGGTAAAATGGTTTAGTTACTTTTCCTAGTCGCTTATAGTAAATACCGCTGGTGGTTGCCACAGGGGAGCCTACCTTATCAACAGACACAACCAAAACAACCCCGTCAGATGTTTCTACCGCTTCAATCTCGGTAAATAGGCTGGGACGAGTCATATCGTAGATAGCTTCCATCAAAGCCTGCGGATCGCCTTCTGAACATCCAGTAATGGTTCCGTCATCTTCGACACCAAACAGAAAAACGCCGCCCACTGCATTGGCTAGGGCAACCGTGCTTTTCACCGCAAGTTCTTTTCGCTGCTTGTAATTGCCGCATTTGACCCATGACTTAAACTCTTGTCGGGTGTTTTCGCCAGCAGCAATCATTTTTCGAAGCTCTTGTTCTGTCATGGCTTCTCCTCTCCCTCAGAAGCAAAAAAGATGATAACCATATTATAGCATATAAAACAAATAAGGCAACTCACTTACGCAAGTTGCCTTATCTCTATGTGATAAACCACCCTATGAAAAAGTCAGTGTCTGTTAGGGCAATCTGTATAAGTTTCGTAGGCGCAAATGAGAAGTTGATGAATGGAGCCTTTATAGTAAAACCGGTATATTTATGACCGAACACCTTATCGAGAAAAAGTTGAATTCGTACGATAATTTTAGACATCAGTGCATCCCCTCCTTTTGCAACAACCTTCTCATTTGCTTTTATCCTATCGGAGCCTAGCGGATCTGGTGAGCCAAGGAGGGGAAGAATCTTGGCTCAATAATAGTATAGCACATAAGGGAATAGAAGTTGAGAACAAACTATGAATTATCGCTTTTTCTTTTTTGCTTGTACCGCCTCAAACACATCCTTCTCAATAATCGCCTCATGCGCATCTTCGATCATATACATACTCAACTCCCCGCGATTCTTTTTCTGTTTCCCGGTCAAAAAATCCGGCGTGTAGGTCTTTTGCAACAGCAGAGTCCCCATATATTTCTCATTGCTTAGCATACGGTCGATTGTTGACGTGCTCCATTCTGCTTTTCCAGTAACCGTCCTTATGCCGTGCTCCTCCAAGTACCGCTTAATTTTGCGGACACCATTGCCTTCTAAATACAGCGAAAATATCTTACGAACAATTTCAGCTTCTTCGGGCACAATTACAAGTTGCCCTTCGGCATCCTTGGTATAACCTAAAAAGCGAGTGTGATTCAAAAGTGCTTTTCCTTCGCGCATACGTTGATGAATACCAAATTTGATATTCTCGCTCTTTGTGGCGCTTTCTTCCTGTGCAACGGCAAATAAAATAGAGAGCGTGGCATCATCTATCTTTAGTGTGTTGACATGTTCAACTTCGGATAAAAGTCCAATATTCATAGCTTTCAGCCTCCTTATGGTTGATAGAGCTTCAAGCGTATCTCGCCCGAAGCGGCTCAGTGACTTGACGAATATATAATCAAAACGATGCCGTTTGGCATCACGTAACATTTCGCGGTAGCCACTGCGACCTGACTTTCGTGTGCCTGACGCAATATCGCTGTAAATTTTATAAAGCGTCCAATTTGGGTTTTCGGTGATAATTGTATTGAAATGGAGCACCTGCATTTCAAGGCTGTGCAAAAGTTCAGGCGTAGCTTTGCTCACGCGGCAGTATGCTGCAATGCGCAGCTTTTGCAATTCAAGAGGTGTTTCCTTTTTAATAATAGCCGGATATATTGTGTGAGCCTGCACAGACATAAAAAACGCCCCATGTCTACTATAACATGAGGCGCTTACTATATAAAATAAAAAGTTAAAAGCTACATCCAAATTGCTTTGAACGTAGCTTTTAACTTGGTGCGCCGGAAGGGACTCGAACCCCCGACCTTCTGATTCGTAGAGCCCTTTAAAACTTTTTTTGACTTTTCTTTTTTGCGCTTTTTTCGTGTCTGTGAGTATTTTTCGTGCGCGTTTTTCGTCTGATGCTCTAATTTTTGTGATTTTTCTAAAATTTAAGCGCCAAATAAGCGCCCAAGAAAATTTTGAATAAAGCAATTCGCTGAAGAAAAATCATTATGGATAATTACCCCAGCGGCAATAAAAAAGGCGGCCCTGAGGTCGCCTCGATTTTTAATGATGTCTGTAGCCGGAAAAAATATCCTGTATTTTTTCTGCTGCGGCAGCTTGCGCGCTTTGGATCATGTGGGAGTACACACGGGTAGTGGTTGCGGTGTCTGCATGACCTAAGCGCCCCGAAACGGCTGTAAGCGGTATGCCATTGTTAATCATAATGCTGGCGTTGGTGTGCCGCAAGCCATGAGGCGGGATATCTTTAAGATCAGGATTGAGGCTGTGGAATCTCCGCATCCAGCTACCAAACGTATCTGGATGAAGCAGATGCCCATCAACTTCGGCAAAAACGAAATCGTCTTGTTTTACCTCAACGCCGACTTTGCCGAACTCCACAATTTTATAGTTGCGAAATTCTTGTAAGATTTGTGCAAGGCTTACAGGGATGGCAATTACGCGACAGGAAGAGTCGTTTTTTGTGCCCCCTATCACAAGACCCTTGCCTCGCACATATATCGCGGTGCGTTCAATATTCAACGTGCACTTGTCAAAATTTATATCTTCCCACTTCAATCCGAAGGTTTCCTCTTTGCGAGTTCCGGCAAAAAGCCCTATACAGGTGGCGGTGCGATATTTGGGCGGCACCCGTTGCTCGTCCATGCGCTCCAGCCATGCAATAGCCTCTTCTGGTTCAAGGTATTTTGGCTTGGTTTTTTCCTTTCGCGGGCTCCGTGTGCGCTTTGCGGGATTTTCTTGCAGATAATTCCAATATATAGCAGTGGTCAGCATTGAGGATATCATCCGGTGATAGTGCAGTGCGGTGGTGCCAGACAAGTAGGAAGCCTCTTTGCAGGGGCGGAAAATTTTGTTTAAAGAAACTTTGAGTGCATCCGCTATTTTCTTGGCGCTGCGCTTGGAAATGTTCCGCCCGTGCGTGGCTGACGTGACGACCTGATCGCTTACATTTGCGATGCGGCATAGCTTGGTTTTGCTGACTCCCTGTGACTCCATCAGCGCAGACAAGCCGCCGTCACTGCAATAGTGGGTTGCACAGGGGGTCTTGCGGAGATCAGCGTAAAAATCCGATAGATTTTTGCTCCCGATCTCGTCCAGATAGAGACACCCAAAAGCATTGACTACGCGCGGCATCATGTCCCGATAGCCGCTGACGGTTTTGGGGGCGAGGTTAGGCTCGGCATATTCGTCCAGCCATTTGCGGGCAAATGCGTCCATGCGGATCCGTTTGGGATCCTGCCCATGTAGTATTTGCGTCTCAAGGTCATCTGCTGCGCGTTGGGCAGCTTTTTCAGCCGCTTTCGGGGTCAAGCCCTCTGGTGCAGTCCATGTGCGATATATGCGCTTTTGTTTGCCATCCTCGGTGTAACGGGTATATACAATTAGCTGATATGTACCAGCACTTTTTTTCCTGATAGTTGCCATAATAATTTCTCCAATCTATAAATAAGAGGTTGGTCCCCCTAAGGGGACCTCGCTCAAAAAGTGTTATTCTGCGAGAACTAATTGTTTCTTGCAATCCATGCACATTACACGGACAATTTTGGTGGCGCGGACGCTCATGCCACAGCAGGGGCATATATATTTGCGCGTGCTGCTGGGGCGTTTCCCGGTTATGCCAGGATCAGGGGCAGGGCATTTGTTGGTAGCGCCGGGGGCAGATGCCCAGCTAATGTACTCGGCGCGTCCCATTTCGATATCTGACCAGCCCTGTTCCAATATGAACTCGCACAACTTATCGGTAGGTTGTGTTATGGACCAGCCCAGGCGGGGATCATAACTTATTGCAAGATCGCGGGCGGTAGCGGCATCCCGGAATTTTTTGTTGTGATAGACACCGTTTCGGCTGCAATCTTTGACACCTATCTGCATGTTGTACAGATGGACCATCTCGTGAATCATCGTAGCTGCGATGTTTTCTATTGGACGATCAAGGGTCCCTGCGCCTATGTTCAATTCGTGGCGGTATTCATCACCACGCCGCCAAGTTTTGCTGACGGTCACATGGCCATAAGCGCGGGGAGTGCTCATAATGGTTATTATGGGCTCTTCCAACGTGCCATCGAAATATTTTGTGTTGAGAGCGCGGAAAATCTTCTCAAGGTAGCCCATTGTTCTGCTGCTTTTTACGGTGGATTTCATTGTCGTGATATCTCCTTTCAAATTGACGCTGGCAAATTGCGAACCCTTGCGGGTCGTTAAATTTTCCGATCGTCCTTGATTACCCCATAGTTGGGGATGCGGAGATGTCAACTCAAACGTGGAATACCGGAGGGAAGCGAAGCAACTGAGGCTATGCCGCGAAAGTGAGTTGACAGATTCGCAGCACTGACTATGCTGGGACAAGGACGTCGGATACTCAGCCCCCGGTGAAGGGAACCTTCACTTTGTAAACGACGTCTGGACGTCGTTTGTCATAAAAGAAAGCCGTCAATGGCGGTATTCCTTTAATCTCGTCTGGTGAGATACGGTATTCGTGCACCAGGCGCTTCGTACCCTTAACCCCGTCCCCAAGTCGCTGATCCAGCGACACGTAAGTCGTTTCAGTCGTTGTAAACGTGCCGAACAAATTAGCCATAAATTCGGCATCCTTAGCAGAATTAAGTTGCAATACGCAGTATTGCCCACAGTTTTCCATCAATCTTTCAGTGAAAGTATCGCTGACGGCTTCAAGGTCAGCAATACTTTGGCTTGCAACGATTAGTTGATATCCATAGGAGCGTGCCTGCGCACAGATTGGCAACAGTTGCTCAGTGGCATAAGAGCCGAGTTCGTCAAGAATCACATCTTTCTCCTGCGAAAAATCTGCTTCAACAGAGATTACATGCCGTAAATCAGCAATAAAAAGTTTTCCGATAGATCGTGTGAAATCTTCATATCGGAAAGAATCCAGATCCAGGAAAAAGATGGTTTTGCTGTCCTTGACCTGTGAGGCACAGCAGCAATCCAACCCATTGCCGAACAGGGAAGCGCCTTCGCCCATCAACAGATTGGCATATCGAGATTTGCTGAGGGAGGCTTCTTCTGCGATTTTGGCGAGGCTACGGTATCGCGCAACATCCTCCTTGGTGATAGTTGCTGCCTTGCATAGCTTCGTCAGCAGACCATTTAACGCACAGTAATCGTAATACTCGCAGATTGCATTAAGTGACAGCGGTGTGCCTGCTGCAATCAGACATTCGCACACGGCCTTAAGCCAACTGGTAGTGACAGCTTTGTAGTGGGGCTCCGTGTACTCACTGATTGCAGTAAGGGCATCGGCGGCCTCCGTGGGTGACATTTCAGCCAGTGGATTATATGGCTGGCGCATGGGCTCACGCTCATTGAGGCTGACGAGCAACAGCTGATACCCCCTGGCCTGTGCCAAACGCTTGACTTGATTAAGCAGGCTGTAATTGTCGTCCGTTCCGTTTTTGCCGGACACGATGTACAGCCGCTGGTTATGCTCCATAGCATGGGCAACGTAGCGCATCAGAGCCGTGGTTTTTCCGGATCCGGTGGTACCCAGCACAGCAATGTGCGTGCGGTGCTCAATGGGAATATCGTCAAGATGGATTTGCCGCGCCTGCCGCTCCTGTTCGGATCGCTCCAACAGTATTTGATCTGATGGGGCAAACCAAGCAAGGGAGTACAGGCACAGGGCAAAGCAATCCAGTCCCACAACAAGCGATTTTGGCACAAACAGCCAGTTCAATATTGTTGGGGGAAAGCACAGCGACAGCGGATCGCGGAGGAACCGTACAATAAAAATGGAGAAGAACGCACAAGCTGCCCCGCCCAAATAAGTAGGGATTTTTGCCGCCACGGTACGATTGGTATGCTTAATATAGACGTACCCTGCAGCAAAAAGGAAAAAATAAAAAGGGGACGCAAGGAAAGCCGCAACAAGCGCAGGCACGGTCAGGTCATTCAAGCGCTGCTGCTGCCCCAGTGTAAGTTTGATTTTTGACATTGTTTCCTCCTTCAAGGCAGTGGTGGTGCTTGCCAAATGTTATTGTGGATGTTGCAAAGGCAAAGTTCCTGGTGGATGTCCTCCAGGCACAGGATCTTTGCCGTTTCATCCGCAATAACATTATCAGCAAAAATTTCTGCCAGGCTGCGCCGAATATTAGCTTTCCGCTGCGGAACCAACCATACCTGACCATCATAGTTAAGCTCATTGCTTAACACGTTTCGGGTCAGGGTCTCCTTCCGCTTGTGATTCAATTCGACCTCGATTGCCAAATTGCCCACAACAATATCCGGTCTGTGCTCACCAACAGCTTGTGACTCCCTCAACTGCATATCCAGCATCATATCAGAAAAATGCAGTTTCCTCGTTGCCCTCAGCCATGCACATACAATACCAACCTCTAGACAATGATTAGTCATTGATGATACCTCATACACACGGCTATTATATTTACCAATACATTTAAGACCTTTACTTCTTAAGAAATAACAGTTTTTACCATTATTCCCTTTGACAATGGATACATATCCATTGTTATACAATCTCATCAGAGATTTACGACAGTAGCTGTAATCTGTATAACCAGCCAACCATGCTATTACATCTGCTGTACAGATTCTTAGTGCATCAATTATTATCAATACAAAATACTCTCTGTCAGTCAGTTCATATTCTTTATACATAACTATAACCAGCCCAGCCCTCAGCTACGTGTGCGCCTACATTCTCGCGCTCAGAGCCTCGCATTGGCTCTCTGTAATTCATTACATACTTAGATCATACACGTTGCTCGGCTGTGGTTCCGCATTGGAAAGGCGGAACCACAGTCGAGTAACAGTGTAGGTATCGGGTTTGTAAAGGATTACAGGCGCGCATTGTATGGCGCACACGCGGGCTGAGGGCTGGGCTTTATCCTTTCTTCAGAATTTGTCAGTGCACCCGCAAAAACCGGTGTTAATTGATGTGGAAATGGGCCTTGACCACATCCATATCAACCAGGTAGCGATTACCAACGCGGCAATACGGAACTTCGTTTTTAACGCACATGTTACGCAGAGCGTAATATGTAATGCTGGTGTTGGGATCATCCCGGCGAATCTGCGCCAGGATCTGGGGCAAAGTGCGAATCATTTTATATCCTCCATATCATTATGAGTTGTGTTGTAATTACGGACGGACCGGGAAATCATGCCCGGTGCAATACCCGTCAAGCGGGCAAGTTGGCGTACACCAGCCCCTTGCTGTACAAGTGCGGCGAGGCTGCGGGTACGGATTTCCGGCGAGAGCGTTTGAAATGCAGAAGGTGTGGTACAGCCGCAGATGCGATCCATCTTGGCAACTACATCGGTATCGCTGCATTTCTTTTTTGGGGTGGGTGGTTCCAGGATTCCTTCCGGATCGTCAAGGCTGCCAATCTGCTGCAACAGGAAGTCCCTGCTGTAGCGGGTAAGCATATAAGACGTATCAACAGCTGGATAGGGATGACCGGAACCAAAATAATCAGAGTAACTGCTCCATGTATAGGTGTCGGTCTCGGCAATGCCTGCCTTAGCAGGATTGCGCAGTACATAGCACCATGCAGCAAGCAGATAATGTTCATCGTCAATGGGTTCGGACGCAAACCGCCCCGTAAAAAGAGGACCTTCGCGCTCGTAGGTGTTATTGTAATAGGCAGCGTAGCGGGTCTCAATGATTTTGAGGCACTGTGACAAGGCTGCTGTACTGGTTCGGTCCTCCTGACGCAGTTTAAGCATCAGGTGGACGTGGTTAGACATCAGGCAGTAATTGATTAACTGGACCTGAGTGCGCTGCAAGGCAAATGTGACCGCCGACAGAAAGGCGAGATTGTCCGCAGCTGTGTGAAAGAGGGCTTGCCGTCCGATACCACGCACCATGACATGGTAGATACCGCTGACGGCGAGTTTGCGGGCTTGACGTGCCATTAGTACACCCCTTCCCGCTTGTTGTGGTAGTAACGCAGCTGTTGCAGGCAGTATTGTGCATCTGCCTTAGATAGACAAGAAAGAGAATCCTCCGCAATCCCCGGCATATAGCTGCATAGCAATGCGATTTGTGCAGGCGTGGCAGGATCATAAGCCCAGCGCTTTTTGCGGCGCAAGCTCCAAAACTGGCGTTCGTCTGCAAGTTTTGTGCGGCAGATACTGCAAACAGTGTCTAATGCTGTTTGCAGCGGCATCTTGCCGTGATTGGTTTTGTTTTCGTAGAGAGTTACGTAACCCAGCGGATCCGCCTGAGAAACCAGAAAGCAACTGCTGCCGGCATCCAGAAAAGCACAGCCATCGGGCAGCTTTTCCCATGCAACCCCGTGTGTAAAGACCCCCATTGCATGGCTCCAGATATCAACCGAGTGCTGGCTGCGGATCCAAGAGGAAGGAATCTGGTCCATTGTCAGGGTGTCAAGCGGGATATCCAGCAAGCGAGTCTTGCTATGCCGTGATGCAGGAGGCGGAACATAATCTTCCAGCCCCAGCAAGGTAGGAGCAGTACAGATTTCGCAGCTTTCGGAAATGCCTGTGCAGTCAACGATGAGGGCACGGCTCTTTCCGGGGGCGGTGCGCAGTACGCGTCCTACCATCTGCTGGTATAGGCCAGGATTGGTTCTTGCTACAGGACGGGCAATGATGGCTGTCTGGGCGTTTTTGGTGTCTACCCCTTCGGTCAGGACCTGGTAAGAGGTAAGCACTTTGATCTTTCCGGTGGCAAAATCTTGCAAAATCGCTGCACGGTTTTTTGTGGTGCCGAGAATGGCGCTTGCAATGGGGCCGTTCCGGTGGTTAATGCTGTCTGCGGCGGCTTGCGCTTCTGCGGCAGACACGCAGAAAATGATGGTTTGACCCACAGCGTAACGCTCGTAGACCTCGGCAACACTTTCGGCGGTGCCGGAAAGCGTCTGTTCAAGCTCGGCTTGTACAAAATCCCCTTTGCGGATGTGTACCTGTCCGAGATCATATTGCAGCCGTACCCGTTGGCAGTCAATGTCGCAAAGGTAGCCGTTTTCAATCCCGAAACGGAGATCCCGGACAAACAGTACATCGTCAAAAATCTGCCCCAGCGCCTGTCCATCATAACGGTGGCATGTGGCGGTCGTTCCGATCAGCTGATAGCTCGAAAAATAATCAATGATCTTGCGGTAACTGCTGCATACGGCGTGGTGGGCCTCGTCAATGCAGATGTGGGAAAAATAATCGCGTGGGTATTGTTTTAGTCGTGCACCTGACAAACTCTGGACAGATGCACTGATAATGGGTTCGTCTCGTCTGGCGTGCTCTGCACCCCGTTCGATGCCGCAGCGGATATCGCTGAGGTAGTTGTCTACAGGGTTGCGGACAAGCTCCTCCCGGTGCGCCAGAAGCAGCACCCGTCCGCCGCGCTTGACGATTGCGCGTGAAAAATCGGTTGTGATTTTGGTTTTCCCCAGCCCTACCGCCAGCGAAGTGATTGCAGCATGTCCGGTGTAGTGGAGCATTGCCTGCACACATTCGTCCTGATAAGGGCGGGGATCGAAGTTAGTCTGTGTAGAGCCAGTCATCATCAGGATCGTCCTCCGGGAGCTCAGGATCCGGCAAATCCATATCCATGAGATCGGCAAGATCTGGGAAAGAATTGTCTACCCAGTGAGCATCATCGTCATCATCTTCAAGGCCGAGATCGAGGTCAGTCTGCTTGGCTTGGTACTCTCGGATATCATTTTGTGTCGCGCAGAAGAGCCTGAGATCATTGGCGATGCAGAAAGAATCCCAGGTTGAATACTCTTCCGGGGCGCACATGATGTAGTCAAGGCCGTGCTTGCACAGGTCATCTCTGCTGGCGACAATGGTATAGGGCTGTATCAGCACATAGGGACGGAGGCCGCTTGCGGCATCGGGCTTGACGAGGTTCCCCGTGTAGTAGACCTGGTCGCGCTCCGGATCCTCGATAACCTCCGGCAGATAGGTGGAGTCCATTTCGGCGTTTTGCAGGAGGCGAAGAGGGCCGATGTATGCGGCGGTGATGCTCTTACCCTTCAGGGTAACAGCGTATTCTTTTGCGGTCATAAGGTATACCTACTTTCTCTATTTTTTCAAAAGCGCTGTGTCTTTTGTTATTTTTGATTATACAGGGGTCGAGTGCAGCGATGGTGCAACGAAAGTGCAGAAAAAAACGAATAGATTTTTTCAATAAAAAATGGGTTCTGCAAATGTGACAGAACCCATAAAGTAAGGCAATTTATAATGTCAGAATACCCGAAATGTACAAACTTTTTCAAAAAATTAGTAACGTAAATATGATGAAAAACGGGGGTGACATAACGTTTTGTTAGGTCATCCCCAGGGAAAAAGAGTTAATGCCCATATTGACAAAAACATATACTATAATTATAATATAGGTATGGAAACAATAAGGTTTGAATGGGACCCGAACAAAGCGAAAATCAATGTAAAAAAGCACGGGGTCACATTCAAGGAGGCTCAAAGCGTATTCCAGGATCCGGAAGCCCTTGTAATAGATGACCCTGACCACTCCCAGGAGGAAGAAAGGTTTATTATCCTGGGCCTAAGCCAAAAGGCAAATTTGCTGGTCGTGTGCCACTGTTATAGAGAGTCGGACACTGTGATACGCATTATATCCGCAAGAAAGGCAACCACGACCGAGACAGAACAATACACAGATTTTACGTAAAGGGGGATGCAGTTATGAGAGCAGAATATGATTTTTCCAATGCAAAAAAGAATCCGTATGCGAAGAAACTAAAAAAGCAGATTACAATCAATCTGGATGTATCTACGATTGATTATTTCAAGGGCAAGGCGGAGACATCCGGAATCCCATATCAGACCTTAATCAACCTGTATCTGGCAGATTGCGCACAGCAGAATAAGGACGTTTCCGTTAAGTGGGGCTGATAATGCCGCAACACGCAGGAAACAACAAAAAGCCGAGAGCCCGCAAGCTCCCGGCTTTTTCTGTATCATAGAGTTATTGTTCCGCAAAAAACTCCTGCAAGCTCTCTTTGGCAAGCAGTTGTTGTGCAGGGGTCCATGGGTCATAGGCGCTCTGGCCTGCATCAAGTGTGATCCCGGTGGAACTGTACTGCCAGCAGCGGTCAGGGATGCCATTTGTGCAATGCAGGACGGCGGGCATATAGATAGTGCGTACACCTGTATCGACAGCCTGTCCGCCTGGGGCTGCTACGCGTTTGGGTGCAGTATAGGCATCCAGCAGCTGTAATAGGGTATCGTAGGCAGGGGTGCCGTGCTGTGTCTCGATCAAACCAGTGTCCGTATATTCATAGCGGTAATTGTAATTTTGCAAAGTGCACGACAAAATCCTGCTGATGCCGGAAGCCTGAGCCTGTTCCAGCAAAAGGGGAACGGTATTCCGGCAATAAGGACAGCGAGGGGATCCCAGGTAGATATATCCCATATAACCGTTTTGGATGCTGGCAACAAGCTCGGTGTCTGTGCAGATTTGCATAGGATTGCAAGGGCTGACGCGGATTGCCTGGTAGGTGTGGTCTCCGTCAATCTGATTGTTGACCGACATATACATCCGGGCAAAAGTACAACTGTCCGAGGTTGCAAAGCCCATGACGGCAGTAAAAAGCAGGAGCCCTGCTACGTACAGAAGAACTTTTTTGCGAGTAACATGCCCCATACGTCTAAATCTCCTGCTATGCTTAAATTGTAAGTGCACTTACAACGGATTACTGGCGGTTATCGTAGATTTCTTTCACGATGGCAAAGGCGAAATCGCCGTAGTCGCGGCGTTCGGGACCGCCGGTGTAGATTTTTTCGACACCGAAGGAGTCAGCCAACTTGTTGGCAAAATTGACCGAGTCTATAAACGCATTATGTGCCCGTGATCTGGCAGCATCCGTGCGGCTGACTTCGCTGCGGTAATCTTCGCCCTTGCGGTTTTGGAGGTTTAACGATGCACACTCCATTGTAGTGACAGCGGCTACATATTTACCGGCGTTGATGATGACGCTTTCGACATCTTCCTGGAGGTCTGTGTCAACCGCGCCTGCGAGCTGCTTGATTTTTTCGATGTTGGTCATTTTTAGGCTCCTTTCGATGTTTGCTGTATGTAGGTGATCTACTAATAAAATATGATACCTGGAGCTATTTGTCAATGTGCCATGAAAATAAAATGGGTGCTGCAAAAGAACAGCACCCATATATAAATCAGGTAGATATAGTTGGTGGAACAGGGTGGAACAGAGGGTGGAACAGGGTGGAACAGTGGAACAGCAGTGGAACAAGTGGAACAGTGACCCGTCCCCTATTCACGACTTATTCAAAAACAGAACGTCTCGCCGGCTATCATCCACAGTTCATAATGCACGTGTCGGAATCTTTGCTCGCATTTGAATCGTCCTGCGTCCAGTCAGTACCGGAACCCTGCGTTGCATTGGGGTCGATAACAGTACCATAGACGATGTTGGAACCACCACCGGAATTACCACTATCCCCACCGCTCGGCTGAGAAGGTTCAGCAGGAGCAGGTGCCGGTGCCGGTGCAGGTGCAGGTGCATAAGTGGGCGTGGAAGCGGAAGGAGCGGACGGTGCAGTGTAACTCGGCGTGGTTGCTGCACCTGCGGAACTGGTAGTTCCGCTATAGTTGGTTGCAGGCTTAGTTGCAGCCTTATTTACCGTGAGCGCATAATCAGCACTCACATCCCCATCAGACTCGCTGGTTGCCTTGATTGTGGCATTCCCAGCGGCCACTGCAGTTACCTTCCCATTGCTGTCTACCGTGGCAACTTTTTCGTCACTGGACGTCCAGTTGACGGTGGTGTTGGTTGCGTTGTCGGGAGTGACAGTAGCGGTAACAGTAACGCTGTTGCCAACGGTCAGGACACCTTCCGTTTTGTTCAAAACAATCTGCTCAACATTCGTGGTAACAGTGACCTTGGCGCTCGTTTTGACGATACCGGATGTTGCGGTGATTTTTGTGGCGCCATCGCTGACGGCGACCAGCTTGTTCCCCTCCAGTTTGGCAATGGACTCGTCCGCGACCGACAGAGTAACGTCATCCTCTGTGGTATCTGCGGGCTCCAGCGTGTAGGCAACAGTCTCGCTGGTGTGACCATTGGTTTCCAGGGCAATATCATCCATTTTGATCGCTTTGAGAGGCTGGTTGACGGTGACGGGGCATTTGGCAGAGAATTTGCCATCAGCAGAGGTGAGGGTTACAATCGTATTGCCACCCTTGATACCGGTAATTACACCGTTTGCATCGACTGAGGCAATGCTATCGTCCCCGATCTCCCAAGTCCAGTCGATTTTGTCTGCTGCTGCCTGCTGCGCGGCAGAATCAGCTTCCTGTTTGCTCTCGTAGGTTGCAGCGGTCTCGGCTGTTGCCCCTACGTTGACTTGCACCTCGTCTGGCAGGTGTACAGCCGTAATCGTGATTCCGCAGGCCGTCAAAACAAGGGCAAGCGAAGCGGCAAGCAAGCAGCCGATAGCTTTTGTCGAGGATCTCATACATTGTCATCCTTTCCGGGGATTGGTGTTTTCCCCGTCTTTTTCTTACATTATAATACAGCGGGTCGTAAAAGTAAAGAATGTCGTGCCTGCGGGTACGATTTAAAGGACCGCGGTAGGCTACAATATTCCCGTACCTATATGGACGGAAACGGAGTGACGGGAATGGAAATCCAGGAGGCGATCCGATGCCGAATTTTGGAGCTTGCAGCACAGCGCAAATGGACCGTCAATAAGCTGGCGGAACGCTCCGGCATTGCGCCCAGTGTGCTAAAGCGCACGGTCAAGCCCTATGCAACAGTGCAGCGCACAAGCGTGGAGACCATAGCCCGTTTGTGCATTGGACTGGAAATCCCATTCAAGGAATTTTGGGATAGCCCGATTTTTGATGAAATAACGACAAAACAACAAGAGGCCGAGAGCAAATGATGCTTTCAGCCTCTTTTTTATGTTTTGGGAACAAATACAGCGTAGACAGAGCTCGTGTAAATAAGCTGCCAATCGCTGCGCTGGCTCATATAGGCGGTCAGACCAATATTGTCATGCTGGCACAGAACCATCATGTCAAACTGGTATTTGTCGATGATGGGACCAAAATAGTCAATGGTGGTGTCGGTATAGGGTACACTCCCTTCGAGGACTCGGAAATCATGCAGGACCTCCGATGGGTACAATTCGATGCGCGAATCAACAAAACAAGGAGTACCATTGTACGCAAAAAAGGTACCAGTACCAATGGCCGAACTGTACAGATGCTGTGGATTTTGTGTGGCAATGACTTCCAGCAGTGTTTCAGATGGGTAGCGGATCGGACGGGCGTTTTCTGCGGTGGGTGCAAATTGAAAAGTGCACCACAAAACGGATCCGAGGATTGATGCAGCGAGAATTGCGCACTGTGGACGAGCGTGCTTGTTGGAAACTTCGCAGATGGGCAGCAATCTGTCAGCTTCCTGCAATATAAAAATCGTCAAAGCAGCAAAAAACCAGCCAATAAAGCGGACGTGTAGCAGCACCATGCAGCCTGTCATTGCAACAGGCTGCAGATTTTTTGCGGGAATTTTGTGCGGACAAAGAATTAAATATACCAGCAGCAGGAGCAGTAAAATCACGGCAGCACTACTTTGCCGTGCTGCAAAAGTGGATGCAGACAGATTTAGTGTGGATGGGGAAAGCTCTGTGATATGAATAATTTTGCTGGCTCGTTGGATTTCTGCGAGTTGAGAGATGGACGGTAATCAGAACTATTTGTTTGATTCGAAGACAG